>Ga0315295_10000218_pt1 | contig 48810 bp, 41 predicted proteins | sample YL17G14_0_MG_FD_204453 | JGI IMG/M metagenome (GOLD analysis project Ga0315295, IMG submission 204453) | Sediment microbial communities from Yellowstone Lake, YNP, Wyoming, USA - YL17G14_0 | ecosystem: Environmental > Aquatic > Freshwater > Lake > Sediment | place: USA: Wyoming | collected... | reverse complement strand
CAGAAAATGCACCGTCCGGGATTTTAGAGGGGGAGAGGGAAACGGAGGTGCGGAGCATTATGCAATGCACCCACTGCGCCCTCTCTCTACTCGACTATCCGAGGGCTCCCCCGATGTTGATGTATGTCAGTACCCAACATCGACCCAATATTGTGTCTCATGGTCCTTATTCTTTTCCATGAACGGGTCTTCTCGGACAAGGCCATCCTCGACCATATAAAGTTCAGCTACGAATGCTTCGACCGGGTCATAACCAATTGCATTGTCCAGGATCTCCAACACGAGGCCGGCCTCGGTAGATACCTCTGTTGTGAATATGGCGAAGTTTCGCGAGAGGCGGTCAAGGCCAGAACAGCCCATATCCATGAAGGCCTTACTATTGACTCCTTGCGATTTTATTCAATTATTAGCCCATCTTCCGACGATAATAAACAAAAGGTGAACCAGACGTAATGCAAGTTCCTCACCTTACTGGCACCTGTCGTCAATAAATGAGTTAAAAAATGAGTATAATCTCTGTGAATCAATAGTGATGCCTATATAATTATTGTACCTATTATTGCGATGGATCTGGCTGAAGGAGGGGGTTGTTGGTCGCTAAAATAGGTATTGTACTTATTATTGCGACGGGTTTGGCTGCGGGAGGGGGGCTGTTGGCCGCTAAAATAGGTTCGCTGGTCAAAATAGGGATACTTGGAATAAAGGATACCTGAAAACAGGCTATACCAAATCGAGTACTTAACAAAGAAACTCTAGGAGACGACCCACAGCCGCAGGGCCCAGGCCCTTGATCACATGGTCCCGGACGGGCTTGGTGTTCCCGGTTGCCGAGTAGTAGCAGGCGATGCCTTTCATTGGATGGGTCCTTCTTGGATGAGGCGCGAATGGACTGGGGAGTTATAGGGATGTTGGTGGCGGGGATGGATAAGAAAAAAGTGGGAGCACTGGGATTTGAACCCAGATCGGCGGGTATCTTCTACGCGCAGGAACTTACCTGCGGTCCAGAGCACCGGTCACTTACATGGATGGGTCAACGCTCCAGTCAGACATCATCCTCCCGCCGCGCGCGCGGCGGGGTCAGCATACCCGTTTGTTCTCATCCCGCATCCAATACCGGTGCAGGTTAAAGTGATAGTAACTGGAGCCCGCAAGGATACCTGACTACCCCATGCTCCCACAGGATCAATGGGATTGGGCCTACTGCCTCCGCTGCCTGTGCTGTCTCTTCCGGCGGCGCATCTTTTTCTTGCGCCACTTCCAGCGCTGCTTGCCTCTCTTCTTCCATGCCCTTGAACCGCGCTTCATCCGTCAACCCCTTTAGTGCGTCTATATTTACATTAGGTGCTCTGCGGTGCAAGACCCAATATCAAATATCTATATAAATAGGTATCTGTCGGAACTCGAGGACAACACTCCTTTCTCCGTCGGTGAAGTGGACATCCTACTAGAAAAAATGGATGTGATCAGGGGGACATCATCGACAGGAAATCTCGGGGTCCATCTATTGATCCCCCTCGTATTTTTTCGGGCAGGATATTCATAGTGTCCACTTTTTGGTTGCATTCCAGTGTCCCCTCTTATATAACCTTGAACCATATAACGCATGGCATGACGGGCTACCGGATGATGGTGAAGGATGTCATTTTGCGCGCTGACATCATCCTCGAGGTCCTCGACGCGCGGTTCCCCGACGAGACCCGAAACAGCGATGTCGAGGGCGATGTGAAGAGTTCGAAGAAGCCGTTCATCCTCGTACTCAACAAATGCGACCTCGTGCCCAAGGAAATCCTCGAGCGGACCAAAGCCCGCCTGTCCAAGATGGCCCCCACGGTCTTCGTATCGTGCAAGGAAAGGTTTGGCACGACGATGCTGCTGCACAAGATCCTCGAACATACCGATATAAAGGGGCGCGACATCCTGGTCGGCGTCATCGGCTACCCCAACACGGGCAAATCATCGGTGATCAATGCACTGGCAGGCAGACACAAGGCCGGAACCTCTGCGATCTCCGGGTACACGAAGGGTGTGCAACTTGTGAAGGCGGTGGGTTCGCACATCATGTTGCTGGACACGCCGGGGGTCATCCCCTTCGACGAGAAGGACGAGTACATTCAGGGCGTCCTTTCCGTGAAGGATGCAACGAACCTCAAGGACCCCATCGGCGTCGCCATGAGGATCATAGAGCGGTGCTTCGCCGAGAACAGGACCGCCCTGGAATCCTTCTACCATGTCACGCTCGAAGGCCTGGATTCCTACGATGCGCTCCTGCTCATCGGCAGAACGAATAATTTCCTGAAGAAGAAGGGTGAGGTGGATGATATGAGGGCGGCCGTCAGGTTGATCAACGACTGGCAGAAGGGGCTGCTGCGGCTGTAAGCTGCTCGGAAAGGAACTAAACGGTGATGACGCGTTCACCAAGATACCGAAAGAACTCGTCGTTTTTCGATTAAGAACTTAATTAAAAGGGATTCGAACCTTCGTCGAGCGAAAAGGGTTCGGTATTAACTAAAAGGCGCTATTCCTAGTGTCCACTCGGGGAATCGGTCCAAATCATCTCAATGTATAAATTGGAAGCCTGGACTTTTTAGTTTCACTTTTCGAATGAAACTAAGAATTTTCCTCGACGGAGAAAATTGAGGCATTATTTTACTTTCACTGGACCCTCCCTAAAGGATATATATGCCGCTGAATAAGACCTATAGATAAGGAAGACCTGTGAAAGAAGATCCTTTGACTGGTCTAAATCTAAAATAGGAGAATAGGTCGATATGTCCAAAAGAGGTTTCGTCAAGACTCGGAAAATCGATATGGGCAAGCTCGATTCCTTTTTGATCGAGATCGAGGGCTATTGCTATGATAACGCCATCCTGACCGTTACAACCTTTGATGGTCGGACCTTCATAGTGGACCTTCATCGCGAAGGTGCTCTGGTTAAGTATGGTCACGCCCCGGGCGTGAAAGAATTGCTCCTGGCCAAGTTGTGCCATCCTTCGGGCATCATCCTCAGGAGCTTCTTGCCAGACAAGCATCCTGAGACAGGCCATCCAATGAAAGAGATTCGCGGCTATTGCGCCTTTATCGAGAATTCGGCCTTCGAGTACATGAAGACGCCAGTAGACGAGCTCAAGATCTGCTGCGAGACGCACTGTGAGACCGGAGAGCACATCGAGCCGGAAAAAGAAGTGATCTATTGCTAAAGGGCCGTTCTTGGTCATGAAAAAAAGGGGAAAGGGGGTATAATTTAGGAGTTGAGAGAATGAACGAGGTTAGTGCTTTGATAGCATCGTATGGATCTAAAAAGGAAGTCGTGGCTACGACAGTGTCGATCGTGATAAAGGCCAAGAAAAAACTACTGGGACACAAGACCTTCTATGCTGAAGATTTTTCTAGCATCGAGGAGTACATGAACGCTATAATGACCTATGCTCTGGGCCATACAACGAATAAAGAGCTCAACGTGATAAGCAAGCCCCTACCGATCGAAGAGCTCGAAAGGCTCTGTCCGGACTGCGGAGAACCGACGGCCCGGGTGCCATGGTAGGTCGGGCAGAATCCATTTCAAGGACGCGGGTGGGGCAATATCATGAAAAAAGAGCTTGAAAAGGAGATCGTTCGCTGTACCTGCGGGTCCTGGACGATCCCGAAGATATTAACGATAGACGGTCTCAAGATACGAGGCTCGGTCTGCCCCAAGTGTGGGGAGACCTATTTGAATGGCGGGGAGGCCATGAGGCTCTCACACAACCGGAAGCTAAAGGATTACGTTACCGAAAGGACGGTCACCACGTCTGGCAATTCGTTCAATATCAGTGACAAACAGGAAACCTTATTATTGAGAACAACCGTAATAAAAAGAGAAGATACCCGTCATATGCGGGTCAGGGATGTAATTAAACTGTTAAAGGCGGATGGCTGGTATCTTATACACACGAAAGGAAGTCATATGCAGTTCAAACATCCAACTAAACCGGGGCGGGTCACTATCGTCGGCCATCCCAAGGACTATATAGCCCCAGGAACCCTGAATAGTATATTAGAATAAGCCCAGTTGAAGGATAACGGGAGGTAACAATGATGTATCGGTTTCTTATCGTCATTGAGAAAACGAACGGTAATTATTCGGCATATTCACCGGATCTTCCAGGTTGCGTAGCCACTGGAAAGACAAAGAAAGCCGTCGAGGAAAGGATTCATGAGGCGATAGAGCTCCATATTCGTGGTCTCTTTGAAGATGGTCAACCAATTCCTCCAACCCATTCCGTTGCGGAATATATCGCAATATCCAAAAAGGCAGTTACCTCATCAACGAATCCCGCGTAACAGAAAAGACAGTCCCGCCGGGGTCCGGTTAAAGATCTAATCAAAAGGTATTCGTTGTAGCCAAATCGCAAATTATAGTGCTCATTTTAAAGGGTGCGATCCGGTATACGGTCAACCTAAATGCACTTTCTTCTTAAAGAGGTCATCAAGATTCTTAAGGTCTATCATCATCACCTTCTCGTCCTCGAGCTCATCCTTCTTTTTTATCTGCCTTCCGACTATCAGATACTTCTTGTTATAACCCTCAGGTATCGTGACAAGTGAACTCTTTTCCCTAAGTAGATGGTAGTCTTTGGGATTTGCCTCACCCCATTTGACCTCTCCAAAAAGGACGGTCCTATGGATCGTGTCTAGTGCGACTATATCTATTTCTTCTCCAATGCGATTCCACCAAGCCTTCGCATCATGGTACCCAAAGTATCTGACCAGGACATCACGTATGATATCCTCGAAAATAAAGGAAACGTGGGCTGGCAGGTCGCGTTTTATTGTAACTAACAGCTCATCCAATCGTCCCATCTCGATTAACCGTTTGTTCGGAAAGACAAAACGGAACCAGAACGAGAAGTAATTATCACAAAGCCTGTATCTTTTCAGTCGGGCCCGTTCGGCACCGAAGGGAAGATCATCCTTGATAAATCCCAATTCCTTGAGGTTCGACAAGTACTTTGAAAGGGTGGCGGTATCAAGCTTCGTCGATGATGAGATGTCCCCAAAACCCCTATTTCCTGAGGCGATCGAATGAAGGACCTGGAAATACCTTCGAAACTCCCTGAGCTCGAGCCTCAGAAGAATTTCTGCCTCTTCGTATAATATTCGGTCCTTCCGGAGATAATTAAATTCGAGATTCCTGAGGAGGTCCAATCTGTCATCGAACTGTTGAAGATACAATGGTACACCGTCTAGGATCGAAAAGGCCTCGATCGCTTGCTGCAAGCTGAACCTGGGATGAAATTTCGCCGAATGCCAGACTGGTAATTTCTCGACCTTCAGTTGCATAGTCCTTCGCCCATATAACGGGGCTTTATAATCCAAGGTGAGCCGTTCCATCATGCTCATCGATGAACCAACCAGCAACAAAAAAACCTTTGATTTTGATAAATGGAGGTCCCATGCCTTTTGCAACTCTTCTAGAACCCCATGCTCCACCATGTACGGAAGTTCATCAATGATGATCACGGTCTTCGTTCTTTCCGTAGCTAATCGTCTTCCAAGTTCCTCGGCCATGTCGACCCATGATGTGAAGTCGATTTTCTCGAACATCGGGTCCTTCAGATATTCTCCTGCAACTTTTTGAAACTGTCTGAGGTTATGTTGATAGTCCCTATTCTCGGCCAGATAATAGAATCCATTTGCGTTCTTCAGCAACCTCAACGATAATTCGGTCTTGCCAATCCTCCTTCTACCATAGATTATACCCATACTTGCTCTTTTTTCCGAAAGCTCGTCCCTTAGGGATTTGATCTCGTCCAACCGATTTATGAATTGTTGCACCATGATTATGATAATCATACTGCAACTAATAAACCTTTCGGTCAATTGGAGTGGCACGATAACAGATTGTCTAATCTGGAATTCAGGATACAAAAACCTTTCTCAATTAGGGTCCGGTTAAAGATCTAAGTGAAAGGTATTCGTTATAGACCCATAGTCGCTATTCATCGTGTCCACGTTTAAGGGGTCTGTCCACTTTAATCTCTATTCAAAGTGTCCACTCAGAGGGGGTCACTCCAATTATTTTCTTGGTTTAGTGTTAAATAGTGTTAAATGGAAACATTTAACAGTAGTGATTTACCGTTAAATTAATATACTTTATAGTATTTAACATTAGAACATGGATCTCAATCAAGTATTGGAGATAATCCGATCGGGAGAAACCGAGAAAGTCGAATTCAAACGAATAGTGACAAAGGACATCCACAAGAGCATCGCAGCTATGGCAAATGCGGATGGAGGCCATCTAATCCTCGGTGTTGACGAACATGGCAACATCATCGGACTTGATGCCAAAACATCTGTGGATAGAATAACCAATTCAATCCAATCAATTATCCCCCCACCTAAGATACACATCAACAACTTTGAATTGGATCATAGGCACATACTCGTGATCGAAATTGAAAAATCTTCCAACCTCTGTTCAATTGGTGGTGTCGTTTATCTTCGAATAGGTGGAGGTATCAGACCTCTCTCGATACAAGAGATAATGGCGGCCTCTTCTGAGATTGGATCATTAGAATGGGATAGGGCGCCTCTTGTTGACATCGAGGAGATGCAATCGAACTATGTGACCTCGTTCTTCTCAAAACGGAAGGAACTCCGGGGCAAAGAGGTAAAAACTCCCGACAGGATAAGGTGTCTTAAAAGTTTAGGTGCAATAAAGGATAATAAACTAACAAATGCAGGTGTTCTGTTCTTTGCACAAACGAACGAGCATCTTCCTCAAGCCAAGATACGAATCGTAAAAATGGATGGAGACGAACCAAAATGGAGCAAGGAATACGAAGGCCCGATTTGGAAGATCGTTGAATCCGCGTACGAGGACCTCCTAAAAGAGGTAAATAAGCTCGAAATAGTCGTCGGGACGAAGAGAAGGATCCTGGGGCCCTTTCCTCCAAGGGTATTGAGAGAGGCAATAATTAATGCCGCCGTCCATAGGAATTATGTTATAGGTTCCGACATCAGGATCTTTCTCGAGGATAACAGTATATCAATCAGAAACCCAGGGGGATTGCTCCCTGGGGTCAGTTTGGATGACCCTGAGCATGTTCCCAGGAACCCTTCGCTATGCAATCTGATGTACGAGATTGGTATGATAGAAAGATATGGCTATGGCATACGGATGATGAGAAAAGAGATCGAAAATCTCAAAGGGTTCCGCCTCGATTTCAAAGTAACACCCAACAGGTTCGAGGTAATTATCGAAAGGTCGGTCTCATTGAACCTTGACCAATTGGACACAAAGATATTGGGTTTGCTCAACGAAGAGTTAAGAAGTGGGGACCTTTCAAAAAGAACAGGTTCGACCAAACCTACAATTATTGCCCATTTAAAGAAACTTGAACAACTAGGCTTAATCGAAAAGAAAGGAGCAGGACCTCAAACTAAATATAGAATAAAATAGACGGACCCGCCGGGATTTGAATTGTCCGTTTTTTCCGACGATAGGCGAAAAAGAATTAACGTGTTTAATTATTTCTCGCCCATCTCATTCGGGGCCTCGGGCAACCGAGGCCCTCTTTTCTATTTCGGTTCAAATTATCTTCTATTTTTCCTGAATATTTGAGAAAATTTCGGACCCATTCGTTTCTCTAATTCATTCAAAATGTCGTTTAATTGATTAGATGTGAAATTATTTACTGTTGAATATGACAATATCTGATGATTATTATAAACAATTTCAATCTTTTTTGTTCTTTTTCCAATTGGAATAAAAGCAATTTTTTTAATATCTTTATAATATATTTTTCCTTTCTTATAATTCTTTATATATTCTAAGAAATTTTCACGGAATATAATTGAAACACCAAGAATCGCATTGAGATATATCTGTAAAAGAATCATAAAAAAACAAAAACTCAAGAGAAAAATTGCCATGATGACCGCTATAGGTTCATTTTCCTGACGAGCGCTAAGTAATAATATAATAGAACAAATAGTAACGAATACTTGAAGGCCTTTCATTTTTATTGATTTATTTTCTATTTTATTATCTGTATCTATAGTGAAATGAACCCCTCCCGGTGGAATCACGTTATTGAATTCCTATCAGAAAAGGGTTTCCATTTTTCAATTATTCAACAGCTCTTTGATGCCGAACGACCCTGAAAAATTAAACCCGCTGATTTTAATTTGCCCTATCGACGGTGAAAAAGGAAAAATACGGACCCGCCGGGATTCGCTTAAAGATTTAAGCGAAAGGTATTCGTTATGGGCGATTTGTCTTTATTCTAAAGGTCCATTTACAGATAGGGCACCTGACCTCTACTCTCATATGGGTTTCACACCAGTGTTAACGAACCAAAGCAGGCAAGTGGTTCCGATCCGAACGGACCGTTTCGACCAAAGGGAAAAGGTCCGACACTGAACGGGCCGTCATCCATCGAACCTGAAATAATGAATGTGACCCCATCGTTTCCTTGGGACAAGCCCCCTCGCCATTTCCTCGACCGGGTCATGGTCTTTCCCTCCCGCGATGACCAAGCCATCGAGGATAGCGAACCAGCCGTCTTCAATGCCGCTGGTCTTGAGCCTTTTCCGGATCACCCTGGCGGATACATGGCCCATTTTCTGGTGGTAGATGTTCTCCAATCCCTTGTCCTTGCTTATGAGATCCCAAATCTCTTTTCGGAATGTGCGTCGGTTGGTCTCCGTCTTCAAGTAACGGTACAACCGGTCCTCGTCCGAAGGCTTTGCGGAGATGGTCCCGTCCAGTGTTGTTATCAGGCCGTGCTCGGTCATCGCGTGTTCGCAGGCGGCCTTGATCGAGGCCTTATAACCCGGACCGAAGAAGATATTATATGGAGCCAAAAGGCCGTTGGTGATGATCTTCCCCCGAAACGGTAGAAGAACGGTTTCGACCAGTATGGGCGGACGGTCTCCGACAAGCATCTGGAAGGGCGTGTTCAAGGCCATCACGCCATAGACCTTCGAGTAGTTATCGTCCGACTCGTGCAGGAAGATGGTGTTCTTCTTCGTGTATTTACAAATAATGAACCGCCCCTTGATGAAATCCTTCCATCGGCCTACGGTCCGAAGGTCCTCGCAAGAGAGTTCGTCAGGGTTCTTTTGGCAATAGCTTTCGATGATGCCTTTATCCGAGAATAAGGCATTCGTGATCTCGAGGAGCTTTTTCGCACCGGCGGCCTTCAGCGTATCGAGATCGTGCACCTTTGGATCGATCCCCTTCTGTTTGTTCGCATAGAATAAAAGTACCCAGTACAACCTGAAGAAATCCTTTACGTCCGGTTCTTGCAATTGCATCATTTCCACCTGTCCCTACATACCGCAAAGGGCCCTATGGTCCGTCCTATCTTCTCTTACCACTTGTTCGGATAGATTCTCTCCCTCGCATCCGCCTTCTCCTCGGATGTGACCCCGGGCCCCCGGCCCTCTCGGTTGTACTGGTCCATTCGTTCCAGGACCCCAGGATACTCCTCTTCGATGATCTCCCGCAACTTCTTTAGTTCCTTGGCCCTCACTATCCCTGCGGAACCTATAAGCTCGTAGAACTCGGTCACGGCCTCGTTGACATCGTCGAGGAGGCCCTTCTTGACATCCGAGGTCCTTACGACCAGGCGGTCCATCATGTCGGCGTACCCATGGACGAGCCGTTCTATCGAACAGAGCGGGAAATTGTATCCCCTGTCCCAGACCTCGCTGATGAAGTATTCGAACGTGAAATGAAGGTCAAACTTCCGATACGGGGCGAGGTCCTTATTGGCCGCGAGGTGTGCCTTAAAGGCGCATCTGAGCCGAGAATTGTATTCCACGATGAGTGCATCGGCGTCCTCGGAACTTTCTGAGCGTCCCAGTAACATCTGAAAGGCGGCATCGATCTTTTTCCGAGGGATACCCTTCAACAGGAATAGGACCCATCCTTTAGGAGCGCCCTTGCGGGACATTTCCTTGCAAATCATGAGGTTCCCCTTAGTGGTCCCATCCTTGGGGTTGAGCTTTTCTGCCCCGTCTAAGGCCTCCCTTGCCTCGCGGATTTCCGCCCGGATCATATGAATCCAGCCCAGGTTCGACGCATAGGTCGGTTTTTTTGGAAATTCCCTGACCGCTGCTTTAGATGACTCAAGGGCATCGTCTAGGCGACCAAGGTAGGCTAAGCATGAAGCTTTCCCGTCGAGCGCCTGGCCCCGAGCCGTATTGGGGAGCCTGTCGTAGAGCATGATGGCGTTCTCGAACTCGAATCGGTCCATCAGCCTGTCGGCATAGGCGCCCAGGGCGTCCCCGACCGCCTTAGGGTCCTTGCATCTTTCGAGAAGGGACCTGGATCCTTGGTCCAAAAGCATCCTCCCCTTCTCTCCGTCACCGACGGACAACGCCTTTAACCCCAGGTCCATGGATGCATAGGGGTGACAAGGGTCAAGGACCAAGACATCCTTGAGGTCTCGGACGTGCTTCGCTTCGGGGTCCTGTCCGGACAGGGCCGCCCCCCCCAAGGTGTTCAACACACCCATGGAGAGTACGGTATGTTCGATGCTCAGGCTATTGTAGAGTAGGTCCGCCCGCTGCTTCGGATCGTAGGGATCGTTCGTCGCTGGGCGATATGGAGGAATCTTGCCGATACAGCATTTCTTGAACTTCTTCCCGCTCCCGCAAGGGCACGGATCGTTGCGACCGACCTTCACGACCTTTGTCATCCCAACTCACCGATTCATGACCCTAGGGAGAAGCGAGGATTTAACGATTATCTGAACGAAGACCATAGGCCTGACCGGTCCCTCGGATGTGGCTCTTGACATAGGCATGGCCGTCGAGGTCACGGGATGCTGCTCATTCCCTTCCCCTTAGGTTCTCCTTGCACCATTCCCTGGCCTTATCCTCCAAGAGCAGGTCGTGGAACCTGAACCACTGCTCTCTCACCGTCGGATATTCCAGGAGGGCGTCCTTGAACCGGCGGAAAGACCTATTATTCCTGAGGGCATAGGCGAGGGCGTCCTTGGCCTCCGAGCCCTCCAGCCTGTCGACGAAATCCTCCATCCATGCGTATGCCTCCTTCGAATCCAGCCTCTCTACACCTAGATATCTTTTACCAAAACCTTCCTCAATGGCTTGCTTCAGCTCCTCGTCCCCGGGCATCTCATTGTTATCGTTGTAGCTCACCAACTTGCGGTTTTTGAGGTCGAAGAAGTAGTGGAGGTCCCAGTCGCCGTTCTCGATGGCCGACTTGAGGTCCTCCACGACATCCTTTGGAAGGGGCAGGGGGACCTCCCGGGTGGGCGGGTTCTCAGGCGCTTCCACGTCCAGGCCTGAAGGTTCTAAAAAAGGGAGTTCGTCGGATATATCTTCCGTCGATCCGTCCTCGTCATCCTCTAAGTCCGGGTCTAAGACATCCAGCACGCCCGCCCACAGATAATCCTTGATCTCATCGAGCATCGGGGGTGCCTCCGGGTCGTTGCGCCCGACCTCGTCGATGAGCCCCAGGTCGGTCGAATGTTCCTCGAGGACCAATTGTTTGTACCACGAGGGATGGTTTGGGATGAGGTCCTTCATGTTATCCGAGGCATCGAATCCTATGCCCTGTTCGTTGTCCTTGGCCTTGCCCTGTCGTTCGCCGGTCCGGCCGTCCCGCGACCGGAGCAATCCGAGCCGCTCCATGACCATGAATTTGACGATGAGCTCGAGGCACAGGCCCATGTGAATAAGGACCAATAATTGACGAGCCTCCCTCTCCTGGTCCTTCGATATTAAAATGCTGTTCCTTACAGGACCTCCGCCTTTGGTGCCATACATCTGGACGGCCCGGGCCGAGTGCAGATAGCCCATGATGCTCTCATCAGAGATGTCCTCAGCTTCATCGTCCAGGATACTAAGTGCCATCCCGACGAGGTCCAGGGCGTAGCCTCTGGGGAACCTCGCGGCCAGCTCCGCCATGGCGCTGACGGTGCCGGCCTCGTCGTCATTCGGGACCCGGCCAAGGCCCCTCATCAGAGACTGGAGTGTTGTGCTATCCCTGACAGCCGCGTCCGAGACGTTAATGTCCCGGACCGGGAGGTCATGCTCCTTGGAGCATGCCGGGCACAGGTCAAAATTATAGTGCTTTATCCAGCGGCCCTTGAGCCTCCTTTCGCAGATGAAGCATCTGGGGATGTGGTGACCCTTGGCCTGGGCTGCCAGCTTTTTCGTCAATATATCATCCATCCTCATCGAACATCGGGACGGCTACGGGCCCGTTCCCTGGAGTTCATGAACCTGACTGTACTCGATTGGATGGATTAATATCTTTTTTGGCTTTGCCGAACCTCCGTCGGGGGCATCTTTCAATGAACGCTCCCAGTGGTGCCTTCCATGGTTCGGAGCCGTTCGGAGCCAGCTTGCCCAGCTTCTGTGGGTTCATGCCAAGCTCACGGGCCATCCTGACCTGGGTATCTGTCAGATGGAACCTTCGCTTTGCTTCCTTCCAGTCTTCCTTCTTCTTCATACGAGGACCAGCCTTATCCCTGATGGGTCGAGTATGCTGTTGGCCGTCCTAGAGCCCCGATAGCGGGGCGGCCTGTGCCTTCTCAGGTGCCGTCAGGCCATCCATGAACTTCTTGCGCTTGGTCGGTGGAAGCACCTCGGAGATCCGAACTATCAGGCAGTCCAGGCATATGAGAAGCTTTCGATTTGGATGGACGATATTCTTGCCGCACACTACGCATTTTTTATTGTTAGGATTACCCATGACATCACCTTGCCCGAAGGGTCTTGAAAGAGGACACGCTCGGTTTCGTTATAATTAATGTTAATAAATGATAATATATTAATCTATCACTGATGCGGGATTGGTACGACCACATATCTGAGCAGGACGCCATCGAAGAGCAGGCCCGAATCATGCCCAATGGCCCTCTTGGAATGTTATTACAACCTGAAATCAAGATAGATGGGGAGTTACCGCCTGAATCTAAAGATATAGTTAATCGATTTCTAAAGGGCGATGTTGGAAGTATCGAGGCCATGACGGAACTAGAGAAGCTCAAACGAAAGACCAATGAAGCCGATACCGTCTTAAAACCTTAAGAAATTGGTTCTTCGTCTATATAGGCTAAGAAAAAAGGTTCATGGGCCGAGGCAGATTTGAACCGCCGTTATTGGTCCATATAGGCTTAGAACCTATCATCCAATCATTCTATCAGTAAATAAATCCTCGCCCGTCCCATACCAGAACCCTCTGCGGGTCCTGCTGGGGCCTCGGGCGACCGGAGCCCTTTTTTTAGATAGGCGAGTCTGAAGGGATTCGATTAAAAATCTAATCAAGAGGGGATAAGCTCAGTTGAACCTATAGAGGTTCGTATGGACCAAAAGTTACGATTTGCAATGTCTGCTCTTTGGGGTAATATCTATTGTAAGTGTTTGATTATACAAAGACAGTTTAGTCTAAAAGTGTCACATCATAATTAGACAGTTTTATATACTTATTAGTACATATCCATTGTTATGGAAGAAATACTATATCGTTTCAATCCTTGGTGGACGACCAAGTTCGCCTTCCCAGGCCTTGCCCGGGAGAGGTATCTATCCTTGCTTTTGAAATTGATGGAAACCAAAGATATTGTTCTTATAACCGGTCTTAGACGTGTCGGTAAGACCACGCTTATGTATCAGGTCATCCACCGGTTGCTCAAGGACGTTGCCCCGGAGAAGATATGTTACATCTCGTTGGATAGTCTTGCTTTAAAGGACCGCTCGATCCGCGAGATCGTTGAGGCCTTCAGAAAAGCCAAAGGTCTCCGGCATGATGAGCATGTTTTTTTATTCCTCGATGAGGTCCATTCGAAACCCGATTTCGAGATGCAACTTAAGAACCTCTATGACGAGGGCCATGCCAAGGTCTTCGCCTCTGGCTCCTCAAGCCTCGACATCGTGATGAGGAGCCCCCACCTCACGGGCCGCCAACGGATCGTGAGAATGACGCCTCTAAGCTTCGCCGAATACCTCCGGTTCACCGGTAAGGAGGTCTCAAAGGCCGATGCCCACCTATACATTGGACTTGCTGAGGAATATGTGCGGTCTGGTGGCATACCCGAGTTCGTAAAAACCGGGGACCAGGGATATCTGCAAGCCCTCATCGATTCGATACTCTATAGGGATGTCGCGGCCCGGCACAATATCAGGAATAGGGCGCATCTTGCTGATGTACTTACATTCGTTGCCCAAGGCGTCGGGAACCCAGTCGGCCTAAGGAAGATATCTAGGGTCCTTGGTATTTCCCTCCAAAGCATCGTAAGGATAATCGACCTGTTCGCGGAGGCGAACCTGATACTTATGGTCGAGAAGGAAGGGAAGGTGTCCGAACGCAAGGGCAATCCAAAAAAGATATATCTTGCAGATACCGGCCTCTTTCAGGTTCTCACTGAAAATATCAATCTTGGATCTCTCGTCGAGAATCTGGTCCTGCTGACAATCAGGAATGATGGGGAACCCAGGTATCATCGTTTCAATGGTTATGAGGTGGATTTCGTCAGGGGAAGGGATGCTTGGGAACCAAAATATAGGAGCATTATAAAGGAAGAAGACCTTGAGGCAATCTTCCGGTTGAGGACCTTTAAACATCGAACTATAATAACGAAGGATGTGGACGGTAAGAGAGGTGGGGTCGATCTGGTTCCGTTATGGAAATTCCTCCTCCGGAATGAGGGGGATATTCCTGAGGGAACACGATTAAATCAAAAGGGATCCGAATCTTCGTCGAGGAAAAAATAAAAGAAGACGGACCCGCCGGGATTCGAACCCGGGATCGCTGGCTTAGAAGGCCAGCGCTTTATCCATGCTAAGCCACGGGCCCATGTTGTTGAGCCATTTGTATCCTTACTGTCGTTCCTCCGAGATGTGTTCTCTCATTATCAAGATATTGAAATGGGCGAGGAGGCAAGAGGGAATGGGGCCCGGGCCCTCATTCCTCCTCGTCGCGTCTTCTAGGAGCTCTGCCGGTGCGGGACCCCTTCGATGGCCTGTCCTTCTTGTCCGATCCCTTCTCGGTGCCGGACATGGTGTCCATGGCCACTTTCAGGTCCTTCTCCTTGAGCTCCTTCGATATGTAGTCGCTCAAGCCCTTGGGGTTCATCAGGTCAAGATAGAATTTCAGGTCCGACCTATCGAACTCCTTGATGAGATAGAGGACCAGCACATAGATGCCGAGCCCGATGAGGGTGTATAGTATCAGGTCGTACCACCGGAGCAGTTCATGGACGCGGTTCAGGTAGATGAGTGGGAGAATCATGATCGTCGATGCGAAGACATGCTTGACGGTCACGCCGTGATAGAACCCGGCCTTGATATATTTCCATGAGAAGTACCTCAACAGGACGAACCCGATCAGGTTGGCGATTATCAGGGCCATGGCCGCACCGGTATGGTTCGTGATGGCGATGACATGGGTCTGGGCCGACGGGGACAGCCAGCTCGGGATGATGAGCGTCGGCTGGAACCAGGACCAGTTCGGTATGAACAGGAAGTTGAGGGCGAGGTTCAGGACCACTATCACGAAGCTTATGCTCGCTGCGAGGGCCTGCTTGCCGATGGCGTACATCAGTGTGAACCGTATGCTGTTGAGGGCGTTGATGAAGGTCACGATGGCCAGGAACGATAGCGTGAAGTCGGCCGGGAGGGCGTCCTTGGATATCAATAGGTTGATGAGCGTCCTGCTGAAGAAGAAGATGAAGAAGGTGATCGGGGCTATGAGCAACGAGAGGTGCCGCTCACTGACGACCAATAGGCGGCCTATGGCCTTGGTCTGCTTCTTAGAATCCAGGTTAGAGAGCACGGGCAACAGAACGGAGATCACGGCCGTCGAGATGACCACGAAGACGTTCATGAGGGCCTGGACACCGAAGTACTGTCCTACGGACGTTATGCCCCAGTAATGGAGTAGCATGACCCTGTCGGCGTTCAGTATTATTACCATTAGAAGGCCCGATATGGACGACAGGGCCGCGAAGGAGGAGTAGCTCTTGAACATGGCCCAGGTGGGCCTCCCGATGGGATATTTGTAATAGAAGAAGAAGCCCCAGGCCACGAGGAAGCTCACGATCCCGCCGATGGTGTAGTAGGCCCATGTCAGACGGTAGGCCACGTCCGAATCTAGGCCTGTCCTGGCGAGATGCGTTGCTGTGAGAACTACGAATATGACAGCCGCTATCTTCACAGGGTGCTGGGCCATGCCGGCGATCTGGGTCTTCGATGTCTCGGCCCGGGCGTCGAAGGTCGCGGTCGGGATCGTCCCCAGAAGCAGGAAGATGAAATAGACGAGGGTGGCAAGTATCACTCCCATGCTCACGTCCGTCAGGGCCTGCGGATAGTAGAAGGTGTAGACCTTGAGGGACACGAGGACCGTCGCCGCCATTGCCGCGGTGCATATGACGCGGATCACGATGAAGGTCCCGATGCATGTCGCGAGGTCCTGGCCCTCCGAGATCCTCTTGACATGCGAACCGCCGTAGCCGATGGACCCGATGAAGGCTATGAGCGAGACGATGGCGTAACCGCTGGCCATCTCACCGTACTCGTCTATGCCAAGGTTGACGGTGACGAGCTTCAGCGTGACGAAGCCGAAGACCATGCCCAGTATGTTCTGTAGGATGATGAGGGTGCTTTTCTTTGCTATCACGTCAGTTCACCGTCGTCTGGCCGGGCCGGGCAAGGCGCCCACCCTGAAAAAGGACCGCTAATCGTGACTATCCATCCCAAATGCAGCACCCGTTCTTCGTTCATCGCTGAATGGAGGATGATTCGGACGATTTAAATATTTATCTGGACGAGAATAAAAGCCCCCGAGGCCCTGCACGATTGAACCCGCAATATTTAATATCATCATCGACTGTTGTACCATCATGGACAAGCGCAAGTGGACCCACGACGATATGGAGTTCCTCAGGGCCAACTACGGCACCATGAGCACGAAGGAGCTCGCCGAAAAGCTCGGCATCAGCGAATCCTCAATCAACAACAAGCTCCGGCGGCTCAAGCTCAAACGTAACATCCATTGGACGCAGGAGAAGATCCTAGAGGAGGTCCGGGCCCTGAAGGCCGCGGGGAGCTCCCTGCTCTCGATGGACGTCCAGAAGGAGCACAACCAGCTCTACTCCGCCGCCTGCAGGCATTTCGGCAACTGGAGCTCCGCCGTCGACGCGGCCGGTTTCTCGTACGAGGAGATCAGGAGGAGCGTTTGATGGCCAGGAGGCTCGAGATCGATGGCTGGTCGTCGGGCATAAGGTTCTCCGCGTGCCACCTCATCCCGGGCCATGAGAAGTGCGGGCGTCTCCACGGGCACAGCTACGCGGTCCATATCAGGATAATAGGCAGGCCTAACGATGATAATATAATCGCGGACTTCGGGGAGGTCAAGAAGGTCCTGAGGGAGGTCTGCGACGAGCTGGACCATAAGATGCTCGTGCCGACCAAGAACCCCCGGCTGAAGATAACGAAGAAGGGCGACAACATCATCATCGTGCATGGCAAGAAGAACTATTCCTTCCCGCGGGAGGATGTGCTGGAGCTCGACATCCCTTCGGCCACGGCCGAGGGCCTCGCGCGGTACATCCTTGACCGTATCAGTCCTAGGCTCAAGAGGCCCAACATAAAGGAGATCGAGGTCGGGCTGGACGAGGGCGTGGGCCAGGGCGCGTGGGCCAAAAATGAGTTCTAGACGAGTGGCAAAAAGGATATTAACAGGGCGTTCTCCTTAAATAAATCCCTTTAGTAAAGTAATTAAATAAGTTTATATTCCTATATATGTATAACTGTTTCCCGGTGGCCCCGTCGATGGGGGCCATCGGAGTGACTTCCCATGGACCTATTCGGACCCATCTCCCGAAACGAGAAGCATGTTCTGGACAAAGCGGAGGAGCTCCTGGCGAAGGCCCGTTCCCTCGACGGAGAAAGGGCCCTCGAGACATACTACAAGACGCTGGAGTTCCTAGGCTCGAGAAAGGACACCTTCGACCAGTACAAGACGAACTTCGCGATGATCTACGTGCAGACCGGGTGGGAGCTCATTCACAGGACCCGGGTCAACGATGGCCTGGGCTGCTTCAATATGGCCCTGAACCTGGACCCCGAGAACCCGTCATTATGGAACGAAAAGGGCCTGGCATTCACTAGCATCAAGCAGTACGAGGACGCGCTGAGGGCCTATGACAGGGCACTGTCCATCAGCAAGGACGACAGCGGGTCCTGGGTCAACAAGGGGGACGCGCTCAAGGCCCTGGGCAGGCCCGACGACGCCATCAAGGCCTACGAGGAATCCCTTAAGCACAACCCTGGCAACATCGATATCTTCAACCGGATGCTCGAGCTGCGGCCCATGGACGCGATGGTCCACCACAGGAAGGGCCAGGCCCTGGCAAGGGCGGCCCGCTTCGAGGAGGCCGTCAAGTGCTACGACAAGGCCCTGGAGCTCGAGCCGAAGAACACATCGTTCCTTTCCGACAAGGGGCTGGCCCTTGACGCCCTGGGCAGGTTCGGTGAGGCCCTCAAGTGCCTCGACAAGGCCGTGGACCTCAGGCCGGAGGCCAACGAGCTCTGGATAACCAGGGGCCTCATACTCGACAACAACGAGAAGTACGACGAGGCCCTGACATGCTACGACCTGGTCCTCAAGAGGGATGGTAAGAACAAGCATGCCTGGAACCTGAGGGGGCTCGTACTGACCAAGCTCAACCGCCTTGAAGAGGCGGTCGAGAACTTCAACATGGCGCTGTCCGTCGACGACAAGGATGTAGTGGTCTGGCACAACAAGGGCATGGCCAGGCTCGATGACGGCCGCTACGACGACGCCCTCGAGTGCTTCAAGAAGACCCTCGAGATCGACCACGACTATAAGGACGGGCTCGTCGGCATGGGACTGGTGCAGGTCCACAGGGAGCAGTTCACCGAGGCCGAGGGCACCTTCAAGGCGGCCCTGGACAAGGACCCCAGGGACGCGAGGACCTGGGGGCACCTCGGCGACGCCCTCATGGGCATGGGCAGGTTCGAGAGCGCGGTGGAGGCCTTCGACGAGGCGCTGGCACTGGCCGCTCACAACGTCGACCTCATGAAGAGGAAGGCCTCGGCGCTGGCCAGGCTCGGGGACTACCATTCGGTGCTCGAGACCCTCGAGAGGATAATCGACATCGGCAAGGACGATAAAGAGGTCTGGAAGGTCAAGGGCGACATGCTCGTTCATGAGGAGCACTTCGAGAAGGCCGTCGAGGCTTACGCCAAGGCCCTCGAGAAGGACAAGGGATACCTCGAGGCCGCCGAGGGCAAGAGGAAGGCCGAGGAGGCCCACGCCATGGCCAAGCTGGAAGGCCATGCCCGGGAGATCCTGAACTTCGAGGCCATGCACGGCAAGAGGCCGACCAAGGAGGAGGCCTTCAAGGACTGCCGCGTGCCCTTCGAGCACCTGGACAAGGTGCTGGCGTTCCTCGACGAGGATGAGAAGCTCGAGCCGGACAAGATCCCGAAGTCCGAGAGGCAGTACCTCGAGAACATGTCGCTGCTGGTCATCAGGGACTGCCTTGCCCCTGAGGCTGAGCACACGAACGAGGTGGCCTCCACGCCGGTGGAGATCAAGCACCTCGACCTGTGCCTGATAACGCGGTTCTTCCCGGAGCTGAGCGTCCAGAGGGCCAAGCGTGTCCTGAGCTACATCAGGACCGTTTCCAAGGCCCAGGTGGAGATCGATAGGTCGCTGTCGCCCATGGTCGAGGCCAAGGTCCGGAGCGTTCTATCGTTGCCGGAGGACCAGAGGAGCCTGGTCAACATCGTGCTGCATCTCAATGTCGGGGTCCAGGAGGCCGGCGAGGTATTGACAGTGCTCAGGGCCCTGAAGGGTGAGAAGGTCAGGATAAGGGGCGAGGCCCAGCCCATGGCCATTGACATTGGTAAGACCGAGGGCGACATCGCCAAGGGCGGCAAGGAGGCGGTGGAGGAGGACGAGGACCAGCCGAAGAGGAAGCCGCGGGCCAGGGCTCCGAGGAAGAAGAAGCCAGAGGTCACCGAGGCAAAGCCCGAGGTGACCGAGGCCGAAGAGGAGGAGGAAGAGCCCGAGGAAGAGGATGCCCCCGAGGTCGATGAGAAAAAACCGAAGGCCCCGCGGAAGGGCAAGAAGTTCTCCACCATGTCGCTGAAGGAACAGATGGATGCGCTCGGCATCGCCGTCGGCGAGGGAGGCTCGGAGGAGCCGGCCGAGGAGACCTCCAAGAGGGCCAAGCACAGGCCCAAGGCCACGGCCGCCGCCGAGGAGGAAGAGGAGGAATCGGGCGCCGAGGACGAAGAGGAGGAGGTCTACGTGCCGCCGAGTTCCAAGGACATCAAGGAGGTCGAGCCGCTGATACCCGGCACGGCCGCGAAGCCCAAGGAACCTAAGAAGGCAGGGCCCGAACCTGAGGAAGAGCCTGCCGAAGAGGAGGCCTCCGACGAGGAAGAGGAAGAAGAGGAGGAGCCTGAGGAGGAAGGCGGCGAGGAGGAAGAGGAGGAGGAGGACAAGGAGCTTGACGAGGAGGACGAGAGGCTCCGGTCGGCAAGGTTGAAGGACCTCGAGAAGCACAGGGGCGCCTGGCGCGATACGATCTGAGCGGTCCGGGTAGTTTAACTTTTCACCGGACCCTCCCTTTTCTTTATATTCTAGTTTGAATAATCTATTCTATGTTTCTTTACTAGAGGTGGCCTTGGATGGGAAAGGTCGGCGTCGCGAACCTGCCATTGCATCCCGGTAAGGCCCCGCCCTGGCTTTTCAAAAGGATGACGAGGCTTGCGTCCTGCATAACCAAGGTCATCGTCGACGAGTACGGGACACCTGCGTTCCTGGAGAAGATGTCGGACCCCTACTGGTTCCAGGCCTTCGGCTGCGTCCTCGGCTTCGACTGGCACAGCAGCGGCCTCACAACGGTGACCGGAGGGGCCTTGAAGGAGGCCCTCAGCTTGGACGAGCACGGGCTGGCCATCGCGGGCGGGAAGGGGAAGGCGTCCCGAAGGACGATCCAGGACCTCCAGACCATTGGCGCGAAGGCGGAGCTTGGCGATGAGGGCGTCCAGGGCCTCCAGTGGTCCAGCCGCATGTGCGCCAAGGTGGACAGCGCCGCGCTGCAGGACGGACATCAGCTCTACTATCACATCATGCTCGTGACCACCGAGGGTGAATGGGCCGTTGTACAGCAGGGCCTCGACAATGACACTGGGTTCGCCCGACGGTACCATTGGCTCTCCGACGGGCTCGACAGCTACGTCGTGGAGCCGCACGAGGGCATCGTCGGCGAGAGGAAGCCCGTGGTGCTCGACATGACGGCCAAAGAGAGCCTGCCGTGCCAGAGGGCCTCGGTGGACCTGGTCAACGACGGGCCGAACAGGCTCATGTCGATGCTCAAGGAGCCTGTCGTGAGGAAACAGACGACGATCGAGGAATTCCTGCCGGCGGAGGAGAGGCCCACCCTGCTGACCATGCCCAGGACGATCAACTGGAACCTGGTCAGGCAGATCTACGAGTTCAGGCCCAAGGACTACGAGGACCTGCTGGCCTTCAAGGGGGTCGGGCCTTCGACGGTCCGGGCCCTGGCGTTGATAGCCGAGGTCGTCCATGGGACACCGCCTAGCTTCAGGGACCCGGTCAAGTTCTCGTTCGCCGTGGGCGGCAAGGACGGCGTGCCGTTCCCCGTGGACCGGAAGGCCTACGATAGGTCCATCCAGCTCCTGCGGGAAGGCATCGAGGATAGCAAAGCGGGCGACAAGGAGAAGCTCGATGCCGTGAAACGGTTGAGAAGGTTCGTTCCGCCGGACTATGATGGATGATCCTACGAGGTTTCAACGACCAATCTCATTTCTTCGCTTTGCCGGACCTTCTGATGACGAGCACCATTACGACTTCCATGATGATGATAAAGGCCACGATGGTACTTACGAAGAGATAGTTCTGCAGGGCCCTGTCCGGGGCGATGAAGGAAACTGTGACATTGAATTCCCGGTGGTATGGGTCAGGATCCGCCCAGTTTCCATGGGACTGGAATCGTATATTTAAATTGTATACCTTAGGGAACCTCGAACCACTATACTTGACGATCAGGTCTACTTTTAGGGAAGAATTTGCCGGTTCGATATTTAATTCATACGGATTGAAGGTCACCCTCAAATTGTCATAATCCCAATTATTTGTGCATCTCAAATCCACATTGTCCACACCATTCCCCTTGTTTGTGACGATGAATTCTATCTGGTTCATGAACTGTTCCTTTTTCACGTAACTGTATGTCACCTCAAGGTCATGTCTCTGCGTGATATTTATCCATCCCGTGATAGAACCCGAGACCGTTTCATTAAAAAACGATGCCTGGCCAATCAGATTGACCTGATTATACAGGCCCCCCATGGTGAAATTGCCGGGGACCTCCACGGTAATCACGGCCTTCTGTTGGCCGGAGATGTTGAATATCATATGCTTCGGAGTGACACTCGTAGGCCAATTCAGTCCGTTCAATGTATCTAATTCCACATCGATGGATACTCTATCAGGATTATTGACAGTGACATTAGTCATAAATTGGACCGTTTGGGGGTTCGTTTCAGAGATGTCGATATTGAAACTACTAGGAGAAAATGTGTCGAGAGATATTCTTGGAATTTCAGGATACGCGGTAGATGGCACCATGAATAAAGGTTGTATGACCAATAGGAGAATTATAAATGGAATCATAGGACTGGCCCTGGAACGCATGGTGGAATTAACCCCCATTTTCAATCAATTTCGCCCCAGATATAATCATAGTATAGGGATGATAATGCTTTGGTGCCTGGGTTTGGCCTGGCATCATCGCCATCTAAAGAAAATCCTACTCATTTCTTTCCTTTCCCCGGCCCCCTCAGGACGAACACCATCACGACGACCATGACGATGATGAAGGCCCCTATGGCACCGACGAAGAGATAGTTCTGCTGGGTCGTGTCCGGTGCGATGAACGAGACTGTGACGTTCGTTTCCACAAAGTAATAGGTACCGGACATTCCTGAGGTTGAAGAGGTGAACCTGATCGGCAGGGTGTATGTCATCGGGAACTTCGAACCCCTGTATTGGACCTTCAGGCTTACCGTGGATGGAGGGCCGTTCAGGGCTGGATGTACATAGGAGGGTGTGAAGGATATCTCGTAATTGTCGCTATAACATTGACACGTCGGCCGGATGGACTCCGGGCCGGTCCCTTTGTTCGTGAGGTCGAAGTCTATCTGGTTCATGTACTGGTCCTTCTTCACGAACCTGTAAGTGACCTCGACGGCATGGTGGTATGTGAAATATATCCTGGCTGAGGTCGAGGCCGAGATATCGGCGTTCTCGTAAGTCGCGAATCCATTCAAGTAGACAGTGATCATGTTTTCGGTCGTGATGTTCTTCATAGGATAGGCCGTCACTACGACCTTCTGCTTTCCGGTAGAATTGAATGTCACGTGCTCCGGGACGACAGAGCCCGACCATCCATATGGTACCGTGGCGGAAAGGTTCACTTCCATGGGATAATGATTGGGGTCGCTGAGCGTGACATTCGTTAGGAACTGGAATTGCCGGTAGGGTTCCACGGGGATTTCGACAACGACCGTCCTGGGCGAGAATGTATCGAACGAGAGGCTCAGATATGGGTAGGCGCTGGACGGCATCATGAAGAAGGGCTGGGCGACTAATAGAAGTACCACGAGCAGGACCGTGAGGCAGGCCGTGGGACGCATGTTGGAACTGACCCCCTTCTTCCGTTCAGGATGATACGTCATATTTTCTCTACAATGATTGATATAATTTTTGGTAGGGGGTCTTAACCAGAGCGCCATGCTCATTTCTTCCCTTTGCTGGGCCCCCTCATGACGATCACCAATACGATGACCATGACGATGACGAAGGCCCCAATGGCACCGACGAAGAGATAGTTCTGCTGGGTCGTGTCCGGCGCATGGAACGAGACCGTGAGATTGGTCGATACAAAATAACGCATATAGTAAATACTTGCTTGGGGGTAGAACCGTATCTCCAGGTCGTATGTCATTGGGAACTTCGAACCCGTATATTGGGCGATCATGATGATCGTGCCGGGAGGGCCGTTCGGGGATATCTTAGTGTAAGTATTATCGAAGTTAACATCGATATTATCGTTCGTACCACTACGGACCATGTATTGCGGCATTATGTACTCATCGCCGGCCCCCTTGTTCGTCACACTGAACTCGATCCTGTTCGAGTATTGTTCCTTCTTCACGAACCGGAAGGTGACCTCGTAGGAATGGTGCTGCTCGAGATATATATTACCATAAGTAGAGTATTCCATTGGCGTTGTCATATTGGGGTACCAGCCCGAGACCTCCAGTCTGACCTGGACATTTGTGCCCGTTAGGATGTTGCCAGGGACGATCACGGTCACCAGGACCTTCTGCCTGCCGGAGGCATTGAAGGTCATTTGGTCCGGTGTGGCATTGACGTCCCAGCCTTCATCCACCGACGGGGTAAGTGTCAACTCGAGGTTTACAGCGCTAGGGTTAGAGACCGAGATGTTGGTCGCGAACTGGACCTTTCGTGAGCTGGTCATGGGCAGTGGGATATTGACATAACTGGGCGTCAGGTTGTAGAGAGTAACGCTCGGTCTAGTGACATACGCATCGGATGGAACGACGAACATGGGCTGGGCTACCAATAGCAGGATAACGAGCAGGACCATGGGACATGCCAAGTGGCGCATGGTGGTTCCGACCCCCCGTTCTGGTATCATCAGATATATGATGTATTTAGATTAGGTCCTTGATATAATTTTAGGTTAAGCATGAGTAAAGGTTCGATGCCGTTAAAAGGTTGAGAATCCTCGTTCCGCCGGATTATAAGGATGATCCGGTGAGATTTCAATGACCGTCCTCATTTCTTCCCTTTGCTTGGCCCTCTCAAGACAAGCACCATCACGACGACCATGACGATGACGAAGGCCCCTATGGCACCGACGAAAAGATAGTTCTGCTGGGTCGTGTCCGGCCTCTGGAAAGAGACCGTGACATTGGTCGAGACCAAATAAAGCCCATAGTAAGAATGTCTCTGGGGGTAGAACCGTATCTCTAGGGTGTATGTCTTCGGGAAGGCCGAACCGGAATATCGGGCGGTCAATACGAGCGTGATGGGAGGTCCGTTCGGTTCGACCATCGCGAAATTATTCTCGAAGTGGACCTCGAGGTTACCGTCCATATAACCATTGGAGAAATATTGCGCCTGTACGAACTCATTGCCGCTCCCCTTGTTCTTCACATCGAACTCGATCCTGTTCGAGTACTGGTCCTTGTTCACGAAGCGGTATGTGACATCGAGGGAATGTTGCTGCTCGAGGTATATGCTACTATAAGTTGAGACATCCAGGGGCTCCGTCATGTTCGGGTACCAGCCCGAGGCCTCCAGTCGGATCTGGAGCTCTGTGCTGGTGTTGACGTCGCCAGGGATGATCACGGTCACCACGGCCTTCTGCCTGCCGGACGCATTGAAGACCATCTGATCCGGTGTGACATTGATGTCCCAGCCTTCGGCCCCCGATGGGGTCAGCGTCACCTCGAGGTGCACATCGCTGGGGTTATAGACCGAAATATTGGTCGCGAACTGGAGCTTTTTCGAGCTGGTCATGGGCAGTTGAATATTATAATAACCGGGCGTAAGGTCGTAGATCGTGATGCTAGGTCTGCTGATATACGCAACGGACGGGATCACGAACATGGGCTGGGCTACCAATAGCAGGACAACGACCAGAACCGCAGGATAGGCCAAGGAACGCATGGTTGTTTCCCATGTTATGATATTGATGTATTTAGATTAGGACCTTCATATAATTTTAGGTGTGGGGTTTTAACCGACTAGACATTATTATTAACCAGAAACCATCACCTAAACGAGGACCGCGATGAGGATACCTAGGACCCACCCGCGATACCAGTCCCTCATGACAAGGGAGAGGCTCGTGAAGGGCGTCAAGGGAGGCCTGACGGCCCTGGAAGGGCTCATGGCCCACGGGCGCGGCGAGGCCTTCGACTACCTGATCGGCGAGAGGACCCAGCCTTTCGCGCAGTGGGCGATGAAAGCCTCGGTGGCCAGGCTGTTGCTCGCCGAGAGGCCCGTCATCTCGGTCAACGGCAACGTCGCGGCCCTGTGCCCGATGGACATCGTCAAGCTGGCCAAGGCCACCGGGGCCGCGCTCGAGGCCAACATATTCTACCGGACCGAGACCAGGGTCCGGAGGATCGTCGGCGCGCTCCGCCGGGCCGGTGCAAGGAAGGTCCTGGGGGCAAGGCCCGACGCGCGCATCAAGGGCCTCAACGGTCCCAGGGCGAGATGCGCAAAGGACGGCATCTTCGGCGCCGACGTCGTCATGGTCCCGCTGGAGGACGGGGACAGGACCCAGGCCCTGGTCGCGAACGGCAAGTTCGTCATCACCATCGACCTGAACCCGCTCAGCAGGACGGCCAGGGCCGCGCAGATAACCATCGTCGACAATATCGTAAGGGCGGTCCCGGAGATGGCGCGACTGGCGGTCGAACTGAAGAGGTCCACGAGGCCGAAGCTCGAGGCCATCGTGAGGTCCTACGACAACAAGAAGGTCCTGGAGGAATCCCTGAAGTTCATGTCCGCGAGATTGGCCCAGCTCGCAAAGAGCCATTGAAAACTATTTCAGCCCTCTTAAATTCCTTCTCGCCTCTTCCACCTGTTGCCTGTGTCCGACCGCCTCCGCGAGCTCCAGGCTCCTCTCGAAGCACCTGCGCGCCTCGTCGGCCCTGCCCTCCTTCTGGTGGAGCTCCCCGAGGTTCCCGTATAGGATGGCCGAGGTCTTCTTGTCCCCGAGCTCCTCCGAGATCGCCAGGCTGGCCTCGTAGCATTCCCTGGCCCTCTCGCAGTCCCCGCCCTCCATGTGGATTATCCCCAGGTTGGCCTTGATGCGCGCTATTCCGGGCCTGTCCCCCATTCGCTCCGCGATGGCCAGGCTCCGGTCGTAGCACTTGATCGCCTCGGCGGTCCTCGCGAGCCTCCAGTATAATATCCCAAGATTGTTGTAGGCCTTGGCCATGCACTCGCTGTCGTCGAGCTCCTCAGACAGCTTCAGGGCCCCGTCGTACCACCGGATGGCATCGTCCCAGGCCTCCGTCTCGTAGGCTATGGCGCCCATGAGTATCTGGCCCTGGACCTGGGCCCTCCGGTCGTCGGCCCGCTTGGCGGCCTCCATCATGAGCTCGCAGGTGGCCCTGGCCCCCGAGCGGTCCCCATAGAGATGCAGGATCTCGGCCCTGACCTTCAGCACATCGACGAGCCTCTCGCCCACGTCTCCGCCGGCGCCGCCCTCGAGCTCGGTGGCGATCCTCAGTATCTCCTCGTGATATCCTTTCCGGAGGAGCTCCGACGCCCTCGTCATGAGCAACTGCGCCGAGCGGCGGGCCTGGCCCGCCCTGATTAGATGATAGTGCGCCTCCAGCCACGGCCCGTCGCCGCCCTCCTCGAGGTGGAACTGGGCCGCGGCCGCATGGAGGCCCTTCCGTTCCATCGGCGAGAGACGCTCGTAGAAGAAGTCCCGGACGAGCTCGTGGGCCCGCAGGCCCCGCTCCATGGGTCTCAGGAGGCCCCGATGGACCAGCTCGTCCAGGGCCCTGAAGGTAACGCCCTTCTCGATGAATAGCCCCTCGGCCGGGACCGGCCCCCGGTGGACCGAGGCCGCCCTCATAGCGGCCCTCTCCTCGTCGTTGAGGACCTTGTATATCTCCTCGAAGATGAAACGCTGGCTGTCGAGGGTGGAGCCGCCGGCCAAGCCTATGAGCTCTATGGACAGCGGGTGGCCCTTGCTGAGGGGGTAGACCTTTCTGAAGTCGGCTGCCTCACCCGGGGCCACGGCCATGTACAGCCGCTTCCCCTCCTCGGGCCCGAGGCCCTCGAGCGTGAGCTCCCGGACCTTGCCCTTGACCTTTGCCTCGCGGACCGAGAAGAACCGCGGTAACGACCTGCCCGCCAATGCGACCTTGAGGCCGCTCCTGGCCTCGGACTGGACCAGCGCCTTCAGGAACAGCGTGGTCTTCTCGTCGAGGAGATGCACGTCGTCGATGATCAGCAGCAGCGTCCCCGCTTCGAGCACGGCCCCGGCCGCCGCGTCCAGGTCCACCGGGCCCGAGCCGTAGCGCACGAGGACATTGGACAGGGCGCCGATGCCCATCTCCGAGAGGAATGTGGACAGGTCCGCCAAGAGGCCCCTGAGGCCGGACCATTCCCTGAAGGTGAACCAGAACACGGGCCTCTTCTTGCCCTCGCGGACCTCCTGAACCGCGCGCGCCAGGAAGGTCGTCTTGCCGATGCCCGGCAGGCCCTGGATGGCGAAGGCCCTGACGGTCCCGGACCTTAGGAATTCCTTGAACTGCGCGAGCTCGTCCTCCCGCCCGAAGAAGTACTTCACCTCAGGAACGATCCATGCCAGTGCCCGGTCCTCACCTGTGTCCGCCATGGACGCGAGGACCTGGTCCAGCGGGGTGCCCTTCCGCTCCAGTTCCTCCATCAGGGACTGGGCTTTGGCTTGACCCTTGGCCGTGAGCTGGTAGACCTTCTGCCGCCTCCTCCCGCCGCGGACGTGGGCAATGCGCTCTTCGGAAAGGCCCTTGTCACGGAGGCCCTTGAGTACTATGGAGACATGGCTCCGGCGGACCCCGACGCCCTTGGCGATGCCGGGCTGGCACATGGCCGCCGGGACCTCGAAGGCGTCGGAGAAGGCCCTGAAGCGGTGCATGTGCAGCAGGGCCCGCTCCTGGACCGTGAGCCCGGGCGCCTTCCCGCCGTCCGCGTCCCCCTTTTTCATGGCCTACGCTCCCCTGCGATACCCATGGCTAGTTTTGGGTCAATGTGTTCTTATATTTTACTATTACAGGCAGCACCGCCGAACTCGGCAGGATTGCATGTCGGCGAGGGGTATTTATCGTGTTATGCCGAGAATTATATCGAGGCTAAATCAAAGGGAGGGACGGGAGATGTTCAGAAGGAACCGGTTCTGTGAGGACCGAACGGCGGTATCGCCGGTGATCGCCACGATCTTAATGGTGGGAATAACCATCGCGCTGGCCGGGGTCCTTGTGGTTTATATGCCATGCATGTGTTGTGTGCCTTACTCGTCCCCAACGAATTCCACCATATACTTCCAGTCCGAAGCCCGCGGTAATGACCGCGTCCTTACGGTCGTTCATGTCAACGGGGCCGGCGGCGATGAGATCTATCTGGAAAGGTCCGTGGTCCAAATCATCTGCGGCAATTCTCACAACGTCGTCGTCCAGTTCCCGAGTTCCGGGACCGGCATCGGCGTAGGCGATGTCAAGCACTTCGAGTTCCATGAGGTCCACAATGTGTCCTGGTTGAGGACAGGGGATTATTTCGTCGTCCATATCTGCGACAATGTCCACAACGGGGATATCTTCAGGGTCCTAGACGGCAACGTGACCGCGGGTGAGACCAGGCTGCTGTGATCACTGCGGCGTGGCCGTCACGACGCGCCGGGAATAGACGTAGTGCTTCCCGTCGTGCTCGAGGAGCTTGACCTCGAAACCTGCCTTGGAATATTCGTCGGCCTTGGCCTTTGCAGTGCCCGTGTCTGGATATTCCCCGCCGTCCCACATGAACTTCTTGCCGTCGATGCACATCACATTATCGACCATGGACCGCACCTTTCCCCTTTTTTCCGTTACCAGGGATTGGCCTGAGACTATTTTTCCCTTTTGGCCATCCAGATCATCCTGGCCCCCAAGATGAACGAAAGTTGGAGGTCCACCTCAATCAAACAATAGACCAAAATCTATTAGAACCCCGTTCGTAATCTAATCTATTATATATATCAAATCATAATTGAAAGGAAAGGTCTATGTCCATGACCAAAACCACCAAGGTGAACGGTATCTCGGCCCTGGTCGTCGCACTACTGTTCCTCGGTTCGATCCTCGCTCCGTTGGTCCCCATCGAGGCCACGGACGGGCCCAGGCAGATCCCAGCCCCGATCAATATCGTCTTCCCTGAGCGTGGCGGTTCCGATGCCACCTTCTCGGTCACGGTCCCGCCGAAGGGCAAGGTCCTGAACGCACAGATGACCATCACCGGGAAGGAGAAGATATATCTTCCAGTCGTCGACAGGACCTATACCTATGGGAACGCCAAGAACGGCAACAAGGCCTTCAAGTCCACGGACCCCAACAAGCCGCCAAAGATCGCGGTCGATAAATATCATGGCACCGAGGCCACGGCCGCGGAATACAGCGCCATCTCTGCCAGCGACGATAGCTACATGAGCAACCAGGTCACACCGCCCTGGATTTGGGTCGGTGGCAACGCCATCGCGGCCTATCCCAGCCACATGTTCGAGTTCAATGTGTCGGATTCCGGGAACTGGATCGACCGCATCAATATAAAATGGGAGGGCCGAGGGGCCATGTGGAACATGGTCCATCCAATGATGCTGGGCGCGGACCTCTATCTCTGGGCCAGGGACGATACGGCATGGGTCCCATTGGCCAGCTATTCGGAGGACCTGACCCTGACCGGGGGCTCGGTCAAGGACTTCACCCTCAATGGCCAGCGGGACGTGATATGGACGAGGTCCCCAGGAAAGCCCGTATGGGTATACGCATTGGTCGTCGGCCTCTGGAACGTCACCTGCAACAAGACGATGCTCTCGACGGATTATATCAGCCTGACCGTGAGGAGCCACACGCAGACCCATCCCATGGACCTCGGCATTGACGTCGGGAACGACCGGGTCGTCGAGTACACCTATCCTGGCTACGTGAACGGGACCGTGACGTTCGGCCCCAAGGAGGGGTTCGTCTCCGCCCTGCAGAAGTACATCGATACCAAGGGCCCATCGGGCGATACGGCCGGTAACCTCCGTGTGCCGATAAATTTCTCGTCATCCTGCGGCGGGTCCATCACCATCGACCCGCCGACCATCCAGGTGGACACGCCTCCGGTACTGAGCACGAAGATACCCACGGTCACCATCAATGAGAGCGAGCACAAGGCACATGCCGTGGACCTGTGGACATATTTCAACGACGACTTTGGGAAGGACAATCTCACCTTCACCGTGAACTGGACGGCCATCCCGGACCGGGTCCAGGTGAACGTCTCGGACGGCCACTACCTCGATGTCAGCGCCATCACCCCGTTGTGGAGCGAGAACTCCAGCTTCAGGGTCGCGGCCACGGACAAACAGGGCCAGAGCACCGTCAGCAACAACGCCACCGTGGTCGTCAAGGCCGTGAACCATCTTCCAGTACTGGACCCGATACCTGACCTCACGGCCTATGAGGACAAGGTGTTCACCTACCAGGCCAAGGCCTATGACCCCGACGGGGACCCGGTGACCTTCTCGGACAACGCGAGCTTCTTCGATATCGGTCCCAAGAACGGTACGATATCCTTCAGGCCGACCGCGGGCGAGGTCGGCGTGTACCGGATAAACATAACGGCCACGGACGTCAACCACACGAGCGCGTCCCGTACCGTCAAGCTCACGGTCCTGCATGTCAACCATATGCCCTCCGTCAAGCTCTATGTCCCGACCAACGGTAGCCAGGTCCAGTCGGACAAGGTCAAGCTGGTATGGGTCGGGTCCGACCCTGACGGGGACAACCTGACCTATGACCTTTACATCGACCGGGGCAACGGCCTGGCCCTGGAACAGGGCGGCCTCAAGGAGGCCGAGATCTCTATCGGCAACCTGACCAACGGAAAACAGTACCAGTGGACCGTCGAGGCCTCGGACGGGACCCTCAAGAGCCCTCGGCCATCCCTATTCGTGTTCTTCGTGAAGTTCAGCGGCGGCAACGTGACCAAGCAACCGCCGTTCACGACGCTGATCTCCCCGGCCAAGGGGGAGATCGTCCCAACGACGACGCCGACCCTGAGCTGGAACGGCGAGGACCCGGACGGCAACGCGATGACCTACAATGTCATCATCCTCGACAAGGGCGGCAAGGAGGTCAGGAACCTCACGACCACGATGAGGTACATGACGCTCTCGGAGCCGCTGGACAACGGGTCCCGATATTCCTGGACCGTCGTCCCGTCGGACATCAATGGCAAGGGCTTCTGCAAGTCCATCGGCTGGCACTTCATCATCAATGCGACCGGCGATGGCGTGTCGGGGAAGGCGCCTGTGATGAAGGTCAAGGTCAGTCCGGAGGGCGGCATCAAGCTGGGGGGCACGATCAACTATGACGCCTCCGGTTCCTACGCGCCGAACGGGACCATCACGCTTTACATATGGACCTTCGGGGACGGGAGCACGCTCACGGGGCCCAACTACAAGACGGTATCGCACAAGTTCGATAAAAGCGGCGTCTTCAACGTCTCCCTGGTGGCCATCAGTGCCGACGGGAAGACCGGTATCTGGGGCTACAATGTGAGGGTCAGTGGGAAGGAGAAGCCGCCGTCGACCATATTCGGCCTCACGGCGGACCAGCTCCCGATCCTGCTGTTCATCATCGCCCTGGCCGTGGCCCTGGGCACGGCGGGCGTCTTCATGGCCTACAGGAGAATCAAGTACGAGTCCTACAAGGTCGACGAGGTCCTTTGGATATATCAGGACGGGCGGCTGATAAAGCAGCTCGGGACCGGAAAGGACGTCGTCGCCGACCCATCGGACAAGGAGGTTTTGGGCGGGATGCTCACGGCCGTCCAGGAGTTCGTGAAGGATTCGCTCCAGGACAAGAAGGGCGCGGGTTCGCTCAATGTCCTCGAGTGCGGCGACCACAAGATCGTGATCGAGCGCGGCACGCGGACCTATCTGGCCACGTTCATAACCGGGAACGCGACGGCGAAGCTGAAGGACCGCATGATCAAGGCGGTCAAGAACATCGAGATGGAAAACTGGTCCACCCTGGATTCTTGGGACGGCAACATCGAGGGGTTCAAAGGAGTAGTGCTGGAGCTGGACAAACTGCTAAAATAGAATTAAAAAAAGAAAGAGGACCTGCCCGATGGCCTAGGCCGGTGGAGGCGGAGGAGGCTGATTGCCCGGCGGGGGCATCTGCTGCGTCGGCGGGTACTGGCCCTGGTCCGGTGCCGTCGGCTGGGTCGCTGGGGCCGTCCCCTGCTGCTGCGGCGCCGGGTTGTAGTAGAGCAGGTCGTCAATGGTCGAGTCGTCGATCTTCTGCTCCAACTTCTTCTGGAACTCCTTCTGGTGCCTCATCTTCTTGACGACCACGAAGACGACCGCCAGGACAATGACCAGTATCAGGATGACCCAGATCAGGACCAGCGGGAAGGATGTCAGCTGCTGCCCGATGTCTACCTGTTTCGGGTTCATCTTGACGGTGATCTGGGTCGTGTCGGTCACGTTCCATATGTCCTTGACCGTCAGCTTGGCCGTGTAGGTCCCGTCACTGCTGAACTTCTTGTTGACCTTGGGACCGGTCATGGTGGTCTTGTCGCTGAACTCCCACGTATAGGTCATGGTCTCCTTGTCCGGGTCGTTGCTCTGGCTCCCGTCGAAGAGGATGGTCTTGCCGTAACCGAACTCCATCTTGTTCGGCGGGTAGGTTATGGCGGCGTGCGGGGACCTGTTCTTATTGAGGACCGTGACGTTCCACCGATGGGATATGGACATGCTCACGCCCATGGCATTGACCACCACGGCCCGCACCCCCGAGTCGTCGTAGCCGGTCGTGTAAACGTAGCTGTTGGTATTGACGTTCGGGACATTGATGCCGTCGATGGACCATGTGTAGGACTTGAAGATGTTGGATGGGTCCTTTATGGCCACCGACAGTGTGATGTTCTCGGTCTCGGTGATGGTCGGGTCGTTGACTGGGGTCCAGGAAACGAAGCTCATCCGGCCATTGCCGACGTTGACCCTGCGGGATGCCACGGGGCCGTCCCTTATGCCGTCGAACGCCTTCACATAGATATAGTGCGTGCCGTCCGGCACCTTCTTCGTGTCCCATTCATAGGACCATAATATCTTGTTCCCCAGGGCCAGGAACCAGGGGCCATCGTCGATGGACACGTATATCGTGATGACATCCGTCGGGTTCGGGTCCGAGGCCGTGCCTGAAACGGTCACGGTGCCATCCACCACGGTCCCGTTCGCCGGGTTACTAATGTTGACCTCCGGCGCCGGGTCCAGGTCCATTTTTATGCGGAAGCCGGCAGACGATGTGTTCTGGGACCATATGCCCGCCTTGTTCAATGCGCGGCCGGTGAAGTAATACACCTTGCTGTTCTCGAGCGTCAGGTTCGTGAAGTGGACCTTGCCCGTCGTGAGGTCGACGGGCGTCTTGGGCGCAAGGTCCGTCATGTTCCTGAGGGACCCGAGGCCGCATTCGGCAGCGACCACCCCGGACTCGGCGTCCGCGAAGGACATGGTCGCGAAGGCCTCCCTATTGACAGGGGTCAGTGGGCCGCCGTCCTTAATGGACACGGTGGGTGGCGTCAGGTCCACATACATGGTCCGTACAACGCTCCAGTTGCCCGTCCAGCCGCCGCCGAAGGCCCTGGCCCGCCATTGATAGATAGTTCCATGCTCCAGGGCGCCGCCGATGTTCATGTAGAACCGGGCGTCCTTGCCAGGGTCGTAGAGCGTCATGGACCAGCCAGTGACGTCCTTGTTCATGTCGAAGTCATAGTCCAGGGTCAGGAAATTGTCCTCGCTGATCTGCAGCTCGTATTTCAGAGTGTCCGAATCCTGGTCCGTGGACGAGAAGTTGAACACCGGAGCTGGCGTCCCGATCCATGAGTTGTTCGCTGGCAGGCCCAGCACCGGCGGGGCCGGGGGATGGCCCGAGACCAGTGTGATGAACAGGTTCTGGAAGGTGATCTTGCCAGGTGTGGCCGAGACTACATGGACCGGGATATGGACATAGCCCGAGCCGTCCTGGGCCCTGGAGCTCCTCTGGGCCTCCAGGGACTTGGCGAAGTTCGGCGTCGAGATGTTGGCCTTGGACAGGAAGGTGCTGTTGAACTGCCATTCCAGGGTCCCGTCGTTGCCGATGTCCACGGAACAGTGCGATGGCCAGGAGTCCGGATAGTAGTCCAGGGTCACGGACCGTAGGAGAGGGGTGGTCCACCCGTTGCCTCCGATCTGGACCTTCATGTTGAACTTCATCCCCGGGACCGTCATGGGGGTGTCGGTGTCGCCTAGGAGGCTCTGCCACGGGCCCGTGTCGTTGGCCCTGACGGAGACGTCGAAGGTCTCCCAGTTCTCGAGCTGCTTCAGGTCCGAGTTCATGCGGACGTGCGTCACAGGGAACTTGGTGGTTATCGGGCCCACGCTCATGTTCCCGTAGTCGACGTAGCGGGTGAGGTTCAGGAAATCGAAGTCCGCCCTGAAGTTCACGCCGGCCTCGAGGCCGTCATATACCACGAAGCCGAAGCGGATGGTCTGGGGCAGGCTCCAGTTGAACGGCACCCCCTGCGGCCAGTAGACGGCGCCATTGTTGGAGTACCATATCATCCATTGGTCCTTGTACCTCGTTATCTTGATGTAGAGCGGGTTGGCCGAGAAGCCGGAATTGGAGTCCGTGGACTGGCCCCCTCCGTTCCTTATCTTGAAGTCCATCATGTTCCCGCCGTTGTTGCCGTACTTCCTCCATTTGTAGACCTCCTGGAACCAGTTGTTGGCATCGCTGTACACCATCAGGCCGCAGGACTCCTGGTTCTTGTTCGGGTTGGCGGAGATCCTCGTGATGGCCATGAAGTTACCGGCGACGTTCTTGTACAGGAAACTGCCCGTCTGGGTGCCACTGGTCCAGTTGGTATTCATCTGCGATGTGACCTCGAGATAGCCCGTGCCCAGGTTCTCGTTCACAGCGGAGGGCGGGTTCATCCAGGACCAGTTGGTCACGTCGAAGGCGCCGTCGTTGAACTGGTCGCTCAGGTTCTGCTTCTCAATGATGTAGGCGGTGCCAGCGCTCTTGTTCAAGTCGAGGCCCGAGGGGCGGGCATCCATGAAGTCGATGACGTTGTCCAGGGAGATGTGCCCGGGTGTGCTGACGTTCGATGGCTTGACCTCCATGCTGGCGCCGGTAATCTTTGACGCCTTGGGGACCCTTATGGCGAGGGAGTCGTTGACCAGGCTGTCCGAGAAATCGAGGGTCATGGTTGGGACGTCGCCATCGAAGGAGGTGATCTTGGCCGTGCCCGCGGAGACCTTGGTCGGGCCGAACAGCCCGAACGGGGCCGGTACCAGGAACATCAATGTCACAACGATGGCCATTAAGCGCACGAGCCTGCTAGGATTGGGCATCTCAGCACTCTCCATTTTTGTACAGTCTATCAAGAATGGATTCTACTGATAATACAATCATTATTGCCATTAAAATAAGTTATGGTATGGCCCACGGGTCGGATAACGGCCTCACCGGGCGAGAATATTGCCCAGGCGCTCCCTGATGGCCACGAAGTTCTCGAAGGGGAAGAAGTACCTGCCCTGCTCCGTGAAGGTCCTTGCCAGGGACCTCCTTCCGAAGACCACGTCGGCGAGGCTGCCCGGCCGGACATCGGTCTTCCCGTCGCCGATGTAGACAACGGTCCAGCCCTCGTCCTGGAGGCGCTTGACATGGCTGGACTTGCAGGTGCCGCATATCTCCCCGTCATCATGGTGGCATAGCGGGGGGGTCTCGGGGAACTCGATGGTCACCTTGTTGCCCTTGAAGAGCATCCGGTTCGTCAGGACCTTGGCGTCCACGTCGTACTTCTCGAAAACCTTGTTTATGACGACGTCCAGGCCCTCGCTCACGACCGTGAACCCCAGGCCGTTCTTGTCGCACCAGCGCACGAACTCGGGGAACCCCTTCCTGACGAGGACGTTCTTCCCCACGAAATCCTCGACCTGGACCTTGGTGGCGATGATGTGCTCGTACATCTCCTTCAGGGATTCCCGCAGGGTCGTGTCCCTACGTTCCCACTTGCGGACATATTCGTACCAGTCCATCGGGCAGTACTCGTTAAGGAGGGCCACCGCCGCGTCCTCGACAGTGACCGTGCCGTCGAAATCGGAAAGGACATAGACCTTGTCCATGGAATTCTTCTTCTTGGTCATCAGAGCAGGTCCCCGCCGCTTATGTTCAGGCCGACGCCCGTGATGTAGGCCGACCGGTCCGAGGCCAGGAACAGCACGAGCTCCGCGACCTCCTCGGGGGTGCCGAGCCGGTGGATCGGGAAGGCCTTCGCGTACTCCTCGACCTTCTTCTTGTCGATGGACCCGCGGACCATCTCGGTGTCGATGAGGCCGGGGCAGACCGCGTTCACCCGGACGCCGAAGGGCCCGCCCTCCTTGGCGATGGCCCGGGTCAGGCCCATGATGGCATGCTTCGACGCCGTGTAATGGGCCCCGCCTAGTGTGCTAACCGTTAGCCCGGCCGTGGAGGAGAAGTTGATGATGCACCCCGAGCCCCGCTTCTTCATGTGCGGATAGACCTCGTGCATGAGCAGGAAGGTCCCGCGGAGGTTGACGTTCATGACCTTGTCCCATTCCTCGACGGCCATCTCGTGGAAGCGCGTCGGATACATGATCCCGGCGCAGTTGACGAGGATGTCTATGTGCTTCAGGTCCTCGAGCACCGCCATGACGAGCATCCGGACCTGGCCCTCGTCCGAAATGTCCAGCTTGTGGGCCCTGGCCTCGACGCCCTTCTTCTTGAGGTCCTCGGCGAGGGCCAGCAATCGGTCGCCTTGGAGGTCGACGATGACCGGGATGGCCCCCTCCTCGGCGAACCTCTCGGCAACGGCCCTGCCCATGCCCTGGGCTGCGCCCGTTATTATCGCAATCTTGCCCTTGAGCTCCCCGTCATGTTTGGTCATGTCCGACCCCCAGCCATCGAAGATGGTATCGTTCTGGTCCTAAAATCATCCCTGGGTTAAAAAACCCTGGGGTCGCGCATGGGCCTAAGTCCGCTGTCCCTATTTTTTAAGCACCGTACTTGTGGCGATGATGTCCGCGCCGGTCCCGGCGACGTTCTTGATGAGCACATCGCCGGCCTTGACGGGCGCTTTGACACTGGCCGCTTTTATCGCCTTCATGACCGCATTTATCTTCCCCTTCGGTATCGGTCGGGATGTCCGGACGCTGACGAGAGGCCTTGCGCCTCCGATTGTCAGGATGGACGAGGTAAGGGTCCGTTTCGGGGCCAGAACCTCGTTGTGTGCGTGTTCCTTTCCGCGGGCGCAACCGTGGCCCTCCAGGCCAACGACCTCCGCGCCTTCGACCACGACGGATATCTTGCATCCGATGGGGCATACGATGCATGTCAGGTCCCTGCATCTACGTCCTTTGCTCATCGAGCGTCACCTCCAGCCATTCGCACGGCCCGATGACCTCGGAGGTGAGCGTGGCGCGGACCCTCACCATCGTGGAAGGCAGGGCGCAGGACAATCTTTGCCTGAAGACCTCCTTTCCGTCGGCCAACACTTTAAGGTACACAGGTCTCTTGATGAGCCCGCTCGGTCTCAGGGCCAGATCGAAGGTCCCCGGGGTCTCGACCCAATGCGGGATGACATAGGAGACGTTCTTCCCGGCCGTCACCGGCAGTCCCCTCGAGACCTTTGCCCCGAAGGGAAGGCCTTTGACCGAGGACATGGCCGCGGCCTCGCCCGCCACGACGGCCTCGCGGACGAGCACATCGACGGAGTCGTGGACGTGGAGGCAGTTGCCGCAGGCATAGAAACCGTTGGCCGTGGTGTGCATGTGCTCGTTAACCATGGGACCGCCAGTCCTCGGGTCGAGCGTGATGCCGATGGACCTGGCAAGTTCGTTCTCGGGGACCAAGCCCAATGACAGCAAGAGCGTATCGCATGCAATCGTTCGTCCGGTCCCTTTGATCGGCCGCAGATTCTTGTCGACCTTTGAGATGGTCACCTTCTCAAGTGCCTCCCGACCATGGATGCGCGTGATGGTGTGCCCGAGGTAGAGCGGGATGTCGTAATCCTCCAGGCACTGGACGACGTTCCTCGGGAGCCCGGTGGCATACGGTAGTATCTCGACGACCGCTAGCACCTTCGCGCCCTCGAGGAGCATCCTCCGGGCCATTATCAGCCCGACATTGCCGGAGCCCAGGACCACGACCTTCTTGCCGACCATTTTATTATGGAGGTTCACGAGCCCCTGGGCGACGCCGGCGGTGTATATTCCCTTGGGCCTCGTCCCTGGGATGAGGGCGGACCACCGGGTCCTCTCGCGGCAACCCGTTGCCAGGACGACACTGCCTGCATCAATGATATGGACGCCGTCCCGGTTCACGGCGGTCAGCCGGCGCCTGCTGTCCATCTCGATGACCATGGTCTCGGTCATGAGCTCGACACCGAGCTCCCTCGCCTTTGCAGCGTAGCTCTCGGCGTACTCCGGGCCCGTGAGCGACGCGCCGGTCTCCTCCACGCCGAAACCGTCATGGATGCATTGGGGCAATATGCCGCCGAGCCAATCGTTCCTGTCGAGAACGAGGACATCCCTTGCCCCGGCATTCTTGGCGGCGATGGCGGCAGCAAGGCCCGCGGGCCCGGCGCCCAGGACGGCGACATCGACCTTCCGCTCAGGCACGGGACTTCCCTCCCTTGCGCCTCGTGGGCCCCGGGAACATGTTCGAGCCGGGGTCCTTGAGCCTGATGTCCTTGGGGTCCATTCCGAACCGTTGCTCCATGATCCTCACGATGTGCTGGGTGCAGAACCCACCCTGGCACCGGCCCATGCCCGCCCGCGTCCTGTACTTGACCGCTGACAGCGTCCTCGCGCAAAGTGGGTTCTCAAGGGCCTCCACGACCTCGGCCTCGGAGACATGCTCGCAGCGGCAGACGATGCGGCCCCAGGCTGGGTCCTTTGCGATCATCTTGGCTCGCTGGGCATTGTCCATCTCGGAGAAGTGCTGACGTCTCTTCCTGACCGGGTCGAAATCCGGGTTCGATTTAAGATCAACGATGCGGCCCACGAGCCCGACGACGTACTTCCCTATGGCCGCTACGCCTGTGAGGCCCGGGGATTCGATCCCTATGAGATTTATCATCCCTGGGTTCTTGCGGCTCTCCTCAATTCGGAAATCTAGCAGGCCCTCCTCAAGGGGGGCCGTCCTGCAACGAACTCCTGAATAACCATTGATGACAGCCTTCCTCGGGAGCTCCGGTATCATGGCTTGGGCCTCGTCCAGGAGCATCTTCATGACCTCGGCCGTGGTCGATGTGTCATCCGGGTCAGTGACCGCCTCCGAGCTGGGTCCTATGAGGATGGGCCCGCCGATGGTCGGCGTCACATGGACCCCGACCACGGCCCGGTCCTTGGGCGGGACCGGATAGACGAGGGTATTGATGAGATGGCGGTGGTCCTTATCGATGAGGAGGTATTCGCCCCTGCAGGGGTACATCTTGAAATCCGGCCTCTCGACCATGGCGATGATGTCCCGGCTATGGATGCCGGCGGAGTTGATGATGACCCTTGCTGTGCCGCGCCTCCCATCCTTCGTCCTGATCTTGAAGCCGTCCTTCGATGAGGCCAGCCCCGTGACCTTGGACTCGAGGAGGAACCGCACCCCGTTCTCGGAGGCGTTCTCGGCCAGCGCGATGTTGAGCTTGTATGGGAGCGTTATTCCCGCCGAAGGGGCCCAAAGGGCGGTATGGCACTTGATGCTGCGTTCCTTCTTGATGACATCGCACGCGTCCACCATCTGGAGGCCGGGGACGCCGTTGGCCTCGCCGACCATCATGAGCTTCTCAAGCTCATCGATGCCCTCCTCGTCCGGGGAAACGACGAACTTGCCTAGACGCTTTAGGGGCACGTTCAGCTCGCGCGAAAGCTCGTCGAACATCCGGTTGCCCTCGACGCAGAAGCGGGCCTTGAGGGAGCCTGGTTTGGAATATATGCCGCTGTGGACGACGCCGCTGTTGGCCTTGCTGACACCGGTGCACACATCGGTCCCTTGGTCGTAGACCGCCACGCGGAGCTTGTACCGGGCGAGCTCACGAGCTATGGTCGACCCCACGACGCCGGCCCCGATGACGGCAACATCGAACCGCTCCATCGAATGAAGGAATAATCTTCTTCGATAAATGCCTTGCCGTTCTGAATATGTCATATCAAATATCATTAACTTCGGATTTGGGATATTTACGATTCGATTCTGTGCCCGTTGCATTTGTTGAAATAATTACCTAGCAAAGAAATCTAACGTAAGAAATGATATATATTAGTAAAGTAATCAATTCAATCGATATGAAAAGATAACATTTCAGGAGTAATCTGAATGTTACAAAAACTATTATCTCTGTTATTGGTTTTTTCAATGATTCTCACAAGTTTTTTTGTAATCTGTCCATCTGATACAGTTTCTATGATAACACCAAAGGACGGTGATCCCAATAAATATGCCGCTGGGGGCTTCATTCCAGGAACACTTAGGGGTCCTCAAACGGTGACAAATGTCGGGGATGTGAACGGCGATGGTTATGATGATTTCATTATTGGATTGTCTGAATATTTTAATTCGACTTTTCCTTCATTTCAAGGAAACGTATTCCTTTTTTTCGGTAAGGCCTCCGGTTGGTCAATTAACACCAGTTTTACTACTGCAGATGCTTCCTGGTATGGTGAATTTGCAGGCGATGAACTTGGAGCTTGGGTCGCGGCCGCGGGTGATGTGAACGGCGATGGATATGATGATATCATTGTAGGACATCATTCCTGTGGTTGGACGGGAAAGGCCTATCTCATATTTGGAAAAGCGACCGGTTGGAAGGCCTCTTCGAACATCTCTACCGCAGATGTGGTCTTTATCGGAAAGAGCGATTATCCAACGACTGGAGAGTCCGTCGCAGGTATAGGGGATGTGAATGGAGACGGATATGATGATGTGGCAATTGGTTCAATTAATCATGGAGGAAAATCCGGAGGCAAAGGCGCGGTCTATCTGATTTTCGGTAGAAAAACTAACTGGAACAGCCCAATCAATGTCACAACGAAGGCCAATGCCTCCTTCATCGGTGAGAATACGAACGATATGACCGATTATGTTATTGGAAAAGGAGATGTCAATGGTGATAAATTGGATGACTTTTTGATTTCCTCGATTTATTATGTGGACCAAAAACAAAAAGGAAAGGTTTATCTCATCCTTGGTAAAAAGAAAGGCTGGAATACAGGGGTCTCTTTAGCCAATGCAAATGCTTCCTATGAAGGTCTCAAAGATGGAGATTATGCCGGCTCGGAGGCAAATATCATCGGTGATATCAATGGTGATGGTCTGGATGATTTTAGTGTTAGATCCGCAGCAAACGTTTATTTATTCTTTGGACAAACAAATGGCTGGAAGACGGACCAATTAGTGACCGCGGCAAATGCTTCTTTTAAGGATGTTTTTGGTGCCGGAAGAGCCGGCGACCTCGACGGGGATGGAATTGAGGACTTCACTGTCGGTGATAGTGGGCATCTTTATGTCTTTTTGGGCAATAAAACTGGATGGGCCCAGAACATGACCACAGGCAACGCTGTAAGTTACTATCAGAGGTGTAATCAGGGGTTCAATGGCGGTGATTTCAATCGCGACGGGTTTAGTGATTTATTGATCGGTTGCGGTACTTCAACTATTCTTTATAATGTAGTTTATCTCGTCTTTCCCGAGGTCAACGACCCACCAATTTCTATCAATACCGTAAAGGCCTATTCAGGAAGCGATTATCTCAAGGAGATTAACACCGCAGGCATGGACCAACAGGTCTTCATCGAGATCGCTGGGACCGATGGCAACTCCTCAAAAGTAGATATGACTATCGTGAACATCACCAGCAATCGGACCTCCCCGGTCGGTTTCTTCCTGAAACTGAAGGAGACCGGCAAGAACACGGGTCATTATCGCGGCAACTTCACATTGGCGGGAAGGTCCCACGATAGCTATAGATGGTTGGGCACGGCCCCGGGCGAGACCGTCAAGATCACTTCGGTCGTGGATCCCACAAAGTACAAGACCCTTATCGTCGGATATATCACATTATGGAGCAATCTGACACAACAGACCATCCAAGAGGATTCTCCATTCGGGGTTCATTTCTGGGCTGAGAACGGCAAGGCAAAATCCTGGGACCTCAAAACGAATGCGACGTGGTTGACCTGGGATTCCATCGGCCACAATCTGAGCGGGACCCCTAGTAACAAAGATGTAGGTTCTTACTATGTGAAATTGAACATCTCGGACTTCTATGGGTTCAATAGTTCCTTAAAATTCAACCTCACAGTGAAAAACACCCCTCCAATCATCACGACCACCAATGTCCTTATCGCGGCCCAAGACAAGTCCTACAATGTGGATTACAATTGCACGGACGAAGGGTCCGGGACCGTCCAATACCATTTGGCGACCAACGCATCATGGCTGAGCATTGTCGCATCGGGCGGCTTCCTCAACGGGAAACCAGTGAACAAGGATGTCGGCTCCTATTGGGTGAACGTCTCCGTGGACGATGGGAACGGCGGTTGGGACTCGACCAATTTCACATTGAGCGTGGTCGACGTGAACGATCCTCCGAAGATCTCGACAAAGGACCAGAACCGGGCCTACGAGGACCAGCTCTACCATGTCAAGTATTGCGCCACGGACCCGGACATCTATGATACGGACCTGAAATGGTCCATCGTCACCAATGCCAAATGGCTCACAGTCGATAATGCGACAGCTGATCTCAACGGGACGCCCGCCAACAAAGATGTCGGCACCTATCACGTGAATGTCACCGTGACCGATTCGAAAGGCGCCCACGATTCCCATGCCTTTGACCTATATGTCATGAACACGAACGACCCCCCCGTCTGGTCACAGATCCAGGGTGACACTACAATCCTAGAAGGGGCTCCTCTCCAATTCACGATAAAGGCCACGGATGTCGATGTGGGCAGCAGGATATTTTATATTGTCAAGTCCGAACCTGCGACGGACATCAAGGTCGATACCTGGACTGGGAACGTGAGCTGGGCCAATACGCTCGTCGGTCATTATTTCATCAATCTCTCGGCCTCTGACGGTTATGTCACGATCTATTACAAGTTCAACCTCACGGTCCTAAAGGCCGAAGGCACCCCAAAGGCCTACCTCGTGTCCCCGCAGAATATGGCCACTCTAACAGTCCAGAACCCGACCTTCAGCTGGAAACTGGTGCAGGAAGGAAACGGGACGCTCTGGTCGGAGCTTTATATAGGAAAGAACCTCATCGATGTCCAGGCATCGGTCCCGAACACGCATCTAGGTGTCAATCTGACAACAGACCATTTCACACCGACCTCACCCCTCGATAAGGGAACTACATATTATTGGACGGTGATCCCTCATAGCGAGAAGCTCCCGGGCCTGTGCATCAATGGGACCTGGTCCTTCAATATCTCAGGCACTGCCGTCTTCGATAACCCGCCGGCCTTCGTTACAACACCCAATCGGACGGCCTCCGTCGGTACTGAATGGACCTATGAACCCAAGGTCCAGGACCCTGATGCCAAGGACACTCTCAGTATCAAGCTCATTGCCGGTCCTCTGGGAATGACCTATATTTCGGGGATCCTAAGATGGACTCCATCACAGGCCCAGATAGGGAATTTCCTTGTGAAGCTCGAGGTATCCGACGGCAAACTGCAGACATATCAGGAATTCACCCTAACTGTCAAAAAGACAGTACCTGTGAACCGCGCGCCCCAGTTCGGACAGAACAGCGACATCAACGTCAAGGAAGGGGAGACCGTATCGTACCAGCTGAAGGCCAGCGATCCGGACGGGGACGCCTTGTCCTTCTTATTGGTCTATGGGCCAGCGGACCTGACCGTTTCCTCGACAGGTCTTATCGTCTGGACCACGAAGGTCGGAGATGCCGGGACATATAATGTTTCCGTGTCGGTCTCCGATGGTTCGCTCTCGGATAAGATCACGATAAAGATCACCGTCACGAAGGAACAAAAGGGTCGCGGCTCTAATGGACTTGGGATATTGATACCTCTGGCCATCCTTGGGATAGTCATCGCGATCATCGCCGTGATAGGGATCTTGCTTTGGAAGAAGAGGGCCAGACCAGTGCCGGTGACAGAGGCCGTGCCCCAGATCCAGCCATACCAGGTCGAAGAGGTATCCGAGATCGAACCGGATGAGAAGGGATAGTTCCCCGCTCCCATTTTTCAATTTTTTCATGTGAGATGGTTTTCCCTCCCGATAAGTTGTTATAACTTCAGGGCCATCCATATTTCGGGAGAGGATTTCATGTCAGGCCAGGAGTCATTGAAGACGGACGGCTTCGTCGAGACCGGAAGAAGGAACGGGCACTTGAGGTTCGAACTGGGCGACCGCAAGGACGAGATGGACTACCAGGGCATCAAGTACGTCAATGCCCAGGGGACCATAGGCTACATCGCCGCCACCGCCGAGGGCCAGACCATCAACTTCTTCGTATCGTTCACGGCCAAGGGCCAGGTCATAACGGTCCCAGAGATCGGAGGAGAGTTCGGGAACGAGGTCATGGTCCAGAACATGAAGCTTCATTTCGTCAAGATGGGCGCCAGCCTCAAGGACATGTTCGAAGAGCACAGAAGGTGCCTAACGACCGAGAGCGTCCAGATGAACCGAGCCAGGCTCGACAAGGAGCTTGACACTCTTCCCCAGCGTGTCGTGGACATGCTCATAGCATTCGCGAAGCAGAAGGGGCTGGACAAGGTCTAGCGCGGCCTCACAGCATATTTACCGGCTTGCCGAAGACGGAATCGACCCGGACGTACCTCTGCTTGCCGGTCTCCGTGTCGTTCACCGTGAAACGCCAGAGCTTATAGATGCATCTCCGCGCCCTCTGGATCTCGAGGCCGAACAGGTTGTATATGATCCTCTCGACCTCGGCGAGGGTCATCTGCGGGACCACATCGATGTTGAAGGGCAGCTGCCGGTAGTCCATCACCGAGAAGTCCGTGTTGTTGTCCAGGTCCTTGATCTCGTGGGCCTTCTTGGAGGTCACGTTCGAGAAGTTCACGGAATCCCCGACCTGCATCAGCTGGCCGCTGAAGGGAAGGCCCTGGGAGGCCACGACGTACAAGTTCTCCTCCTTCTCGATCTTCTTCGCGAGGAACGGTATGAGGCCGTCCTGGACCTCGACGTTGACCCGGACCCTCCAGAGGATGACGTACTCGGTATCGACCTTCAGGACCTCCTCGTTCTGGTACAAGAGATGCTTGGACCAGTCCATGAGGACCTTGGAGGCCTTGGCCTGGGGGATCTTGACATCGGCGACGTAGATGAAGCGGTCCTGGGCGGCCTCCGCGATGGTCGGCGCCGGGGCCGCGGCCTGGGCCGGCGTCGGCGGTGCGGGCGGCGCTGTTATCTTTGTTGGCAACTGGATGAGATGCTCGGGGGCGTATTTGTCCAGCTCGAGGGGCGGCATGTCCTCTCCCTCGGGGACCTTGGGCCCTGTGTCGGCCTCGGCAGGCGAGAAGGGCTGGACCGGGTCCCCGGGCGCCTTCTCGAGCGGGTCGATGTAATAGTCCACGACCTCGGGCTTCATCGCACCCTTCAATGCGTCCTCGTCCAGGGTCTTGTGCTGCGAGTAGAGCCAGCGGGCCTGGAAGACCAGGCTCTGCTTGAAGAGGTCGCTGTTGATGAGCACGAAGTTGCAGGCCTTCAGCTTGGGGATGTTCGCCAGGACCCGGTCGTATTCGTCCTTTGGGAGTGACTTCAGGAGCTGCGTGACCCGCCCTAGATCCTGCTGCGTCATGAGCTTGCCCAGGGCCCAGGTCGAGGCCTGGGCCAGGGCCTTGTACTCGATGTCCGCGATGTTCTGGGTGCACATCATCATGGAGACGCCGTACTTCCGGCCCTGCTTGTAGAGCATCTTCAGGAGCTGCTTGGCGGGCGGGTTGTTCGGATGCGGTGGCATGAAGGGGCCGACCTCGTCGATGTAGAAGGCAAGCTGGACATCGTCCGATGGGTTCTTGAGCATCCAGTTGTAGAGCTCCTTCGTCAGGCAGGCCAGGAAGAAGTGCTTGTGCCGGTCTGTGTTGAGCGTGTTGAGATAGATGATGTTGACGGGTGTCTTGCCCTCTTGGATAGGCGTCATGAAGGTGTCCATGACCATGGCGACCCCGTTCGAGAACAGCAGGTCGTCGACGCCTATGGTCAGGTGGCCCATGTCGATGGAGAGCGAGTCCTGGTCCGACTTCTTGATGATACCGCTGGCCTGGACGCCTACTGAATCCGGGTCCTTGATGTACTCTATGAGGTCCGCCAGCGAATCCAGGTGGGAGCCCTTCTCGTCCACGGCCTTGAGTATCATGTAGAGGAACTTGCGGGCCGCGGTCCCCTTGGGGCTGTCGTAGTCATAGTCCAGCAGCTGGACGATGGACGAGGCCGTCATGTCGAGGGCGTTGACACGCTCCTCGACGGGGATGTCCTTGTCGGGCATGCTGAAGACCTCGACGCGGATCGGAATGCCCTTGGAGGAGGCCGGCGTGAATATCCGGACCTCGACCTTGTCCTCGTACTCCTTGGCCCTCGTCAGGTCCGCCCCGTGGGCCACGAGGTCCGCCTGCTCCCCGATGATGCCGAGGCTCGCCAGGTCGCCCTGGGGGTCGACGATTATGCATGGGACCCCGTTCCTCGCGCATTCCTCAAGGAACACCTTGCCCAGGACGGTCTTGCCCGAGCCCGATGCCCCGAAGCAGACATAGTGCTTCTTCATGACGTCCAGCGGCAATGACAATGGATTGCCATCATTGGCCTTGCCGATCTCAAGGACCTGTCCCTGAGGCGCCTGGGGTTTCAGAGGTCCCTGCTTCTGGGACCCCGAGAGCTTCTGGGGCGGGGTCATGGATGATAGCGGGAGCGCCTCGTCGTTCTCGTTCTGCCCGGGGGGCATCTGCTGCGGCACGAAGGATGGATAGGAGGGTGCGGTTAAATATATTTTTACAAAAATCCAAAGGATGCAAAATAATAAATAATCATAAAATAATACTGTTAAATGTTGAGGGAGGGATTCTTTTGATAATGAAAAAATATAGTCATAGGTGTCATTTTAATTCAACACGGAAAATATTAGCAATAATATTTACATCTCTATTTATATTGCCATTGTTTCATTTTATTTCGGCTGAAGGAATCCCTGAAAATTATAAATTAATTACAACATTTTCGGGAGAGAATGGACCGACTAATGTTAATTTAATTTTTAATAATAGTGGAAATGAATCAACATCAGTAATTCTACCAAATAATATGACTGCTATTAATTCTACCTTGAATCTTCAGATGAAAAAATTTGAACATGAAAAATCAAATAATATTTCTAATAATCAACTCTCAAATGGAACATTTAATAATACATATTCCTATGATGGGAAAATAAGCCTAAATTCTTTTAATAAATTTACAACCCAATCAAAAAGAAATCTTTATAATATTATCTTCGATTCTAAAAATAATAATTTTATTAGTTCAGGGATTGATGGTTACCTATATGCAATAAATAATGGGAAAATCTATGAAACACAAATAAAAAATTCCACATACATACCTTCAGGCGATCTTCAAAAATCAGGTGAACCAGCATATTTTATATCGTGGGGCCCATCGTATAAGCTTTATAATATAAGTTTTAAGGATGGAAAATGGAATATTTCAGAAAATGCAATAATTCCTTATCCTCAAAATTATGGCGGAGGGCCAACGACGATTGGATTAATGCATAATCCTGTTTTCCAGAGGAATTAATGGGCTAGCCGGTTGAATTGTAGCTGATTATCCGTCGATATGATGCCCAAACACAACCGACAGGTTTATATCCCGGAATGCCCATTGTTAATGGGCATGACCATG
>Ga0315295_10000217_pt1 | contig 48832 bp, 63 predicted proteins | sample YL17G14_0_MG_FD_204453 | JGI IMG/M metagenome (GOLD analysis project Ga0315295, IMG submission 204453) | Sediment microbial communities from Yellowstone Lake, YNP, Wyoming, USA - YL17G14_0 | ecosystem: Environmental > Aquatic > Freshwater > Lake > Sediment | place: USA: Wyoming | collected... | reverse complement strand
AGTTGAGATTTCCAGCGCTTCTACCCCTCTATTGTGTGCGACATCCACCGATCAAGGTGTGCGGCATGCTCCGATCACGGTGTGCACCTTGACCGATCAGACTGTGCGACATGCTCCGTTTTATGCATCCTCCAACGCTTCCACGCAGGAGGCAGCCCTAGGGGGCAAGGGTTGGAATGCGGCAAGCAGGTCCAAAGCCCTGCTAAATCCAACCGTCAGATAGGAGGTGAGTATTATGTCTATGTGAGAAGGGGAAGTGTAGATGCGTAGAAGTGTAGATACGTAGAAGTGTAGAAGTGTAGATGCACGGAACCCAATTCAACCCGCGGAAACGCGGGCTTTCGTTTAAGGAGGTCCTGTGGAAAAGATCCAAATCCTCACTACTTGCCAGGCTTACAGTGGGCAGGCATACGTTCCTGTTGGGGAGGAAGTCAGCCACACAGGGGCGAAGTATATCCGTCACAGGCCATGCTTTGCCTGCCAGGGCAGCGGGAAGCAGACTCGCTGGATCGATTTTCAGGAGTTTGCCATGCTGTTGCATGTACTCGCAACTAAAGAGCAGGCAGCATGACCACACCTGCCTGGATCGATACATTACGCCCTCGCAAAACAGGGGATCATCAATCAGAACACGAATATGTCGCACTGGATGAGATACAACAATTGGTCAACCTTCAAATCCCAAGCAATAACCTTGCCTTGCAGCGAGATCGAGCTGCTGCAGGGATGCTGTTTCTGTCTGGAATGCGTGCTAGCGCCTTCACATCTGCACCGATAAAAGCTTTTGATCTCGAGAAAGGATGTGTATATCAATGGCCGAAGGAATTGGGCGTTGACACCAAAAACGGGAAAAAGGCAACCACCTACCTCTTGCCTATTCCGGAGCTGGGAAAAGTAGTAGAAGAGTGGGATCGGTATGTACGGTCAGCCTTACCGTTGACTTCTCCCTGGTATGCCCCCATAAGAAATGAATGGGGTGAACATCAGCTTTCCATGGATGAACCTGGAAAGAACCGCAACCTGGCGTTGAACAAGCGCTTGAGACTTTTATTTCAAGCTGCTGGGCTGGAATACAAATCCGCGCATAAATTTCGGCATGGACATGCAGTATACGGTTTGCAACATGCATCTACGATGGCAGACTATAAGGCTGTCTCTATGAACCTGATGCACGAAGATATCCGCACGACCGACGGCATCTATGCTTGTTTGGTGACGGATGAGGTAAAGACCAGGATTGCCGGGCTTCAATCCTCCGAGAGTATTCGGCCCGGCAATCAGCTGGAAGTCTATTTTCGAAATCTATCCAATGATGAACTGGCTCTTGCAATGCAAGTTGCATCTGAGCGACTTGCAGTATGACAGGTCAGAGCCTCCAGTTATCAGCGGGACTGGCTTTGCGATGAGCCTGTTCGACATCGATATCTGCGATCCTCGCGTAGTGCTGCACCATGTCCAGGCTGGAGTGACCCAGAAGTGATTGCAATGTGAACAAATCGCCACCCGAACGCAGATAGGTGATAGCAAAGGTATGTCTGAAGCGATGCGGATGGGTTTTCTTGATGCCGGCCTTTGTTCCAAGAGAATGAATCACTTGACGCAAAGTATCCCGGTTGAACGATCTACAGAACTTGTTGATGAACAAAGGAGCGTCTGGATCTTCACCATCTTCTCGATTTGCCAGATACCGCCATATAGCTTTCCGGGCGGTCTTTCCCAGATAAACAATCCGTCCCTTGCGCCCCTTTGCAGCTCCGACAACGCCATGTTTGATCTGGACTTTACCAGTTTTGATTTCCAGGTCGCCGATGTTGAGTGCACATAATTCCGAGGCACGCAAGCCTGTATCCAATAGTGTCAGGATAAGCGCTCGATCTCGAGAGGCAGTATGCCGGTGCATAGTAAATTTACGACGCTTGTTTGTCTGTGCTTCCTGGCAGTAATCACATGCTTTGAGCAATGTTTCAATGTCTTCCCGAGTAAAGGGTTCAACCGGAGCACTTTCAAATTTTGGAGCAGCAACTTTCCTCATCGGGTTTGGGAGGTCAAACTCCTCACTAATCCAACGGAAGAACGCACACAGAGAGACCCATATGTTTCTTATAGTTTTTGGAGAAAGTCCGATGTGGTTGTTGCCTGTGATGCGCCGGGGTGTATACTCATTTAGCATATACACCAGGTATGCGCGTAAATCCTGGGAAGTAATTTTGCTAACATCGAAATCCCCCTGATGCTCAAGCCACAAGGTCAAATCGTGCCTATAAGACTCGATCGTTCTTGGGCTCAGTCCTTCGGCAGTTTTGAATTGCAAGAAGCCCTGAATGCACTTTTCGGTTTTTAAGCCCGGCGGTCTACGGTTCATGAAATAATCCTCCTGAGAGAGGGTTCTATGAACCAAAGACCGCCGGGCTACCCGTTTTTACGGAGCCTGGCGGTCTATAGTTGTGTGCTAGTAGCGGGGGCTGGACTCGAACCAGCGACCTCCGGGTTATGAGTCACAGACCCGACTCCGCTCATTTTCACCACCAAGTACGGTTTTTTAGCTTACTTTCAGTACTACGGTTCTTATGTACTTTCGTGTCTGCGGTAGTGATGAATAAGTAATTCATTATAACATTTGTTGGCAGAAATCATCTTCCAAAATGTCTTCGATCGAATGCGAAGGCATCGTAGTCTTGCAGCGCTATCTGAAGCAAACCAACCAGGATACCGAAGAAGCTCATCGACGAGCTGGTCCGGTGGATAATGCTGGGTTATAGAATAAGTTTGGGAAAAGCTAAACCTAGCAAGGGCATTTGCACTAGATCTGCACCAGCAGAAGCTCATTCCAACCTGGAGGGTTTCAAAGACTATCTCGAACTGCCTCCTTTAGAAGCTTTGTTGAACATTGTTAATTTGTGTAGTTTGTGAGGGCTGCATGTACCATCCTGGAGCCGTTTGGGGCGGATGAGAATAAGTTGAGAAACAGATTCTATATAGGGCCGTGCAGGACTTATAGGGGTATTTGCTCTGATTGCATAAATTTGGTGAAAATAGTTTTCGAGAAAGGGGATGAGACATGTCTCAAAGTTAGCAAATCGAATATTCCTTAGAAGTCAAAATAAAATGGAGGTGAGAATAGGCGAGTCATGATAATCAATTGACGCGTTGTTGCCTTACCTGCAACACGCTTTCCGTATAGTGGACTCACAAGTACTGCGTTGTTTGCAATAAATCCTCAATACGGAAGGAGTTTTTATGGCTCACCACCTAAATCATACCCGCTTGGATGGAATCTATTGTAAAATTGAACAGTATCCAGGGAAACGTCCCGGTTTTATCGCCCGGATTTTAGGGATTAACCGTTCCGAGGTCACCCGTGCTTTACCCGCAATGGAGAAGAGGGGGTTATTGATCAGCGAAGATGAAAGTGTAGGTCTTTGGCCGTTTCACCAAAAGAAATGAAAAAATGTTGCAGAATTATGTCTGTTGTTGTGCTATGCTATAGTGGATTGAATTCCTGTTGCGGAGAATGCCATGTCACGCGCCGAGAACAAAGCTGACCGCTTACTGCAAATCGAAGCCCTGCTGCTGGCTCATCCCGAAGGCCTGACCCAGGCCGAGATTGCTCGCCGCCTGGAGGTGAACCGTTCGACAGTTAATCGCTATTTCCGGGATATGCCGAACCAGTTCCCATATTATGAGAGCGATGACGGCCGGTTGTTCATTGACCGCCAGTCGTATCTCGTCAACGTCCGGCTGGGGCTGCACGAGGCGATGGCGGTGCACCTGGCCGCGCGGCTGCTGGCCACGCGCATGGATCGCCAGAACCCGCACGCCGCCTCAGCACTGCGCAAGCTCGGCCTGGCGCTTGAACGACTGGCTCCGCGCATCAGCAGCCACGTGCAGCAATCCGCGGATGTGATGGACGAGGCCGCCCAGCGCCATGACCCGGTCTACCTGCAGGCGCTCGAACGACTGACGCTGGCCTGGGCAGAGCAGAAGAAGGCACAGATCTGGCATCGCAAGGAAGCCAATGAGCCGGTGCAAATGCACATCTTTTCCCCGTACTTTATCGAACCTTACGCGGTGGGACAGTCCACGTTTGTGATTGGGCACAGCGACACACGCGATGCCATCCGTACCTTCAAAATCGAACGTATTGAGCGAGTAGAGAGGCTGCAGGAGCACTACGAAATCCCGGAATCTTTCGATCCGCGCGATTTGCTTGCCGATGCGTGGGGAATCTGGTATAGCGAAAATGAACCTGTCGAAGTGGTTTTGAAATTCCACCCCAAGGTAGCGCGGCGGGTATTAGAAACGCGCTGGCATCGCTCGGAAAAAACGGAAGAGTTGCCGGATGGCAGTATTTTGTGGCGCGCAAAGGTCGCGGAACCCAAAGAAATGCTATCCTGGATACGTGGATGGGGCGCGGATGTGGAAGTGGTGGAACCCCATGGCCTGCGCGAGGCTGTGCGGGGTGAAGCGCAGAGATTGATGGTAATTTACGAGATAACGAAGCGGGAGGTATTACTATGAATATAGATGCTATTCGATTGCAGGCAGCCGAATGGATGATTGCACGGGGTTGGAAACGAATTACAGCCAAACGTGGCGGGTTCAACCAAAGTCTGTTCGAGCATACTATCTATGAACTGGATGCGCTGTTTACATTGTGGCCGATTCTTGCGCAGAGTTGGCAACTTGGCGAGACCGATTTAGCCAGTCTGGTGATCGGCACAGTAGCGCATGATGTGGGCAAGGAGACTCCCGAATGGCAAGCCTATGTTTTGGCGGAACAGGGTAAAGTAGGGTATGTCCCACACGTTGTGGATGATCTAACACAGGCAGCAGTAGATAAATTGTTTAAAGAATTGGGACTACAGGGTTCCACTGACGATGCCAAAGCCTTTGTGCGTTACCACATGCAGGCTACCAAAACTGCTGACAGCCTGCTGTTTGATGTGATCAATCGGGGCGACAAGAGCGACCGTTGGATGACGCTTTCCAAAATTGTAGACCAGATAGATAACGTCTGTTCGGCTAATGGTCTGCTGGCGGCGATTCAAGCATTGGAAAAAACGCCATTGGGTAAGCATTTGCAGACGGCCTATCATCTGGTGCGGATTCGCGGCGTCTCTACTACGTTGCTTCACAAGGCCGCAATTGAAGCCTACGAAGTGGCCGGCTGGTCTCCACTGCTACACTATAGCAACGGAACGCTTTATGTGGCAAGTAGCGCCACAGAGGCTGCCGAGCCGACTTTAGGCGGCATAGAAGCGCAGTTGGCCGCTCTCGTGGAAACAGCAATGGGCAAAGAGTTCGCCAACGCGGTGGTGACGACCGACTTTCGCGCTTCGGCAATTGGGATGACGCCGCTGTTTGACTATCGCGAAATCCGGGAATACCTGGCAAAAGCTGCAGGGCGGGTTACAGGGGGTGAAAACCGCTTCGCCAAGCGCATAGAATCTCCCAGCAGCCGGTCGGGCGTGGAGAACACAATCGGTAGTTATCTTGGTTTCAGAACTGGGGAAACTATCTCTTCTGTTGATGAAACCACGCTCATCCGTGAGAGCCAACGCATCAGCCGCGCCTATCCCGAAATGTGCATTTTCAAGTTTTTCAAAGCCGCGGTTGATTTGGGGTTAATTGGCGATGTCGTCACGGTTGACGCCCACATTCAGTACGCACCGCTCTTGCCACTGCCAGAAAAAGGCAAAAAAGTGTGCGATGTGACACCGCAGGCAGTGGCGCAAATTGAGTACGATAAGGTTTTTGGAAAAGGATCCTTTGAGTCTTTGCAAAAGACATCTACTTTACAACCGGCCAAAGACATGGCATTCTCCGTGGACTATTACTGGGCGTGTCCGGGGCAGGATTTTGGCTTGGAGACCAAGATAGTTGAATTTGCGCCTGATGCCAGGCGTGTGCCGGCTTTGGTGGACGCCCTGACGCGCATCGCCCAGACAGTTTATGCCTGTGTACCTCCGGAGAATCGACCCAACCGTTCCAGCCCCACCGAAATTGCCCGGCATTTTCTGCTGGATTTGTTGCATCCTGCTGCCAATGAGGATTTAGCGGCCGTGGTCAATGAGCAACTGGCCGTCTACGAAAATTCAAAAGCCGCCGCTAAAAATCCGGGTGGGAAAGAACACATGTGTCCAATCTGCAACACAAGCTTTGGCGCAGGCGAGGCAGCGAAAGCGGCCTATTTGGATAAACCAGAATCCCATACCAACCGTGCAGTGTCGCATGGCAGCCCAGGTTACATTGTGATATGCCCGGCTTGCAAGTATGAGCGATTTATTCAACAATTGCTACTCGGCGGTAAACCGGCAGAGATGCTGGTGCTGCTCCCGCGCATGAACATCGGGCAGGGTAGCGGGGCGGCGTTGGTGCAAAAAGCGCGCGAGTTGCTCAACCGAGCAATGATGTTGATGACGGGCGACACCGAAGACCCCAATGAGCACGTCAGCCTGGCGTTGACGCAGATGATTGCGCGCAAATTGGCAGACCAGGACGTGTTCAGGGTCTCCGCGCAAGGCCTGCTGGATCTGTTCACTTATCAAGCCTCAGATGACACACGCAAAAAGGCGCGCAAGACGCTGGAAGACGCGCTACGTGAGGAGTTTGGGGATACGGTGGATGACCTGAACGCCGCTTGGGACACGGATTTCCCAGATTGGAACAGTGCGGTTGACGCTCTTATGGCAGGCCGAGTCACAGAAAACACCGCTCTGAAAATCCGCGCCGAAGCGTACAAACTCCAGGCTACCCTGAGGATTGTCTGTCAGACACCGCACCTGATGCTGATTCCGTTGAGTTACCCGATGGCGGTTGGCAAAGATGCCGAGGTCAATAAAGCGATTCGGGAATTGTTCACGATGCTCATTTTGGGACTGGCGTTGGATTGTTCCGTAGCCGTGCTGAACAGTGGAGAGAATATCACATTTGAAGGAGGTGAAGGGGTTGCCTTAGTGCCGCGTGTGCCGGCGCTGCGAGGTTTGGTGGGGAGCGAATGGGTCAGCCTGGATCGCGCCGAATCGTGGCTCAAAGCCATTGGCGCGGCCAGCCTGCTGGCGCAAGCCACCGGCCTGCCGGAACGCTCCAATCTGTACCAGATTCTCAGTGCGCCCACGCCCGGCCATATTTTGCGGCGCATTGAACAAAACAGCGAAAGCGGTTTGGTCAATTATCAGCAGTTGCAGCATCTTGAAACCTTAAAGGAGGTGTTACGATGAGAAAAGTGATCACGATTCACGGCGGACGCTTTGACCTGGATAGCGTCCAGCCCCGCATGGAAGCTATTGTGGGGCTGTTCGACAAGTACCTGGACGAATACCCGGTCAAAACAGCCAAGAGCAAGCACGCCGTGATGGGACCGGTGGCAAAAATCCTGGAGCGCGCCGCCACGCGCAAATGGGATGCGCAGGCACTCACCGGTTACGCGCTGCGGGTTCACGAGATGAATCCCAAAGCCAAAGGGTTTCTCAGCCTGACGGCTCGGCAGTCATTGGAAGAAGGCACGGCGCAGTTGGTGTCACTGTGCCGCGAGATTCCGGTGACGGTGGTAGCGAAGGTGGTGGAGCGGATTGACTACAGCCTCTACTATGCCCGCCGCAAAAAGGGCATAGAGTGGCTGGAAAACACCCGCCAGATGTTTGTCCGTTTTTTGCACGAGAAGTACGGCGACGATTTCGGGCGGTTGTCCGCCGCCTGGGGCGAGAAAGATGCCAAAGGAATAACCAGTTTTGCCGACGCGCGCTATCCCAGCGACAAGTCGGATGCGTACAAGAAATCCGGTGCTGCCAAGAAAGTCGATGTAGATGCTTTCTGGCAACAATATCAAGATCAAGCAGTCCGTGAAGAGGAGGAAGACAATGACTAAGCAAACTGTGTTGGAACTGGTGCAGCCTTACCTGGAGGCCAAGCCGCGCCCGCTTATTGGGGCCAAGACTGTGCAGCTATTGCTCATCCGCGAGATCCACGATTACACCGTGCTGCGCACCGAGGATACCCGCGAGTTGAACACCGTGGCGACGCCGCTTTCCATTCAGCAGGAGACCGATACGCGGCGTGTAGCGTTCTTAGCGACCAAGCAAAAGGCTGCCGAGTCGCGCCAGTTGGAATACCTGCTGCGCACCGCCGCCGAGGCCGCCGGCTTCAAGATTGAAACTCCCTGTTTTCTGAAAGATGATCTGTGTCTGGAATGTCCCCGTTGCGGATTATTCGGCGCCACGAACGTCAAAGCGGGTAAGGGGCAAGCGCCCAACATCAAGCACCGCATTGAGTATTCCACCGCATTTTCGCTGCTGCCCTTCGAGGACATCGAAACGGCTACAACGTTCAATGCCATCAACGACGACAAGCAGATTACCGGGCAGGCATTGGGAACGCGCTACGCTGTCGCTCCAGCAAGCCTGTTTCCCAGCATTGTTACCCTGCGCAGCGTCACTGAGCGTGAGTTGATTCTCACTATCAAGACTCTGTTGGCCTGCAAGAGTTATGGAGCCGAGTCGCGCATTGGCGGAGATGTGCGCAACACGATTTTTGGCATCGTGGGCGGCTGGGAAGAGGTCATCACGCCATTGGAGTTCACTTTGGAGTTGTTTGACCGCAAGGACAACATTAGCAGCGAGACTGTGCAAGCGGTTGCTCAGGCTTATGTCCCGCTAGCGGGCAACCCCAAGAAGATCAAGGTCTTTGCGCCGGAGGAGGTAGAGGCCATCGTCAAGGCCGCCGCCGACGCAGAACTGGACAAAGCGTTCCTGGAGGCCAGTTACGCCGATATCAAAGCCTATCGCGGGGAACAGGAAAAGAAAAAGTGAAGGAGGCGCGTATGAAGTCGATTCCATTGGCCGATTACGGCGTTCGGGTGTTCTCCGGACGGTTGTATAACCATGATTATCTGTGGTTTTCATCTACCGAAATCAGCAAGGTCTCCACCACGCTGCCGGTGATCCACAACTACGCGCTCACTTACGCACTGGCGTCGTTTTCGTATGCCGCGTTCTGGGGCAATACCCCGCATTATGCGGAAGATTTGCCGCAGATGCCGCTTTATACTACACCGGCAATAGCAGACTACGCACCGCGCACCAAAATCACCTACAATGCGATAGATAGCCTGAACTTGCGTACCGATCTGGGGCCAAGCGTCAATACGCCCAACCTGGGCTGGCGGGTGTATTTGGATCCGGCGTATGAACGGCAGGGCAAAACCAGAACCGATAAAGGTTTCACATTTTACGCCTTTGTGTTCGTCAAGGAGCATACTGCTGTGTTTGGCGACTCCCAGCCGCAGAGTGTGTTTCGGCTTGGTAAGAAGGGCGCTCCTGTGCGGGTCTGGTGGCAGGAGATTTCCAATCCGCTGGCTGTGTTCCGTGAGGAGTCCACGCGTCCTGGACATATCGTCAATCCGTTGGATATTAGTGGACAGTTGAGGGCATTTGACGTGGTGAGCATCCCGCCGCACTTGCTGTTGCGAAGCGTGGAAATTGCCAATGATTGGTTTATTTATGGCGGCGGCGCGCCCGTGCATTTGCCCAAGACCGTGCGCGAACGTATCGGCGTGGTAATGTAGGGGGCCGCAATGCAGATTGAAGGTTACAGCCTTACGCTTCATCAGGTTCCTGGCGTGCAGCGTACGCTCTATCCTCACCAGGCTGTTATTTTGGATGAGTGGGAACAGCATGAAGCGTTTCTGTTGGTTACCAAGACAGGCAGCGGCAAGACAGCCGCCGCTGCTCTGCCCTTTTTGCTACGCATCAAACAAGGCACACCACCCGAAGGCGCTGTGTTTGTCTACCCCACCAAAGCCCTGATTGAAGATCAGGAGCGCAGCATCCGCAAGTTGGCGGGAGACGAAGGTATCCGCGTAAATTCATTAACACCGAAAAATGCGAAAGCCAAATATGGTGATGAGCAAGTAGTGTTGGTAAGGATAGATGCTGATCTTTTGGGAGAATTTGCAAAAGAGTTCAAATTCAGAAAGCCAGACGGAACATGGGATAAGGGCCGCGCTCTGGCCGAAGTGCTGCGGTTGGATAAACCTAAAATCGTGCTCATCAACCCCGATGTGCTTTATCTCGTCTACACGCTGGCTTACCGCCATAGTGCTGAGAGTGTAGCGACATTGCAAGCCTATCAAACGTTAATCTTTGACGAATTCCACCTCTACGGCGGGGTGGAACTGGCGCACGCACTTTTTCTTATCTACTTGGCGCAGGCGCTGCACACCTTCAAACGGGTGATGCTGCTTTCGGCAACTCCTGACGCACAGACCAGAGCGTGGATTGACTGCCTGCTGAATCCTTACGTGGTGGACGCATCCACAACGACTACCCGCCCACAGGTTGGCGACCGTCCGGTGGCGCACACCGTTGATCTGACGGTCATCAACCGGGGCAAGAACGTGGTGGAAACCGCGTGTGCCAAGATTGTGGCATTGCGCGAGACATTGCGTGCCTGGCGCGTCACCAATCCCGACACCGAGTACGTCCCTGGCGTAGTCATCCTCAATTCGGTGGTCAACGCGATTGAACTGGAAAAACTGTTGATTCAAAACGGCTTTAACTGGGATGAATTGGCTTCTGTACGTGGGTTGGTGGGGCGGGCGGCTCGAGATGTGCGCGGTAAGACATTGGTCATCGGCACGTCAGCAATTGAAGTCGGAATTGATTTTAAGTGCGATTATCTTATCTTTGAAGCTGGGGATGCTGCATCGTTTATGCAGCGATTCGGGCGGGTGGGGCGACATCAACCGGGGATAGCTTACCTGCTGGAAAGCAGCCGCGTCGCCGATGCGTTAGCGGATACACCAACTATTAGCCGAAGCGATTTGGAGAATCGAGTTTATGATCTCTATGATGTAGCCGACGCTCGTCCGTGGTTTGTCAGCACAGAAATGGGCATGTTTACAGTCATGGCTCAGGCCAACCACCTGCGTAGTCGTGCGGCAGAAACGCATCATGCTAACCCCGAGTATGCGGAATTTATTTCCACTTGGCTGGATAGTACACTGGATGAATACGCTGCCAAATTAGGTATCGAGCGTAAACTGACCCAAGTGCGCAAGAAGTACGAACGCCTGGAACGCGGTAGCCGTCATGAGCAGTGGATTAAGGATTACGAAGCGATTGATGCGTTTCGTACATCTTTACCGAGCGCTGATGTTTATGACAAGGATGAGGCAGACCGACGCGGGTCAGAGTATGCCAAATACAGCGTGGATGTGTATACCCTAGTACGGAAAGCAAGGCAGTTCAAATACAACGAAAAGACCGGTAATATGGTTGTTCTTGGCGGCTGGGAAAAGCCGCACAGGATCTACTTTGGACAACCGTTTACTGATGATGATTGTGGCAGCATCAAAACCACTGCTGATTATCCTGATATGGTTTTATACCGGGAAGGACACAAAACTTCTGCATCGTATTCGCTGGTCAAGCCTAAGCCACACATCTTTATCGTGTTGCCCAAGAGTTTACGTCCTGATGACTGGCGGCTAGCAGTTTTCCCTTGCGGAGAGTACATTGTGGCATTTGATGGAGATGCTCTTGTGTTGCGAGAAATTTGGGTGCGCATAAAAAGTGCCTCATCTATCGATGTAAAAACTGAATAAATTAGGATTGATTGTGACCACTACTATCTTCCCCCTCACATCCCTCCGCCTGCGCTTCCACTGCGTTGCCGAGTCGCCCATCCAGTTGGGCGGGCTGCGCGCCGGTAGCAATTTGCGCGGGGCGCTGGTCAACGTGATGCGGCGTGCGACATGCGCGGGTGACCCATCTGATGCCGCGCACCTGGCTATCTGTCCCGTCTGTTGGTTGGTGGCGGCCAATGACCATCCGGGGCAGGAGCGGCGCGGGTACGTGATCACACCGCCGTTGCCCGAAGACCCTAAAGGTTTCTCCCGTTTTCCATCAGCCGATACCATCCAACTGCTTACTTTTCCTGGAGATTTTTCCCCGCAGGCAAAAACCTTTAGGGTCTTTGAAAATCTGGAGCCGGGCGCGACTTTCGATTTCCACATCACCCTCTTCGGCGATGCGGTCCGCTACCTGCCCTATTTCGTGCTGGCTGTCCCGGAGACTGGGCGCACTGGAGTGGGACCCGGCCGCGGCCGGTTCGCCTTGAAGACCATCCATGCCGAGCATCCGCTCGCCGAAGATTGGACGGTGCTTAAGGAAGGCGAGAACATCGTCCGACCTCCGGCGCAGCCAGTGGCCCATGCCGATATTCTGCAGGCAGCCGAGAAGTTCGCCGGTAGTCTGGGGGACGGGTCCGCTCGCCTGCGGCTGGATTTCCTGACCCCGCTGCGGGTCATCCTGGAAGAGCGTTTGCTCAAGTCGCCGGATTTCGGCGCGATCTTCAACCATATCCTGCGACGATTGGATGAACTCGCCGTCCAGCACGCCGGGGGAGCGGAACGCCCGCTCGAGGAACGCCAGCGGTTATGGGACCTGGCGAACCGTGTCCGGCTGGTGGAGAGCCAGGCTGGCTGGGTGGACGTCCGCAGCGGGTCCAGCCGCACCGGCCAGCCGACCTGGATCAGCGGGCTGGTTGGCCCGGCCTGGTACAGCGCCCCGGTCGAAGTCTGGCGCGAACTCCTGCCCTGGCTGTTGTGGGGTGAGATTACGCAGGTGGGGAAGGATACGTCCAAAGGAAACGGAGTTTACCAGTTGAACGTGGATTGACGTTCCGATATAGAAAGTAAAGAGGTCGAATGTCCATCATCCAGCATCTTGTCATTGACCAGTACGGCGCGTTCCTGGGAAAGCACAGCGAACGCCTGATCGTCACCAAAGGCGAAGAAAAGCTCGCCCAGGCGCCGCTGCTCCACCTCGAATCGGTGGTGATTGCCAACCGGGGCGTGAGCCTGAGCGCCGAGGCGGTGCGCGAGTGCACCGAGCGCGGCATCCCCATACACTTCATCAGCGGCACCGGCACACCTTATGCCAGCCTGTACAGCGCCGGCCTGACCGGGACGGTGGCCACCCGCCGGGCGCAACTGGAGGCCTATAACGACAGCCGCGGCTTGCGCCTGGCTCTGGCGCTGGTGACCGGCAAACTGCAAAACCAGTCCAACCTGCTGAAGTACATGGCGAAGTATCGCAAGGAAACGGACGAAGCCCTCTTCAAGGAGATGCGCCTGCGCGCCACTGAAGTGCTCGACGAACTGATCGAGGTGGATCGCATCCACCAGTACCCGGAAATGCAGGATGGTACTGCTTCTGTCTCGGACCTGCGGGCCGAGTTAATGGGCCTGGAAGGACGCGCCGCCCAGCGCTATTGGGGCGCGGTCAAGCTGGTCGTCCCCGAAAAATATGCCTTCCCTGGCCGCACCGGGCGCGGCGCGGTGGACCCATTGAATGCCGCACTGAACTACTCCTATGGCATCCTCTATGGTCAGGTGGAACGCTGCCTGGTCCTGGCCGGACTCGACCCGTATGCCGGTTTCCTACACGTGGACCGGCCCGGCAAGCCCAGCCTGACACTCGATTTCATCGAGGAATATCGCGCCGCGGTTGTGGACCGCACCATTTTGGGGCTGGCGAACAAGAGCGTGACTCTTGACCGGGAGGAAAGCGGCCTGCTGACGAAAGAGACCCGCCGGATGCTGGCCGAAAAAGTCACCGAGCGGCTGGAAACCGCCGTGCCTTTCGAGGGCAAGCGCCACCCGTTGGGCGCAGTCATGCAGATGCAAGCCCGCCACGTCGCTACCTTCCTGCGCGGCGAACGGTTGACTTACGAACCTTTCCAGATGGAATGGTGAGGCAGATGAAAGCACCCAACACGCTGCTCGTCTACGATATTCCCGATGACCGCAAGCGCGGCAAGATCGCCGACGCCTGCCTGGATTACGGTCTCGACCGCATCCAGTTCAGTGCATTTCTCGGGTCGCTGCTATCCACTCACCAGCAGGAGTTGATGTTGAAGGTCAGGAAAATCCTGGGGAAGAAACCGGGCAATATCCAGTTGTTCCCGATCTGCGCGGACGATTGGGTCAAGCGCAAGGTGATTGAGCAGAAGGAGAAAGAGCAGACATGATCCAGGTACAGGAAGCGGCGGATGTGAACCGGGGCAAAGTGGTTGCGGACTTGGCAACCATCGAGGCTCCGTTCCGTGTTACCGACTTGAAGCAGTGGGTCTACTGCCCGCGCGTTCTGTATTACGCCGTCTGCCTGCCAGACGTTCGGCCTGTCACGTACAAGATGCAGGCCGGGGTCGAGGCCGGACGCGACGAGGAAGGCCGGGAGGCGCGGCGCAGCCTGCGCGCTTATGGACTGGAAGAAGGTAGGAGAGAATTTAACGTCCCGCTCGTTTCCGACCGGATGGGACTGCGCGGCATGGTGGATATGGTCATCTGGCTGGATGGCAAAGGCGAAGTCATCCCGGTGGATTACAAACTTTCCGAGATTGCCGGAACCCACTTCAAAATGCAGCTTGCGGCTTACGGGCTGATGCTGGAGGAAGTATCCGGCCTGACAGCCCGGCGCGGGTTTCTATATTCCATCCCGCGCCGCAAGGCAGAGGAAGTCCCGTTCGATAAGCGCATGCGTGACCGTCTGGCTGCCACGCTGGATTCCATGCATCGGATGCTGCGCTACGAGACCATGCCCGACCCGACGCCGCAGCGGGCGAAGTGCGTGGCCTGCGAATTCCGCCGGTTTTGCAACGATGTTTGCTAGTCCCACTGCCGCAAATCGCCTGGCTTTTTGAACAGAATTGGTTTTGCGGAGCGGAAAGAACTGAAGTTTGACAAAAGCACTAGAAAAGCCTTTCGCAAGCCCCAAGAACCCTGATATTGGAAAAGGGGCTGATTATTGGTAGTAAAATTGCTGCGGTTGCATCACCTACGATCCGATAGAGGATACTGAAAGCCATATTGACGGATTACGCCAGGCGCACAGGCGATTAGTTGCATCACCTACGATCCGATAGAGGATACTGAAAGCCTCACTCGCGGCAATTGGGCGCGCGGTTCCGGCTACGTTGCATCACCTACGATCCGATAGAGGATACTGAAAGTAAGCAGTGGCAGCATCCCTCTCCTCGGCAAGAAACTAGTTGCATCACCTACGATCCGATAGAGGATACTGAAAGCTATGCTACCTGGGCTGAAAATCTAGTGGACATCGAGTTGCATCACCTACGATCCGATAGAGGATACTGAAAGCAGCTCTGCCCACCCTAATCCCGCTTGCAGTTCAACGTTGCATCACCTACGATCCGATAGAGGATACTGAAAGTTATTTACCGGCGTAGCACCATTAAGAATGTCAATATCGTTGCATCACCTACGATCCGATAGAGGATACTGAAAGCAAATCATACCCTCCGGCATTGGGTTGTCATAAATAGTTGCATCACCTACGATCCGATAGAGGATACTGAAAGATAAATGCTTGGGGTTGGCGCAGAAAACCGGAAGGGTTGCATCACCTACGATCCGATAGAGGATACTGAAAGTCTGTCTGGCAGACATAATCAAACCCTGCTCGAAGTTGCATCACCTACGATCCGATAGAGGATACTGAAAGGCACCTCACCCTTCCTGGATTGGTTGGGATGGCAGGCGAGTTGCATCACCTACGATCCGATAGAGGATACTGAAAGTTGGCATCGTGGCCGCGTGAATGTCTGCGTTTTCGGTTGCATCACCTACGATCCGATAGAGGATACTGAAAGCGTGAATGGACAGTAGTCGAGGAGGACGTGGAGGCTGTTGCATCACCTACGATCCGATAGAGGATACTGAAAGTTCGAGCCGTCTTCGCGCGGCCAGGCGGAGGCAGTGGTTGCATCACCTACGATCCGATAGAGGATACTGAAAGTCCGGGATAATCGGACCGTCGGTACTGGCATCGTCCACGTTGCATCACCTACGATCCGATAGAGGATACTGAAAGACTGGACAAAAGCATCCAGCAAGAAATGGTGCAAGGTTGCATCACCTACGATCCGATAGAGGATACTGAAACTAAATCCAGATTAATCCAGAAGGTTAAGCGGTCACACTGATAGGTGTACTCAGTAACTGTCCCCCCATACGTAGGGGTGAAACAACGCTGCGAATGATCCAAACTAAAAAAGCCGAATGTTCCAAATACGCGCGGGGATTAATTGTAGGACACGGCGACGCTGTATACGCCCCGAAATAGTAACCCATGCTCTTGCGTTCATAGCCTTGCTTTCCAAGTTGTTTTCTCAGTCTTTCCTGGCAAAGCCATTTCCTTTTTCATGAATGAAATTTTCTTGAATTTTCGTGTGCGTGAGGGAGGACGAATATTGCCCCCGTATACAGACTTTAAGCACCTTCTATATTTGCTGAGTGTATTAATTCTCCAGGTTGGAGATCATTCCCAAAGCGAGAGGGGGAGTGAACCGTGGAGCTATACGGTGGGTACGCGGAGATACCATTTTCTCCAAAACCGTGGGGATGAACCGCTCTCAAGGCAGTAAATGAACGAAGCCAGCGCAACATTCCCGGATAGTTTGTGTAGGTTAATCTTCATTATCGTCTTCCTCGTCTTCTTCTAATTCCTCGAAGAGATCGTCTTTCTCATCTACGAGATAGGCGTAGCCAGCAGAAATGGCGCAGTTATCGCAGCGCCAGACACCATCGTCACACTCGATTGTGGCTGGTTCCTCCCAACAGATTTCGCATTTTTTATTCATCTTTATTCCCTGTCAAGTTCATCTTCTTCGACAATAAATTCTGTTTCGGGATCGAAGCCATCCTCGATAGCACAATTATAGCAGCGCCAAGCTCCATCCTCGCAGTAATTGAGCGTCGCCATCAGATAGCTTCGCAGAGGGCTTGTCTGGCAGTTGACTTATTGCCGTTCTATGAACAAGAGGCAAAAGAACGCCAGAAAAGGAAGCCAGTAGATTCTATTCAGGATAAAATTCCTGAACAAAAAAGTCAAGCCAGAGACCATGTTGCCAAGCAGGTTCTCGAAAAGGCTCAGCCGGAGGTTATTGCAGGCATAGAGGCTGGGGCTATGTCCATCCATGAGGCACAAAAGAAAGAAAAAGAGAGGTGTCGCCAGGAGCAGCGTGCTCAAATTGTTGCACTTGGGGCTGCCGATGCACATTTGGAAGAGCCATCCTTGCACGATTTCCGTCGGGCTTTTGCATTAGCAATGCTCCGGAATGGAACTGACCTCTATACTTTAGCAAAACTTATGGGGCATGAGGGAATTACCGTACTTCAACGCTACCTAAAACAAACCTATCAAGATACAGAGCAGGCCCACAGACGGGCAGGCCCGGTGGATAATTCTGGATTATTGGGCTTGGTTGTGTGGGTGAACCAGTGATTGTGAGCCTAGAATTTCATGATATCGCAAACTCGTATCCGCTTATGGAGGGTCAAGAATTCGATGACCTGTGCAAAGATATAGCGGAGAAGGGTTTACTGGAGTCCATCTGGCTGTATGAGGGCAAGATACTGGATGGGCGTAATCGTTATAAGGCCGCCATAGAAGCTGGGGTAGAACCCGTCATCGTGGAATTTAGCGGCGATGATCCCTTGGAGTTTGTAGTACATGCGAATAGCAATCGGAGGGATTTGGGGATTGGTCAGCGTGCGGCGATTGGGATAAAGATACAGAAGTATTGGAACGAGAAGGGCAAAGAGAATATGAGTGCGGGGGGCGGGGATAGAAAAAGCGACAATAAGAAATCGGGTTTATCAGATCTGATAAACCCGGTTAATGCGCAGAAAGAGGCCGCGAAAGCTGTTGGCGTCAGCACGGGCACAATGGCAGCAGTTTCCAAGTTAGAGAGAGAGGAGCCGGAATTATTTGAGCAAGTGGCAAGTGGGAAACTAACGCCTCACAAAGCACAGAAGAAAGCCAAAGAGAGGAAGAGGAAAGAGAAACGTGCTGAAGTTGCTGCACTTGGGGCTGCCGTTGCACCATCTGATAGATGGCATGTATGGTAGGCTAGAGTTTCCCTATACCCGTGGGGGTGAATCTGCAGGGGATCACCGACACCCTCTTATGCCATATACGCAGGATGAACAAATTTATGGGCGGCTAAGTGGTCGCTGTTGGCTGGCTTCCAGTCTTCCTTCTTCAAGGGAATTCAGACTAGCGCGATCTTATTTCGTGAGTTGTGCAGAGTAAGGTCCTTTTATATGCCTATCAGCTCCTATACCTATCTGGTCCAAGCGCATCCAGTTTCAGCCTATCCTCGCTGTTACAGCCAAGACAGAAGAATTTTCAAGCAGAAGGAAACCTAATAAGTGCCCAAAACACGAGAATTCGTGTGAATTCGTGTGATTTTCCTCCAAGTTGGAGACCACCATTAAGTGCATTTTGAGCGAGGAAGGTCCTCCTTCGAGTCCCTAGGTGATGACTGAAACTTGCTGCCTTGGAGAGCTGATAGGCTTCGTCGCCGTGACATAACCAATAAGATCTAGCTTGACTTCAGGAGCGGCAGTAGCGAGTTGTTTCAGCGGTGACGGAGCGTAGTAGCAGAGTGTTCGATGTAAGCCAGTTCTAGTGGCCATCCCCAATATGTCCGAAGGCTCTGGCGAGTAATTCCGGGCTGACGCCGGGATTGGAGTAGGGAGGGGAGAAGGTTCGCGGCAACGGCATCGCGAAGGAAGGGCAGCGGTAGTTGTGCTACCTGCCTTAGCGGGCTAGGCGAGGGGGCGATGGTGGAAGTAGCCTGGCGAGCAGTGAAAGCCGACCCGCACTGGAAGAAATACTTCGAAGAATTGAAAAAGCGTATGCACTCCAACCAGGTGATCGCCTGCCCTGGCGGGCTAGGCCAGGGTGACCATCGCTCACCATCTGTTGGTGGTTGTCTGGTATGTACTGACGAAGCACGAACCCTACAGGCACTACTCACCGGAACGGATTGCCTACCGAGTAGGTGCTGCGCACAAGTATCTGACCTGGTCATGGGCGCTGGATGAAGAGCAGCGGGGTGGCATGACCCGCCCGCAGTTTGCGCGCTACTACCTGATGCGGCTGGGGATCGGGAAAGAGTTGAAGCGTGTGGCCTTGAACCCGCAATTTCTGTACCGGCTGGCTTCCGTGGAGTAAGTGCTGGAGCTCAAGCCGGAGTTGCGGCCATCTAAGTAAACGATAGTCTTCTCTCTGGAAGAAAGAAACAACCCCGGTGCGAGAATGGCAACGGGGGCGACGAAGCGTTGCAAAAAAAACATCCTTGGAAAGAAAAAACCGGCCGCGAAAGGGGATGCTCTCACAGCCAGTTTTTCGTCTTCAGACAATTCTCAATCATTTTCCTCTTCCCACTTTGACACTGAGGTTCATCGGTAGGCCGCATCCGCTTGCAGATCAGAGCCAAGTGTGCGGCAGACTACGTCGGTTCCGCTGGAGATCCCGGACCTCCCCTATGGCGAAGCCAGCCTCGATCAGAAGGAACGCCTCGAGCATGGAGCCAAGGACGACGGAGAGGCCTTTGAGGCGGCCACCGCTCTCTGCATGCTTCTTTCGAGAAGGGTCGTAGTGTGTGTAGTAGTGGCGGGAGTTCTTTACTCGGTCGATAAAGGCGTCGTGGGATCCGGCCATGCCTGAGACGAGTTGAGGATTGACATCGACCAAGTCCCTGAGCCTCTGGGCGAGGGTCGGGGTGTTTGAGAAAGCCAGTTTGTCGTTCAACCACTGGCGGAACTCAGATGGGGAGGAGTCGAGTATGGTCTTGAGACGACTCCTGTGGACCTCGGGGGGGTCGACGTGGTTACGTCCTGTCGGATGTGGTATGTCTCGAGGGCTTGGACGTAGTTCAGGAAGGTTTGAACGGGACTCGGATAGGGATTATATGTTGCGGCGAAAAAGAGATCGAAGACGGGCTCAAGGAGTTCGCGCTTGGAGAACCAGTTGTGCAACAGAGTTCCTAGCCTGTCGGCAACATCGTTGTACGTGAAGAGCATGTCGAAGAAGCGGCGGACTTCCTCGGTAGGGTCGCGATACAGCGGGAGAAGGACTTTGATGCGATCTGTAGGGTTCCCGGAACTGGCATTACCTTCGTGGGAGAGAAAGCCTTCGACCTGGAGGGGATGAATGGGGGCCATTGCGGCTAGCGCAAGCAGGTTGTTGAGGTGGTAGATGTCCTCTCCAAAGGCATCCCAGTGCGCCGACTCGTCCCTCCGCAAGACAAACCAGGCGTGCTGCTCGAAGGAGAGGACATTCAGGGACTGAGAGAGATTGGGACCGGATGAGGCGAACTCTAGGGCGACAGTGAGACCGGAGCCGGCGGGGAATTCAAGGCACGATGGGGGGTTGTATGTGATTGAGAAGGCCGGGAGCCTGTAGTCGATGTCGATTGACGGCAAACGGAGCCATTCGTCGATATGAGTAGGATGGTAGGCAACCGCTGTGAATCTGGCTTCATTCATTTGGGCGAAATGGCAGCCGACGAATGCCTTGTTGGCTACGAAGGAAGATGTGCCCCGGGCTGGATCTACACCAGGGCTGCTCCCTCCCGTGAAGAAGGCTTGGCAAAGTGTGATGTTTTCCCCGAAGGAGTCCTCGCCTAGGATGATGATGCCTCGCGGATCGATCTCGGCAGGTCGGCCGAAGTTGCCGTAAAGCTCGAGTTTCAGGCCGAAGCGCCTTGTGAAAGTGAGCTTCCCGGGAAGACGAAACTCGGGGTTGGAGGGGAGCCACCAGTCGCCAGTGTATGAGAGCTGTTCGTCCATGAGTGCTAGTCCCGGACCGTGAAGCGTGGGAGTCAACGTCCTTAGCGAATGCGATCTAAAGGTTTGGCTCACCTACCGCTGATTCTGGCAAGGCAAAAACACTTAAAACTACTTTTCTAACAAAGTGCCGTTGCATACCCACAACGAAGGCGGTCAGGTGGAGCCGTTGTTAGCCTGCTGTCAATTCGATAGTACGCCTATATTTTTTTGAACCATTCAAGATTATTCCAAATACTATCCTGCAAATTGACTTTGAAATGAGTCTTGCGCCCCGGAAGTTCACGGGTTGAAATTGAGATAAAGACTTCCCCGATAAGATCGTCACCTAATTTCAACAAATGAGATTTGTTGTCTAATTCTGGTTTGTACCCATCCACAGTCAATGATGCTTCATACCTTGGACGGTCATTGGGACGCTGCGGATCAATCAGAATTATAGTCACCGAGGATTCTGATAGAAGCATTTTACTGCTTTTGTCTAAAAGTTGGCCCTGAACCTTCTTTGTTGTGCGATTCATGCAATCACTCCTTATAATGTCTATCCTGGCCGCGTGCATAACCGCGCTGGGAGTTTAGTACCGGCAAATCCCAATGCTTATCTTCAAACTCTCGCAGTAATTTCCGCTCAATCTCTGTGGCGTTTCCTATAAAATCCATTATGAAGTCCACAGTAACTTGTATTTCAATTCGGTTACGAATCCCGAAAAGTCGATTTGCCGCAGTATGCCGTTGAAAATGATTCATTATTTCTTCACGCAAGTCTGTCTCTGACATGCCAATTTTCAACACTCTTGTACTTCCTCTGTATCGAGGATATTCTTCAGACTGTAGAAATCTATAAACCCCAGGTTTTCTTGAAACATGGTTTTCGATAGTACTTTCGTTGAATGGAATTTCTTGAGACCAATTGAAAGTCATAGATTTCTTTATCCCATCTTCGATGGCATAAGTTATTGAGCAGGCTAACGATTAAGGATTGATGTGGCGGGAAGAGAGAAAGTCGAGTCTCCGGTTCACTGCGCCGCCACATCGATCCGAGTTGAACTAAGCCGTTTGGGGGAGGTCTAGGAATTGCTTGGGTATTATGTGTGAATGCAAGTCCAAGACAGTCCCTTGAGTCAATCCTTGTATAAGATTATACAAGAAAAAAGGTCAGAGGAGTCGATCCTGGAAGGGTATGGTGATGAGGATTTCATCGGACTTTTCGCCTGAGGGAAAATAGAACCAGGGATGCTGCGAAGATGAGCAGTATCCTGAAGGCAGGTAGGGGGGTAGATAGAGCTAGGTGGGTGGACAACGTCCGGTGGGCTGAATGGAGTGCAAGCGTCTCATGGGCTGACCAAATATGGAGCAGGAAAAAGCTTGGTGGGGGCTGGCTGGCGAAGGTTACTGGTCTTGGACAGGGGGGGTTGTTACCTGGATATAGGTGGACGAGCATTTGGTGCAAGGCGGGCAGGCGTTGTCGGTTTATCTTGCGCCGTACTTACTGGCGTGGTCGGGGCGTAAGCGGCAGGACGGGGGGCCTTATGATCCGGCGAACATTACTTGGCTGACGGAGTGGGCGTTGAACGGGTCGGTCCCGTCGAGTGGGAAGGATGTGGGGTCGAGCAAGAACAAAGTCGAGCTGATCCGGGAGTATGGCTATCATGTTGTACCGCTGCCGGGGGTTGTATGGGAGGCGGTGCGGAAGGAGATGGGTGCGCCTCAGGATGTGCGGCTGGCGATAGAGAATTGGGTGGCGAGGAGGTGGGGGAGGAAATGAGGGAGCCGGGGCTGCCAACATCCGGTGGATAACCTGCGATCGAAGAGATTCAGGTTGATCCGCTTGTTAGGCTGCCTCGCACACTCAGTTGGTCCGTTCGTTCTTCCAGGTGTCGTTCTGGAAGCAATCGTTGGCCCTGGCAATGATCCGTGCTCCTTCGGGGAACTCCTCTCGCCGCTCATAGGCTCGCGGGCCGAAATTAGTAATTCCTAGAAGTACCGAAACCAAGTTCAGGAGCATGTTCCGAATCGCGCACATTCGTCCCTCTTGGAAGTCGCATGTCACCACCTTGGGCTCGAACTGGACACCCCCGTCCCTCACGAGGGTGCGAATACTGCTACGCAGGACGCTGTGTGAGAAGTGCTGAGACGATTCTGCCCAGTACGATTTAAGCAGGGGCAGTACCCCTTTCTCCTCTGGAGGAACATTCTTGCTCTGTTCGACCCGCCTGTAAATCTTCTCGAATGAAGCGAAGTTGTCCCGCTCGTGCTTCCAGTCTATGAAGCACTGCGGGTCGTAACCAATAGCCATTGCCACTAGCATCAATTCTGAATAGTTCCGCTTAAGAGCGAGCGAGTTCGTCCAGAAGCCGTCTTCAGCCATGAAGTACATGGCGAGCACTGTTTCCACGGCCTGCACGATCACCGCGATGGCCGCCTCCTGACTGCTACCACCCAACTGTTTAGCGTTGTAGAGGGTTCCGATACCATGGAAGACGTCGAGGAATAGAACGAAGACCTTATCAATTTCGTCGGCCTTGGACGCGGCGCAGGATCTGAATTGCTCTCTCGCCTGTTCGCAGATCGCCTCGATGGATGCGAAACCTGACGGTTCATTCATTGCAAGCTCCGATTCGAGAACAGCCTAACAGCTTATAGACCTTTGTGGTCTATTCACCGAAATTAAGATAGGCATTAGGTAGTGATAGATAAGAAACATGATGGATATCTCTGAAAGAATAGTATTGATCAGCGAAACACCCAACATCTGGTTTAACGGACAGGATAATAACCTATGGACAATACGCGTCATTTCCGTAATATATTATACGTCAATCTGCTCAAATGCTTGGCATTTTTCAGCAAACCCCCCACCCCTTCCGCCCGCGCAACCTTCCAGGATCAGAGACCCGCGTCTGCCCAGACGCTGAAGGTCAAAACCCATCAGGGGTTCTAATAATCTTATTAAAAAGTACGCCCCAGCCCTCATGGGCCGGGGCGCATTTGACCTGGCTACAATCAGCCAGGCAGTTTGGTCAAACTGCGGAATTGGCAGCCAGCAGCCCGATGATGATTGTATCCACATCTCGGCCGGCAATGCACTTTGTGACGGCTTGCAGGGTCACGCGCTTTCCATAGCTGGCGGAGATATTCGCAGCCGGTGCCGCCAATGGATGAGCCAGTCATCCCACGCCTGACCTAGCAGCACAAGTCCACTGCTCGTGAAGGGAACCTGATCGGCTTCTTTGAAAGTGAGCGCCGGCCGGTTTTGCCCGAAGAGATCCCCTGTTTTTTGGAGCTGATGGCATGCGCCCGGGCTGACCTGCTGGCTCTGGTCTGTAGCTTGCCCGATGAGAACTTGAGTTGGAAGCCAGCGCCAGCTTCCTAGTCCATCCAGGAAGCGCTGCGCCATGTCGCCGGGGCCGAGCGATGGTACCTGACGCGCATCCTGGACCCGGATTCTATCCCTCACTTCAAGCCCTGCAAATCCGTCTGGCAGCGCCTGGAAATGGTTCGCGCGGTTGTATTGGAGCGTCTAGCCGGGCTGAGCGAAGCCGAGCGAAGCGCCGTGGTAGCGGACGAGTCTGGCGAGCTGTGGTCGGCGCGCAAGGTGTTCCGCCGGTATCTTGAACACGAGCGCGAGCATACCACTCACATCCAAGAGATCCTGGACCAGTACAGGGCAGCCCGATGACAGGGACTTAACCATGAAAACCTCATTCATAATGTAGAGGTATTCATAAACCAAAACCACTCCTTCAGTGTATTCGGTTCTCAAACGAACCCCCCACGGTTGGTCGTCCACGCCCTCCTCCAGGCAGTTGCACTCCCTGTCATTCTCTCCCCGTTCCTATTCCTGCCCGCAGGCAGCCTAAACTGGCTGATGGGATGGGCTCTCCTGGTTGCATACATTGCTAGAATTTTCGGCACAGCGCCGCTAAACATTTGGCGAGAGCCCGAACTCACAAGGGAACGTAATAGTAAAAACAAAGGGCTTATCATAAGAATGTGGGTATGTTTTTTCATTTTTCGCCTCTATACTGTCTTTCCATTCTTATCGTAAGAGGCACCTGTTTCAAGTTTATGTCAGGCGAGTAACAAATGGTTCCATTCCTGCTTGGCGCAAAATGATTGTCGAAAATAAGGAAACCCATCGAGAAGTCTCCTCTGATTCTGCCAGACCTGGCCATGTGCGTCGCCAGAAAAGGCTGGTACCATGCCAGCGACCTCCTGGCCTGCGCTGTGAGACTAACCATTCCAAGGCGGGGTGGGCCCCAGGATGATCGAGTGCCCTCAGTTCAGTCACAACCCGCAAAACGAACAAAATATCTGCCTGGTAATAGAGGGGAAAATTGAGCAGAAACCAAAGAGGGTGGACTTGACCAGATGTCGGGTAATCTGCCTCGATCAAGTGATGATCTTCCAATAAGAAAGTTAAGCCACTCTGTATAGTCGCCTCGACCTTGGGGGGTCGTTGGTGGACCGGCAGAGCTGCTAGCCCCCACAAGGCACGAGCAGTACCCCAGGCGCACGGTAGTCCGCCATTATAAGAACAGCACCAGTCATTTTGTGCATCGTTTGCCAGGTAATGGATGATATCTTGTATTTGCGAGTTATCGGCTTGGCCGCAATGCAGCGCGTATCGGAGCAGGTTACCCCAAAAGCAGGAGAGACCATGTCCTCCCTTTTCCAGGGTTATTTTTAGTTCATCTCGGATTGCCGTCAGCATAAAGGCTGCGCCCTTTCTCAGGCGGGGATCACTGCCGTCCGTGCCTAATTCTGCCAACAGCAGCATACTCCAATGAGTGCTGGTGTATTTGGGTGTGTAGTAACTACACTCGCCTGACCAACACCCTGCCTCGGTTTGATGCCTCAACATGGCCGGGATGAGGCCGGTGGTTTTCATCTCCCGTTGTTCGGCCTCAACCCTGGCGTCTCCCTCCGGGTAGCCCAACAATAGTCGATGCGTGAAATATCGGATCGAAGGTGTCTTGGCCAACATCAGCCATTGGATAATATCTGAGTCATTCATCACTTTCTCCGCAATCGTTTTTTTTTACAGCCTAATTACTGTCTAACTTTCGCTAGTTTTGCCAGGAGACATCCCATCATCCCTGGAAAGCAACGAGAGAAGGATAATCCGATGGCAGTTTGAATATCAGGTGTGATGACCGGTTTAGTGGAGAGAATGTGCCGAGCCAACTTGTGCCCCACTATCGCCGGGTCGGCCATACTCACGGGCGGGATGCCCAGGGGAGCGGAAGAGCGGGTATTGGTGAGCGGCGGATGGACCAGGGTGACCCAAATGTTATCCTTGGTTAATTCCATGCGCAGCGTTCGAGATAGCGCCTCGATCGCTCCCTTGCTCGAAGCATAACCACTGATACCAGGAAAACCAGTGAGACTAATCCCTGAACTAATATTGTGGATGATGCCCCAGCCCTGTGCCTTCATGATCGGTAAAACTGCATAAACCATTCGAATATAACCGAAATAGTTGACTTCAAATTCCTGGCGAATACTCTCGATATTGCGCTCCTCAAACGGTCGATAATATGCCAGGCAGGCATTGTTGACTAATACGTCAATCCGGCCCCAATGCGTCAGAATCTTCTCTACCGACTCCTGCACATCACCATCATGGGTCAAATCACATGGATAGCAGAGCACATAGTCCGGATGAGCCCCTTGTACGGATGCCAGATTTGCGCAGGAAAGGTCGAGCCCTGCAACCCGATAGGACATATCTGCCAGTGCACTTGCCAAGTGGAGGCCGATTCCGTTATTTGCTCCAGTTACGACAATCACAGGAAATTCCGAGGCTACTGTACGCATTCCATTTACCCATTTCCTTCAGGATTCTAAAAATATGCAGTCCCCAATTCGAGAAATTCTTCCCGAAGTATCGCCATGCCGATGCATTAATAAACTCATTGGTTTTCCGACGACCTAAGACGATTTAACTTATCAAATATCTGATAAAGGTTCTCAATCCTTTCCTCGGTAATTTCTCGCATTGTCTCATCGCGATCGAGCATGACTGCGGCAATACCTACTGTCCTGGGCCCATAGAAATCCCATCGGGGATCGTCTCCGATAAAAAGACTTTCTTCTGGTTTTGAACCCAATTTCTCCATAGTGTGTATAAAAATCTGGTGCGCCGGTTTGCGCCAGCCCACATCGCGGCAGAACACGACTGTATCTATCAACTTATTCATACCATGACGCTCGATTTCTTCTCTCCAGAGATAGGCGGGGCAGCCCCAGGGACTGTTAGAAAAGATAGCAACCCTATAGCCATCGGAATGAAGTTGCTGAAGGACGGTTACGGTGTCGTCATAGAGGAGAGCCCGCTTGAAAATCGGGTTCATGAAACACCTGCACATGGTTTCGAGCAATTCGTCTGAACATGCCTCATTTTGTAGTTGAAAGATGCGTATCAATCGATGCTCAAGGGGGCGAACGCGGTAATCCTCGTATTCGTAATTTTCCATCAATACTTGCCTGCATATGTCTTCATGGGACACTTGCAGCAAGCCATTCAGGTAAAGGTAATCTTATACTCCGTTGATGCCTTGATCAAGGATGGCAGGAAACTCACTTCTGCTGTAGTATTGGACAAGCGTGCCTCCCAGGTCAAATAGAATGGTTTTCTTCGTGTCTAGCATCCCTGACGCCCTCACGATAAGGTCGACATTTCTTTACAAAAGCAGTCAATCTCTCGATAAATTCTTCAGACTCGGCCTGAATGATAATCCGCTGTCGTTCTCGCTCCAGTTGCGAGACCAACATCGGTAATAGCGCCGCGTTCAATAGCGACTTGGCGCCACCTAATGCAGTTCTTGGCCCTTTGGCAAGCCTGATTGCCACCTCTTGAGACCTCTCAGCCAACTTGTCATCTTGGACGACCTCATGCACCAAGCCCAGTCCTAATGCTTGCTTCGCATCCAAAACAGGGTCTAGTAATAAAAGTTCGCTGGCTTTCGCGAGGCCAATGATTTGTGGTACAAGGGTGGTCCAGCCGCTGTCGGGTGTCAGACCAATGGATGTGAAAGCCTGTTTGAATCGGGCGCTTTCGCCCGCCAATCGCAGGTCGCAGGCCGCGGCAAAGCTCATCCCTGCCCCGCTAGCTACACCGTTGATCGCCGCTATAACTGGTTTCTCAATAAGACAAAGATCGGTGGTGGCCCGGTGAAGGAGCGCTGTCAAATCTCGTAGATATTGGCTGGCAGTTCCACCTCGTTGAATGTACTTCCAGAGAGCTTTCATGTCCCCGCCAGCGCAAAAACCAAAACCGGCACCCGTAATAATCACTGCGTGAACGTCATCATCGGCCTTGCATACCTGAATTGCCTGAACAAAGGCTTCGGTGGTGGGAAAGTCGAGGGCGTTGAGCACCTCGGGCCGGTTAAACGTTATGATCATTACGCCATCTTGCAAACGGTGAAGAACTGTTGATTCGCTCATCTCATCCCTTTCACTCGTTCGCTTGACCTCTGTTTGCCGAGTTCTACTCTTAGGTTCAACCCTCCCCTCAGTCGAGCATCTTCCAATTTACAACCCAGGTCTAACCAGTATGGGTGGTCAGACGTAAAGATTACCTCGCGATACTGTTCGGCAATTTCGGGGAAACAACTTTTCAACAAGGCATATACATTATGCCAATTCTGGTCGCTCTCAGATTTCATCCTCAAGGGATAAACCCAAATCGTGTCAGCAACGGATGCTACATCTTCAATCAGCGCCTCAACATCCGTTATATAAGGCATGACTGGGCAGATGAGCGCGTAGGTTTCAACACTAGCTTCTTTCAATTTCTGTAGCGCTGCGATGCGCATTACGTTGGGAGGCGCAAGAGGTTCAAACAATTGCCGAATTTCTTCAACCTGAAAAGCGAGTGAAATGCCAGCTGATGAATCCGTCATCTTCTTCAACAACTCGATGTCACGTAATACCAGATCAGATTTGGTCAAGATACTTGCCGAGAAACTGAGCTCAACGAGCAACTCTAATGCCTGACGGGTTTGCCTGTGCTCTTCTTCCACGGGCTGATACGGATCAGTGTTCATGCCGATATACATGGTTTGCGGTACAAGAGCGGACAACTCGGATCTCAGGTGAAAAGTAAAATCTTGATGTGTGCGAATCTCTCTTGACCAATCTGTCTCGGCATGATTGAGGGCGTAACAATAGGAGCAGCGATGTTCGCATCCCTTGTATGGATCCAATTGATACGTGAATCTCTCCAGACCACAAGGCTGGAGAATGGGGTGACTGGAACATGTGCTTACTTCCATAGGTTCATATCCCTTCCAACGGTCACCTATGACGTAGAGCTCTCATCCTTAAAGATATGGCCTCTTCTGGGCAAGCGGTAACACACAACCCGCAACCAAAACACCGCTCACTCTGGTAAACCAGCTCTCCGCCAACCATCTGGCGTGCGCCGAAGATACAACGCGGAACGCACAGCCCGCAGTCATTGCAGCGGGTCTCCTTCTGGACGGCGATGTAATCCGACCGCACCACCAAATCATCCCGACCGAATTGGCGCAGTATCTGAAGCCTGTAGCAGCAACACGAGCAGCAGCTGCACACTGCCCAAATGTACTGCTCGGGGTTGTAGGCAGTCTGGTGGACTAAGCCATGCACGTTGGCTTTGCGTAGAACCTCTTCAGCCTGTTCCAAAGAGATCCTTTGCGCTTTGCTGGCCTCTACCCAGGCGTCAGCCATGTCGTTGATTAACAGGCAGGTCTCTAGCGGATGGTCACAGCGCCGGTAGTGGGTGCGGCAGGTGCATTCTGCCAAAGCAAAGGTGCGTGCATTACGCAAGATCTGGATAGCCTGCTGTGTGGGTAGGATCCTTTGCTGCGAGCGGCAAGCTTCTCGAACCGGCAGGATTTTTCCCGCGTAAGGGATTTTCCCCTCCCGCATCCAACCGTCATACTTTTCCAGGATAGCCAGCAGGTGATCGTCTGTGTGCATCAGCGTAAACCTTCTCATTCGAAGAACTATTCTTCTATTGCACCGCCCAGGAGGCGCAGATGCTTGCGGAATGTGTACGCAGGATCTCTGCTTCTCGTGTTCAGATACTCATCAAATCGAAGTTGCACTCGCAGTGTCTTCCCGGCGCGTATGGCCAGCGCTTGCTCACACTCTGTTTGCCAGATTGCTCTGGCCGTCGCCACTATCTTTTCAATACTTTTCTCTGGTACGAAGAGCACCCCATCCAGGTCTCCAAAGACAACATCCTGTGTTCCAACCACAAAATCCCCAAACCGCGCTGAAGCGAGAGCATTGGTAGCGCGTGTATCCAGGCGTCTCGGTCCAGCGGGGCATGTCCCGTAACTGAAAATCGGGAACTCGATCTGTTCCAATTCCGCAGTGTCACGGTGTACACCCCATACGACAATGCCGGCAAGCATACAGGCCTGAGCCTCCAAAGCGGCGAGATCGCCGATACAGCCTTCATCCATCCGGCCGCCATTGTCTATCACCAGTACATCGCCTGGTTCCGCCTTCCCCATTGCCTCTAGGAATATGTCAACGCTGCCGTAGTGCTGTACAGGGAGGACACGACCGGCGAGTCTGAACCCGGACAACACAGGCCGAATACCGGGTGGAGCGAGACGAAGCGGCACTTCCAATCGCAGGCAAGCGTCAGCGATGAGAGGGGTGGACAGATTCTGAAAAGCCTCGGACAAATCTCGGTTTAACATATCTTTCTTCCCGTCGATTGAATCATTCAAGGCAAGACATATTCCATGCGCTCTGCGACCAACCGGCTAATCTCCCCATTCAGGTAACCTCCCACCAGATACAGGGCAAGGTCGATGCCGGCCGATACACCAGCCGCAGTCAAGTTGGTGCCACTGTCAACTACACGTTTCCCGTCCACGACGATGGTCTCAGGACAAAGTTGAGCTAGCTCTTCCAATGCCGACCAATGAGTAGTGGCCTGTCGCCCCTCTAGCAACCCTGCTTTGCCCAGTAGTAACGCCCCTGTGCATACAGAAGCCACCTGCCGGTTTAAATGTGCAAAGTTGATTAGCCAATCGATTAACTTTCCATTCTTCATCTCTTGCCGAACTCCTGGCCCACCAGGGATGACCAACAAGTCCATATTCGGGCAATCTTCCAGCCCAAAATCTGGGAGCACTCGTAGACCGGCGCGCGTCCGGATTGTGCGCGGCTTATCGGCTATGGTGAACACTAAAAATGGCGTCACATCACGCGCCTGCATGGAAACGACGACATTGGCCATGCAAAACACTTCGTAAGGACCGGCAAAGTCCAAGAGCTCAACATCATCAAAGAGCAAAATGCCAATGTCGAGATGTAAATTTTGATTAAGAACTTTTAGATTCATTGATTGCCAATCGTTTTTTTCCATAGCTTTCCTTGAGAATGCACTGGGCTTGCCAAAGCAAGACGGCAAGCGACCTTTTCGGCTAACCTGGTGCATAATTGTGTCTTGTTTTCAACGCGTAGTATCTGGTGTGATGGGCCGATAATGAACGCCACGTGCTCCTCCCCAGACATCTGCTCATAGTTGTTAGCGATAACCAAATCGGAGCCGTGGCGTTGAAGGCTGTCCCATCCAGCCTGGATAAGTTCATGCTCAATTTTCCCCACTTCAAGCTTAAAGGCAACCAAGAAGCTTGACCTGGCTAGAGTTCGAATCATATCAATCAGCTTGGGAGTTGGAGAAAATTTGATGTTTAGGTCTGAGACATCTGACTTGATTTTGCCATTGAAGGGGTTCTGAGGATGAAAGTCGGCCACTGCAGACGAATGAATGATTACATCATACGAGGTTTCTTCAAGTGAGGTGAGAAGGTTTTTGAGCTCCTGAAAATAGAAGAAATTCCGGACTTGCATATGGTTCCAATCATTGTTGAGAAATCTGGCACAGCCTGGACCCATAAACAGGTTAACATGACAGCCTAAACCAGAAAGGTAACGTGCAATACGGAGCCCGGTTTCACCACTGAATACGGATGTGATTACTCTTACCCGATCGATTGCCACCCAAGTTGGTCCGGCGGTCACGAGGACTTTCTTGCCCTTTAAAACTTCTACTTGATTTAATTGAATTGGCAGGATCATCACTACACCTTATCCTCGTACAGACCTTCCTGTACGTGCAACTCGAGACATTGTCTCTTCATCTACCTATTTTGTGCTATCCATGGACGGAATAGAGGATGGTTTGTCTTTACGCCAAATGTTGGAGGAACTTCCCTTGCCACAAGCTCCCGATTGAGGAAGAAGACCGAAAAGAAAATGCCTTGAATTACCCACCGGCTAATGCCAAGTCCAACGACAATGCCATTGATATCTCCCCCGTAGAAGAGAGACCCAATGGAGAGATTGAGTGGGTCAAGGAACAATAAATAAATGATCAGCCAATAAGCTAACGCCCTGATGAAATCATTTTGATGCTTTTCAAACCGTTTCTTAAACGCAAATATCAAATAACCCAACAGCACCGTGGCGATATTGCTGGTACCTGAGATAAACCCCCACTTTATCCCGTGGCGTTCTTCAACAGGGGTTTTGTATATCACCTCAAGACCATAGGGTTTCACCCGAAACTCGTTATATTCCCTATAAGCGGTTGCGATAATGGTGTGTAAACCCTCGTGTATTGTGGCGAAAATTATTAATGTGAATATCAGGGCTAGGTATTTTTTCATAAGCTTTTCTCCGGAGAGGAATTTACGTCTCTACCTTTTCAAAGAGAACACGCAGGTTGCGTGGGAAAATGTCGAGAAAATCAACCAGATCGAACTGAACAAGTTTCTCAACCATCGCGTCGGGGAGCTGGTTGAAGATAACTCCTTTCAGAAGCATTGTAGTCTCTTCTTGAGAGAACGTAGCCCCATTTTCAACTTTGTGCAAAAAGTCTTTGTTCTTGGGGCAGATCCTTTGACAGGTCATACACCCGACCAAACAATTGTGCCACGATGGATCTAACCAGGACGGAAAAGGAATATGGCCTGGTTTCTCGTTATGGTAGGTGATACAGCGCTCTGCTCTGAGAAGAAAATGATTCTTGGGGATAGCTCCTGTTGGGCACTTGTTAACACAGGCAGAACACATTTGACAGTCATCCATCATTTGCAGTTCTCGCCAGTTGTCTTCCTCACAAGGAAAATCTGAATAAAAAGCAGCCAGACGAACGAAGCTTCCCATCCCATCCACATAACAGATATTATTCTTTCCGTAAGATCCCAGCACGCTGCACACGGCCAGCAGTTTTTTGGGCAATGAAGCCTCTGTCACATAATAGCCCATCGGCTCCAAAGTGGTCGCAAGGAGTTCTTGAATCCTTCGATCGCCTTCGGTATCATACAAGTAGGTAGGCGGTATAATGAGATGCACCGGCTTTCCATTCCAGGTGAATGTGACGCACGTCTGAGGATGGGGATAGGCGACAATCATGATCGACTGGGCTTCCCGGAGGTGATCGGGTGGGCTGAAAACAAACCCGGTAAGTCGTTCCTGGTAGAATTCTTCGTCGAAGAGAGCCAGTCTGTAAGATTCCTCAAGCCTTTCTCGCAAATCGCTCAAGTGGCGAATGGATACCGTGCAACCTCGATAACCCAGTTCTTCTAAAGTTGAGAAGACCTCCGGGCGAGTTGCTCCCAGTCTTCCATGAGCACGCTCCTTTTGTGAATTCGAATGTCTCCTATTGCCGTCCATATCTAACATCCGTCCATCTCATGAAGAATGAATTTCCCTAATGTAACTGGCAGCTCGCTCATTGTCCGAATCTCCGCATCGTGTAACCGATCGCTTCTAGGGGAAGGTGCTGCTGTAGGGTTGTACCAAACCGTCCACAGCCCGGCTTGCTTAGCCACAGTTATATCGTTTTGGTAATCATCACCCACCATCACTGCTTCACTTGCGCCACAACCGGTTTCTCGCATCACGGCATGGTAGAAGGCTGGACTAGGTTTGCGCACGCCCAATTCTTTAGCAGTAAATACACAGTGAAAATATTTCTCCAATCCAACCCGACGGAGGGCCGAGCTCACTAACACAGCACCCGACTCGGAGGCATTGGTGGCTAAAACCAAGCGGTAGCGTAAATGCAATTCTATTAGGACCTGAGCAATGCCGGGTATAGCCTCCACCTGAGGCCAACGTGCCATCGGCCCATCATATTCAGGGAAGACGCGCATAACCGTATCCCCCCAATCAAATATGACTATGTGTATCATCGCCTTCTTAGGTTTCCTCTGGCAAGCGAACATCAGTATAGGCAAAACCGGTTTTTGCCCGTTCTTCTTGTTCGGAAATCCATTGCTCTAAACCGACCTGTTGTAACCACCGTGCATCAGCCATGAGTAGTGGGTAACGGTGTAATACTCCCAGCTGTTCACAGGGATAGTCTTTGCAAAAGGGGCAGGAAGTCACCTCCTTCTCTTGCGCACAATTACGAATAATACAACCAGGATTACCACCCCCGGCTTGGCAACCAGGACAAGGGTGATCAGCCAAGTAGTTCAGTCCCTTCCATAACTCCGCATAAACCTCTTCCAGGCCAGGGATATCGAAATATCCGCGATCATATCCTTCTTTGCAAAGGGCCTCGCGCAAAGATGCGGCCTGCTGAGGAATTCGGTGCCGACTGGCGCATAAACCACAATACAGCCCACAATAGGTCACTTTTTCTTGGTTCATTTTTTCCCTCCAAAACAAAAATTAATCCAACCAGACAGCGATCGTTAACAATCAATCCACTTATTCATGACCGACATGGTACAGCTATGTCTAAGTGCTGCAGTTCATATACATGTTTCGATTAAGATGATGTAAACTTGGGTAGAAAGGAACAAAGCTTGGAATCATCCAACTCTCTCTTTAGTTTCTCTTCCTCCGTTTCCTCGGGTACCTGGTCTTTTTCCCCCTCCAATTCCGCCTGCTCGGCAGCCCGCAGGGCTTCCAAGGATTGATGCCTGACGACGCTCCACTTACCGCAATATGGACAGCGGTCCAATTTGCTTGTCAGCAGATTTATTCCATAGATATGCATGGCGAAAGGTCTTCCACACCTGGGACAGATCGCTCCACCCAACGGATACTGGCGCAGCGAACCTGGTGCCAGGGAGATCGTCCTGCGCCCGGTCAGAATGGGAACGATCGATGCCAGCAGGATGGCCACCAATACCACGACCAGGATGGGGACGATAATTCTCCCGACAGACTTCATGCCCTCCGATGCGGCCACGAAATTGGCAATAATTTCCTGCGAGCGCAGCTCCTGTCCAGCGGAGGTAAATCCGATGGCATACAACTTATGCTGACCCAGCGGATAAGAATCCGTGCTGAATTGCAGCCGGAAAGGCGCCGTAGTGGCTTCGCCAATCTTCGTGTCATCAATGTAAAATTCCATCCGCACCAGATTTTCAGGTCCGCTGACTTTCATGGTAAACAAACCCTGGATGTCGTTGTTGAACCCCCCATATCCAAAGTTGCGCAAGAGGCTGAGACGGAGTTGTTCTCCCTGGGCCAGGGATGGGAAGGGGACAAATAAGCTGGCCAGGACTGCTAGAAGGAAGGCAAAGCGTATGTTTTTCATAAGTTCACTTCCAGCGTGTCAAAATCGACTCGCGCTGGAACACGCGCGTGGTTAAAAAGACCAGCAGAACGTCCAGCGCCAGCATAATCATGGCGGTGACGGTTATGACCTGCCGGTTCACAACGAAGAGGCCGGCCACCTGCCCGAAAAAGCCGGCCAACACCGGCACGATAATGACCATCGAAATCTGTTCCGCCACGCGCGGATCATTTACCCGCGAGGAGACCATTAACGAAAAAGCCACAGCCATGATTGCCAACAATGGTCCAACGATGAAGATGGCAATCAACCAACGCGCATCGAGCAAGGCCGTCAACAACATCTTGTTCGCCACGATCAGCCACGAACCAAGCGCGAAAATTCCGAAGGCGGCGTAAGTCGCCAGCACCGCCGGAATGACCGCGGCCAGGCATTTTCCGACCAGTAATTCTACGGTCGTGATCGGGGTCGCCAGGAGCGGCTCCAGGCTGCGAGTGGTCTTCTCGCCTACGATGGAGTATGCCGCGATCGTCACGGGGATGGCAACCGGCACGATCAAAAAGAGCATCATGAATTCGCTGATCATAAAAACCTGGAAACATTCGGCGCCGCTCAACCCGCTCGGACACATTGCAGTGATCATTTCAGAGGATATTTGAGAATTGAGCGAATCCGCCGAGGCGGAGCCGCGCGTGGAATAGATAATCACCAACGGGAGAGCCGTCATCAACAATGGCAGGAAAGCCACCGTGAAGATAACCATTCGGTTCTTGAACACCTCGGCCCATTCTTTACGGATGATCGTCCCGATTTTTTTCATGGCAACCTCACGCGCTCCTGACCAATTGCAGATAGACTTCCTCCAAAGAGTGACGCAACTCACCGACGAACTGAATCTCCGCTCCGGCCTTGACCAACGTACGAATGACCTCGGGATTGTAGGTCTCCGGATCCTCCAGGGTAACGAGCAATTTGTTCTCGACGATTTTGACCTCGCGCACAAAGGACAGCGCACGCACGGCAGCCAGCATGGCTTCATCCACAGCGGCCAAATGGAAGACGACTTTTCTTCCGAAGATCGAGGCGCGCAGATTGGAGGGGGTATCCAGGACCAGTAGATGGGTTTTGAAGACCGCCACGCGGTCGCACAAGCGGTCGGCTTCGTCCAGATTGTGGGTGCAGAGGAAGATCGTTCGGCCCTCCTTCTTGAGTTCAGCGATGAACTCGCGGACCAGGTGCGCTGCCTCAGGGTCCAGGCCAGCCGTCGGCTCGTCCAGGAAGAGAATGCGCGGTTCATGCAGCAAGGCACGCGCGATGGCAAGCTTCTGCTTCATGCCCTTCGAGAAAGTCCCGGCAGAATCGAACCTACGTTCCCAAAGCCCGAGCATGCGCAGGTATTTCTCGACCTGACCCCTGACATCCTTCACTTCATACAGCTCGGCGAAGATCCGCAGGTTGTACTCGGCGGGCAGGTTATCGTACATTCCAGGCGTCTCGGTCAGCACGCCAACCGTGCGACGGATCTCGGTATCCTGTTTGCCAAGAACGAGGCCGTTAACCGTCGCCGTACCGCTGGTCGGCCCGATCAGACTGGTCAACATGCGCACGGTGGTGGTCTTTCCGGCGCCATTCGGACCGAGGAAGCCGAACACCTCGCCCTCGCGCACATCCAGGCTGAGGCTGTCCACCGCCAGGACACTGCCAAACTGCTTGGTGATGTTTTCTGTAAGGATCATAGGCACCTATCAGTTGATTAGAATCTACTGCCCAACGGCCTCGAGCTTCGCGAAGCACCCCGAGCTTGCCGTCCTATTCGTTACGTTTTTGCAGGATTGCTGGGGTGGCACGAGCGATTGGATAACTTGTAAGGCGCACACCCGGGCGCGTGTAAATGAACAGATAGCCCGGGCACAATCGTAGACCGCCTCAGGGCCAAGCGCGACACTGGCGTTTCCGTCTGGTGAGCATCTTCGCAGTGTCGGGGTGATTAAGATGGTGGTTTCTCTCGCACTTGTGGACGGCGTGGTAGTCAATCCATGTCCGCAGGAAGGGGTTGTAGACGAAGCAACACGCGCCGAACTGCTGGGACAAGATTTTCTCTTGTTCAGAGGCCGTGTAGATGCGGAACTTGAAGGCTTGATTGACCAGCACGATAGGCATCAGAGCGTATCTCCTAAGACGGCCGGGGTTCGCACCGCTAAATCTATAAATCTCTCCTCTTCTCATCCAAAATGGATCTTAACAGATTGATTGCACCCTCATCCAAACACGTATAATCCAGCACAATTAATTCTTGGTTTATCTGCAGCATGGGTTTTACTTTATCAGCGATGAAATCGGAGACAATGACCACAGAATGTCCCGGCAATTGTTTAGCAAGATACTTCATATCATCTGTGCCGCAAAGAGTAACGTTCAGTTCCCTAATCCCAGAATCATCTAAGGTCTGTTTCATTTCCTCGGCGCCGCTTTTATTCACACAAACCAGGGCAACAGATGTTCCCGAAGGAATTCCGGCGATCCGGATTAGACTCTCTAGATGGGGCTTGACAGCCAGGGCTATCACCTCTTTTCCCGTTTTTGCCAGCAGTTTCCTCAGCTCTTGGATATGGAAGAAAGTCGTGACTACTAGATCGACCTCGTTAAGCAATTTGTCAACCTTGGATGTCGGCTGTCTCAAATCCTGAAGAATCAACGGTGTCACCTCTATATCCAACCTTTTCTGAACGACCTGGGCCAAAGCTATCGCGATAGGCGCCTGACACTCGATAAACACAAGCTTCTGTTTGACGCGGACATCTTGACGTTGCTTGGCCCGTGCATATGAAAAAGTGGCGAAATCATCATAATTAATTCCGAGTTTGCTGGCCTGATCGATGGCACGATCAACGATTCCCAACAGGCGAGAAAAGATTGAACGCGCAATCGCAGTGGGCTTCTCTACAACCACACATCCTCGACCTTGTCGGCATTCGACCAACCCATCGCGTTCTAATTCCTGATAAGCCTTAAGAACAGTATTGCGGTCGATTCGTAAAAAACCGGCCAGTTGACGCGTGGCTGGCAATTTAGTTCCTGGCTTAAGATCCCCATTGAGAATCAGAAATTTTATTTGCTCTTTAAGTTGAGCATAGACCGGTAGATGGCTACCCGGCTCGATTTTGACGTGTACATTCAGAACAGTGAATTGATCTAATGTCATATATCTATAGTCCAATATACATTTTACTTTGATTCCTGTTTTTGTCAAGCCCGCTTAACTGGACTTTTGTAACATGCGCGGTTGGCAACTTTAAGAAATTGAGGAGTCGAAATAGATTTTCTCAAGGCGCCCGTATTAGTCAGATTTTGTGCCTGCCAACATCAATCTTGTCTGCACTCCATCCTGGGTCTTGTAACCGCATATGATATGGGCGAGCATCCCTTCAATATTACTGATTGAGACTATAATCAATGACCGCAGGAGATATCACAGCGATGGTCCAGCTCGAATGTTGGGCGCCGGTGTATTACCGCACTACAACGGAGAAGTAATTGTGAATAACATCCCTTTACAACAAAAGCGATTGTTGCGCAGTCTGTTCTATGGTCGCAACATCCTTGTTTGCTGCGGGGCTAGCTACATCCTGGGAGGAATGGTACTCGTGGCGATGTCGTGGCAACAATCTACCGGTCCTTATGCTATCGGGTCACGATATCCATACGGCGGCCCACTTGAAGCATGGCAGGTCTCCAACGGCTTCGCCTTTGTCGCCTTCGGCCTCGCCTTCCTCGCCATTGTCAGCGCAATAGTCACGCTTAGAAGCCGCGTCCTCTGGGCTGTGGCATTGGGTGCCTTTGTTGTGATGTGGTTTCCGCACATGTGGATCGGTATCACATTTCTACTCGCAGATCCCACATTCGCCTCATTGCAAGCATGGAGTATGGCAATTCCTTTGATCTTAGCATGGATGCTCGCTGCTGCTGTGGGCTTCGGACTTGCGTGGAAAGGTCTCGGCAAGAGCAGTAATTTCAATTCGAAGCTGGAGAATATTCCCCCCGCTACTGGCAAGAGGTGACCTCAGGTCTACATCATAATAATTTGCTGAAACCGACACGGCTGGTACATAAAATTGGTGTTTAGTTTGGCTGCTGGAGTGTCGTCCATGGCTGGGATGTTGCTAGTTGCCAAGTTGCTTAGCCTGAGGTAGTTAATCTCTTGTTTCTGTACAGCATCTTATTGCTACGGGCAAGAAAGTCAAAGTGACACAAATCCGGCCTTGCGTTTCCGCCCATCTCACGCGCAATCTCGCTGATGCGCGGCGAACGAGCGTTCTGCATCCCCGTCACGATCCCGGCCGCTTTCCTGGCGAGACCCCGATCATCAAACAGATCCTGTACAAACGGCAAAAGCTGGGTAAACTTGTCCATGGAAACCTTCTTTCCTCGGATTCGGTTGTGAGCCTTATCCAGTATAGAAGGTTTCCCTATTTGCCCGAACTCATGTCCGAAGGCCAGTTTGCTGCCTTGAAGGTGTGAAAGTTAGGGCGTATACTAGTTTCTACTACTTCGCTTGGGGAACGGCTGACGCGCCGCGTTGGGCGGCTACCTCACGGTCGAATCGGTACGGCATCAACAACAAAAAGAGGGTAGTGCTCCAAAGGCAGTCCGCATCGTGAAGCCATAAGGTTACAAGTGAGGTCGAAGCAGTGTCAGATTATAAAATTGAAATCGAAATTCATGAAGGCAAAGGTGGTCCACTTCAGAAGGAAGGAGACACAGTTATCTATCCCGATTTTGTACATGAAGGGATATGCGCTTGGATGTATCGGGGGGATGGACAAAAAAGTTACCGAGTCGGCCAGCAATTTGCCTATCCTGAAGATAACGGTAAACTGTGTCCTTGGTTATTGGACAGTTTGCATAGTATTGTTCAAGTCCTTAGATTTGGCGGCACTTTGCCCTGGCGATATAAAGATACGCCGTATGAAAAAGTCATTGATCCGGCAGGAATCACCACCGAATATATTCGCTGCATTGATCCCACGGCTTCGGGCATTGTGATAAAGGTGATAAGAACGAGGATACCAGACTAGACCAAGTGTCCTGAGGATATTGAACACGCAACTGGCAATGGAATCCACATAAAAGCCGCCCACAACTCGTGGCAACCGACTTGCTGACGTGCGCGAAATCAAGGATCATTTGTCAGCAGTGTAAGTTCTCATCTATGCGAGTGAATGCCCGGCCCTAACAGCCGAATTCCGACCGCTAGATATAAGGTTCAAGTCCAGTAGAGGTAAGAGCTGCAACGCAAACGCGTCTTTTCCAGGAGCCTTTGCGTTTTGTGCACAAATTGTGGACATGCCCCCAAGATGACATAGATAGCTTTAGGAATTGAAAAGACGAGTCGCTTCTCCCGAAGGACCTCGGGACGATGTGTCTGCATCGCTACTTACAAGCGAGTGACACCACTATTTTGGTAGTGGATTCTTCCAGCATTGAAGTCAACCGGCACTCGCAGCAGGTGAGGATCGATTGTATAGATGTCGGAAAGCTGTTGATCATGCTGATACAAAATCACCAAGGTGAAAAGAAGGTCTGGGGCATCGTGCATGTTCCCAACCCGGAAGTGGAAGACCAACGCCAGTTGCACCGCCCTGATGGCACTCAAGGCCGAGCGGACCCAACATATCAACTACATCAAGGGTCTCATGGCCAGCCAGGGTGTGCAGACGGCAGTAGGTAAGGATTTCCTTTCCCGGCTGGAGGCGGTGCATTTGTGGGATGGTTCGGCGCTGCTTCCTGCCGTCTCTCCTGACTGACAACGTACGCGTCACCGTGACTGGATATGCCCAAGCGCGCCTGGAGGGGAGGTAATAGAACGTAAGGATAGTCCCGGTCCCCTTTTTCCATTCATTGCAGGTGGAATTGTCACCTAACATGCGTATATCCTCCTGGGGCATATGCAAGGTGGTAAATTCATTACCGTCGAATGGGAATAATATTGGAAACAGGATGGGAAACCGCCCCACTTTGAAAACGGAGCGGTTTAATTTTGCCATTTCAGCCCAAAAGGACTAGAACCTCAAACTGTTGGGTTTGAGGTTCTAGTCCCACAAGCGCAACGACTGGTCAGGTCGCATGATTACTGTTTCACGCTTGTGCGAAAATATTCCAAGTGATTCAAATTTAATTATACAGGATATGTGATTTTTCCTGTCGGAATAAAGCGCTGCGTTCACAACGGCGGGTCTAAGTAGTATATGTCCCTCTGCCTTTTAGGATGTTTTCCAGGACAGCCCGATGCGTTATTTCTGGATCGGCACCGGGATTCCCGCTACCATCCATAATACTTCATCCGCATGAGCTGCAAGCTGCTGGTTGACGCGGCCGAGCAGGTCACGATACATTCGACCGAGGGGATAGGGCGGAACAAGCCCCAGACCGACCTCATTGGAGATAACGATCCAATCGGCCTGACCGTTCCGGATAATTTCCAACAAACCGTTTATTTCAGTCTCAATGCACCTGTTGGCTGCCGCTTCATCCGGTCCGGCCTCGCCGTCCTGCAAGAGCAAATTGCTGATGAGCAGTGTGATGCAATCCAGAAGGACGATATCTGCCTCCGGAGAGTCGGTTTTCAATGAAGCAGCAATACCGTATGGAATCTCACGCGTGGTCCAGCCGGGCGGTCGTCCTTTTCGGTGTTTTGCAATGCGCACCGCCATTTCGTCGTCGTCGGCGGTTGCGGTTGCGATAAAGAGCACCTTGCTGACACGATTCTCAGCCAAGCGCTGCGCACAGGCGCTCTTCCCGCTGCGCGCTCCGCCAAGGATGAAGGTCAGTTTTCCCATATGCTGTTCTCCAGCCAATTCATCAGGAACGGCGTGCTCACGCCGTTTCTTCAAGATAGTGGATGTCGTTGAGCAAATTGAGGATGGCTCCTGCAGGATAAAATGCAATTTCAGAAAGCGATGCAGGGGCGACCTGGAACTGCCAAAACTTTTCGACCGGCAACCCCAGCGCCAAGCAGAGCAAAACTTGCATGGGGCCCGCGTGGGAAACCAGCAGAATGGTTTTATCCATATATTTCTCCCGGATATCCTTCAAAACCGGTTCTACCCGGCCGGTTAGCTGGGCAAGCGTCTCTCCGCCGGTCGGGGCAGCCCGCGGGAAATCCCTTTCCCACTCAGCGAGGGCCACAGGGTCACATCGGCCGATCTCGTCGTGGGTCAGGCCTTCCCAACGGCCAAAGTGGATCTCGCGCAGACGCGGCTCGAATACGAGAGGGGCTGCCTGCTTTTCGGCGATAGCTTGCGCCGTCTGTGTTGCCCGCTGCAGGTCGCTGGTATAAACGGCAGAGATCCCTTCTTGAGATAAACGGCGGGCAAGCGCTTCCGCTTGCTTTCGGCCTTCAGAATTCAAAGGGAGGTTCGATTGCCCCTGATATCGACCCTGTGCATTCCAGTCCGTTATACCGTGACGAACCATGAGCAGGCGCATGATCATCTCCAAACCGGAAGGGTGAAGGAGAGCAAGACGATCAGTTCGACCAATTCGCACAACGCGCCGTAGTTGTCACCGGTCAGGCCTGGGATGAGATGGAGCATATAGTGCGCGGCCAGGAAAAGAACCACACCGGCGGCAGCCAGCAAAAGGAGGGCTGCCCAACCAGCGATCAACCATCCGGCAACCAGTATGGTAAGGGTCGCAAGTAGGACCTCCCTCCAGCCGGTATTGTCTTTGATTTCACGTCCGAGTCCCTGTTTGCGCCCATAAGGATATGCAAAAATGGCAACCGTCAGACCCCAGCGGGCGAACGCTGGAGCGAGCAGCAGGGCTGGCAGGCGATCGGACAGGGACAGGATGGCAGAGTATTTTGTCAGAATCAGCAGGACGCCGCCTGCCACACCAAACGCCCCGAGGCGAGGATCGCGCATGATCTCCAGACGACGCTCGGGGGTGAACCCGCCGAAGAGCCCGTCACAGGTATCCATGAATCCGTCGAGGTGTAGGGCACGGGTGGCTGCGATCCACCCAGCCAGGGTGAGGGCAGCGCTTACCGGTGCGGGGAAAATTTTCCCGAAGAGAACGTCCAGTCCGTAGAGGGCTCCCCCGAGGGTTAATCCCACGAGCGGATACCAGCCCGCCGCGCGCCCCAGGTCCCGGGGCCGCAAGGGCCGGCGGATAATCTCCGGGCAGATTGTGAGCAATTGAAATGCAGCCACTAGTGGGATCATCCGGTCACGCATCCTTTCCTGAGACGCCCGCCTCGCTGAAAGTAGCCATCTCGGCCAGAATCCTGCAGGAGGCTTCTGCCAGCAAAATGCCGAGGGCCGCGCCGGTGCCTTCGCCCAGGCGCATGTCGAGGTCAAGCAGGGGTTTAACTCCCAGCCAGTCGAGCATCAGCCCGTGGCCCTCTTCCCGGGAATGGTGGGCCGCAATCAGGTACGGACGAACGGCAGGCGCCAGACGGACGGCGAGCATCGCCGCGGCCGTGGAGATAAAGCCATCTACCATGACCGGCTTGTGGTTGGCTGCGGCGCCCAGGACCACTCCGACCAGTCCGCCGATCTCAAACCCGCCGACTTTCGCCAGCACATCCAGCCCGTCCTGTGGATCCGGCGAATTGACGGCGAGGGCATGTTCGATGGCGCCGATCTTGCGCTGCAGGCCAGCATCATCCACCCCCGTGCCGCGTCCGGCGATTCGGGCGGGCGCCTGCCCGGTCAGGAGGCTGGCGATGGCCGCCGAGGGGGTTGTATTGCCAATGCCCATATCGCCCGTGCCGACGATGTCCAGCCCGCGCTTGATTTCCGCTTCGACGATCTCGACGCCGGTCCGGATGGACTGTTCGGCCTGCTGCCGGGTCATCGCCGGGCCGTGGGCAATGTTCCCGGTCCCGCATGCGACTTTTCTCGAGAGGAGCGAAGGGTGCGGTTCCAGCTTAGACGCAACGCCCATATCTACAACGAGGATGCGCGCCCCGGCGCATCGTGCGAGGACATTGATGGCGGCTCCACCGCGTAAAAAGTTCAGCACCATCTGCGGAGTGACCTCCGGCGGGTAGGCGGACACGCCTTCGGCGACAACGCCATGGTCGCCCGCCATGGTAATGATGACCTTATGCGTGACCGACGGCATTGGATTGTGGGTAATACCTGCCAGTTGAACTGACAGCCCCTCCAGCCTGCCGAGGCTGCCCTGCGGTTTGGTGAGCGAGTCCTGCCGGGCACGCGCCGCCTGCATGGCCTTCTCGTCAAGCGGCCCGATCCGGGAAAGTAGAGACGAAAGTGACATGTTGGCCTCCTTAGATTTCGATCCCGGTCCGGGCTCTGACACCCCTCCCCGCCGGATGGTTAATGGGCATCATTTTGGTGACCGAGCTGGCAAAATCAATCCGTTCGTGCGCGGCATTCCGGCCGGTGATGGCAAGGGGCAAATGTCCCGGTCTGTCGGCACGCAGCCGCTCCCCCTCCTGGCCAGTCTTCGGCCGGCCAGGAGGCAGAGAGTGCATAAATTCATCCGGCGGGATAAGCCCCAAAGCGCGTGTGTTTTTGCCCTTGCCGACGCCGGCGCATATGACCATCAGGTGTGCGTGATTTAGAAGTTTCCATCCGTTGAATTCCACAGAGGGAAGCGGGGAAAACTTCCAAGCCCCCGCTCCCGGCTTATCCCTACCTGAACAAATCGGGATGCAGCAGCTTCGCTAGCGCTTCCAGCCCGTCGACGAGGCGGGGCCCCGGCCGGCTGACGAGATTGTCGTCGAAGGGGAAGATCCTGTCGTTCTTGACCGCCGCGATCCCTTCCCATCCCGGGCGCTGCTTGACCATCGCGGCTGTGACTCCACCCAGGGTTGCATCGCCCAGCAATATCAGATCGGGGTTCTGGCGGATAAGTTCCTCGAGGCCGATCTGCGCCCAATCACTTTGTAAAATACTGCCCACATCCCTGCCGCCTGCCATGATGATCAAGCAATCTACGAACGTCCCAGGGCCGGAAGTCCACGGAGAATTGGTGTTGCCGCCGTCCAGTTCGTAGAAGACCAGCGGTCTGTCCCGGACGTTTTCAACCTTGCTTTGCACCGCCTGCACACGCGCCTGCAAAGAGGCAATCAGCTTATTAGTTGCATCCGTGTGGCCGGTCAGTTCTGCAGCAGTGCGCAGGTTGGAGTACATTCCGTCCAGGTCCGTCGGGTTGGCCAGAAGAAAAACCGTCAGACCCAGGTCTTCCAGCGCCTTCACCTGTTCGGGTGGATTGATCCCGGCAGCCAGCACCAGATCGGGTTTCAGAGACAGGATTAATTCGGTGTTGAGCTTGTCGGTGGTAGTGCCGATGTCGGCTATATTCCTGGTCTCTTCAGGGTAATCAGAGAAATGGTCGCGCCCGATCACCTGGAGGCCTGCGCCGATCGCGAAGAGGATCTCGGTGTTGGACGGGGCGAGCGAAACAATCCGCCGGGCGGGCGCTGTCAGGCTGACGGTGCGTCCGAGCCCGTCGATCAGGACAATCGCCCCGGGTGTGAAGTTCGACTCAATCCTGGGAACTGCAGTGACTGCCGGCGGGGTCTCCGGCGTGGGCCGAGTCCCCGGCCCACATGCGCCGAGCAGAATTGCCAGGACGGGCAAGAAAGGTAATAGGAATTTGCGGGACATGGAACCTCCATTGAGTGTGTCAGCGGAAATGGTTAGTTAAATCAAAACCCCGGCCTCTCGGTCGGGGTAAAAGTTGGGGATCAGGCATAGCCTATCATGCTCCACCTCCTTGTTCCGAGAAGGGTTCAGAACGAGCGTGGTTGAGGTAGGCGTCCTGGCTTGTTAGCTCAGCTAACTCACAGTTGCGACACAGCGCTGGACTCCCTGTCTGGCGACAGGCCACCAGCTTCCACCTTTATACCCTGGCATCCGGGCAACGGGTCACCTCAACATTATTCAATTGTTATCCAGGGACATTATAATGCACTTTTGCAGCGCCCCTGTACCAAGTCAACTAGTCCGGTATTATCGTAGTAGACCGAGACTCGTCCCCGGGCCCGTGACCGTATGAAATCATTTTTGATCCTTTTTTTGAGCGGTGGTTGATTGATCGTCTAATGGAACAATCCTTTTTTGCAAGGCAAAGATCGCTGCTTTGGTCCGGTCCGCCAGATGCAGTTTGGTGAGAATATTAGCCACGTGCATGCGAACCGTCGGCTCGCTGATCCCAAGATCAGTGGCGATTAGGGAAACAAGCCAGGCTGACGCGAACAGGCGTCCTCTGTTGGGTAACATACCAACCTAAGCGAGTATCAGCCTTTGACAGTGAGCAGGAGCCTCCTCACGGCATACAGGTACAGCTATTCACCTAAAAGAGAAGACTATTATGGCTGTGCTGACTACCTCAAACTGACCCGCAAGCAGGAGTTGCGAGGCAGACCGCAGTATCGGGAGTGCATTTCGAATGTCTTATAGCACTCCGTTACCCGAGCCTTCGACTGAAACAGTACAGGAGGCAGGGGACTGCGTGGGTTCTCGGTTGGTTAGCACATTACCCATTTGTTTCCGTGAAGACACCAACCACGTTTCAGGTGGGGCGACCCTACCCGTATATGGGACGACCCGACAGGGAAGTCCCTGTCAATGCTTCAGCCTTAGGCGCAGCCTGGCACACCTGACGCCGCCGAAACCGCCTGCCTTGAGTTTATCGAAGGGTGCCTCCCCACATCGTCCCGATGTCCTTCGGGAGAAACCCCTGGTTTGCCCACTTCGCGAGCGTCCCTTGCGGGGCGCACCTGGGTACTTTGAGGCCTACGGTACTGCACCGCTACGGAGCGGCGCAGACCAGATTTTCACTGGTTTGGTAATGTACTTTTCAACTCACGCGCTAAACGGTCGGGTTTAGCCGCGTTACGGAGCGCAGCGGAGAAACGTCGGCTGCAACCTGTTGTTGGCGGCAGTTTGTTTGAAAAGGCGAGGTCAGATTCGTCAGTGTGCAGTCCAGCCACCATCAACTGATACTATAGCGCCCGTCATGTAGGATGCTTCGTCAGAAGCCACGAAAACTATGACATTGGCGATCTCTTCGGGTCGCGCCAAACGCTTCAACAAAGTCTTACTAACGATACTTTGTCGCTCCTGTTCGGCGTTTGAGGCAGACTTGATAATCTCCTCTAGCAAAGGAGTTGAGACAGGCCCGGGCGCGATACAGTTTACACGGATGCCATCACTAGCATGGTCAATCGCCATTGCTTTAGTCAGTTGCACAACTCCGCCCTTTGAAGCAGTGTAAGCGGCAATTTCTGAGCCACCCACTAAACCCAATTCAGACGCGACATTGATAATTACCCCACCGCCATTACGTTGCATCACTTGAATTGCCGATTTAGAACATAGGAAAACACCTTTCAGGTTTACATTCATCAGGCGTTCCCACTCTGCTTCGGTCGTGTCTGTAATCTTCTTGGCGAGTTCTACTCCAGCATTATTCACTAGTATATCCAAGCGACCAAAGGTTGCAACTGTTTTCTCAATCAAGGCCACTACCTGAGACCCATTGCTGACATCTACTTGGACAAAGACTGCTTCTGCTCCACGCTTGTCCAGTTCGCTAACTTCTTGAGAGGCTTCCCTGACGTCGGCTACGACAACTCTAGCGCCTTCGTCAGCAAAGCGAATAGCAGTAGCCAAGCCAATTCCCGACTTAGCACCAGTAACGATAACGACTTTCCCTTTCAGGTTCATCTATGACATCTCCATCAGCGTTGGCCTGGGCTGTTCTGGCGAGTAACTTGTCGCCGAGTTGCCGCCCAACGGCCTGCGCTTCACCTGTGGTGGGCTTCGTGCCAGAGCTTATTGTACTGTGCACTTGTGAGATTATTTCTTCATGAGTGATAGTGACGCCGGGGTGGCGAAGGAAATATTCGATTACCAGTGCTTCATGAGGCGTAAAGTACACTCTGTGTCCTTTATACAATAATGTGCGCTTCATTCTGTCGAAAGTGATTCCGCTGATCGACAAATAGTATTTCTTATCTTCCATTTCGAAGCTATCCAATGGATATTGTCCATTTTCAGCCTTATCTTCCCCGACTGTTATCAGGGATTCTGCAGGGAAATACCCGTGATTAAGAATATTTCCCGCAAACCACATGCAGTGAACTTCTCTATTAACTGACTCCACATTCTTGACAGTCATCATTGTTCAAGGTCATTATATTTCGGTCAGCTTGTCCTACCATCAGGCGAATTGCACCTTCGTGCAGGGTCACATCTCATAAGTCAGCCTTAACAGGCGGAAATACTCCTTAACATGCAACCAATGAGGTAAAGGGTTGCGCCTGACACCCGGTTGGAGCTGAGGCGCTTCGCACGTGCTCACGAATGGTTATTGTTACTGCCAATGACTTCAAAAAGCACCACCCCGTCAGGGCAGATGAACTCAAACCGATTCGAATGATTACTGCCTAATTGGCTTAAATCTCCCTCACATCTGACTACTTCAAGAAGGGGAAACAATTTTATGAACGCTACTGGACAAAAGCCGGCAGGCGTTTCGTACTTACACTCTAACGTGTCGCCAACTTCATAGCCCAACCGGCATTCTTGATAGTGATTATGCTGACCTACTTGAAGCACCCGAATGAGGAAATACCAATCTTC
>Ga0315295_10000216_pt1 | contig 48867 bp, 47 predicted proteins | sample YL17G14_0_MG_FD_204453 | JGI IMG/M metagenome (GOLD analysis project Ga0315295, IMG submission 204453) | Sediment microbial communities from Yellowstone Lake, YNP, Wyoming, USA - YL17G14_0 | ecosystem: Environmental > Aquatic > Freshwater > Lake > Sediment | place: USA: Wyoming | collected... | reverse complement strand
CCCTCCGAGAAAGTTGAACCCCCCCAGAAACCTTTCAACGTTGTGAACCTTCCGGAGACGGGCAGTACACCGGTCCCGATGGATTGCACCACGTATGCCGGCTCCATCCTGATCCTGCCCAGCGGGGATCGGATGATCCTGCATTGCGTAGTGAACGGTGAGGCCTCCCTGGTCGCTCCGTTGAAGGAAAATTTGCCCGGCATTCTCCCGGTGGGAAGGACCTTCGTCTCTGCCATGACTCTGGAATTGACCGAAGCCGGGAATCCGGTGCAGGTGATCACCGAAGGTGGTTACATAACGGTCAAATTTACCATCCCCGAAGGGAAGACGGATGCAGATTTCGCCATCCTGTACTGGGATCCGACAGCCAACAGCGGCAGCGGCGGATACGTGGAATTGCCTCCGTATGAGGTTCGACCTGATGGCACGCCCATGATGCACCATCTGCATCCTGACCTATTGCCAGATGACAACATGCACATCACTGCCGGCGTCCGCCAGACGGTCGATTATGTGAAAGTTGACGTCACCTTCCTGGGCACCTTCGTGCTGGTGGAGAAGTAAAGCAGACCAGTCTTTCGATGTCAGTACCACCGAGGGACGGCACAGGCCGTCCCTCGTAATTATTACCCCCGTTGACCGGAGTTCGAATGAGATCCCTGCGCACTTTCCTGCATCTCTACAATCTTGCCCTCCTTTCCATGATCTTCCTGCTGGCTGCCTGTGGCCCAAAAGCGATCGAGATCCCCACGGCATCTGCCACACCCGATCCCTGCTCACCGGCGAACATCCTCACCGAAGTGACCAGGGTCAATACCCTCATGCGTGAGTTTGATGATGCCGCCCAGCTGGCGAGCGTGGTAGCGCTCAACCAGATGCCAACAGTGATCCCGCCTCTCCAGGAGATCCGCCGTGAAGCACAGGACCAGCAGGTTCCCTCCTGCCTGGTAACCCTGAAGGCATTGCAACTGCAGGATATGAATGCAGTCATCAACACATTCATGCTCTTCATGCAGGGGCAGGGAAAGAATCCGGAGATCCTCAACCAGGGTATCTTCCAGGCGCGCGCATTGCACGAACTATACAACCAGGAGCTGGCTCACCTGATCGGGGCGACCTATATTCCTCCCGCACTGCCTCCCACGATCACCGTTACGGACACGCCGGGCTCACCGACTGCCACGACATCGAGCGCATTTATAACAAATCCCGGACCGTACCAGGTCAACCTGCGCGCCCAGCCCAACCTGAATGCCGAGTCTCTTGCCCTTTTGGAAGTCGGCCAGTCGATCCCGGCCAGCGGGAGGACTGCGGACGGCACGTGGATCCAGGTCAAAGACCAGCTGGGGACTACCGCGTGGGTATATGCTTCCCTGGTTCAGGTTACTGGCCTGGAATCTCTTCCCATCGCACCACCATAGAACAAAAATCCCTCGAATATACTTCCTGCAGAGAACCTCTGCAGGAAGTATTTTTGGGTGGTTCTTTCGGAAGAAGATGAGCATTTGCCCTATTCACCCTGTTGAGCTTATTAAATCAAGATACAATTTAGCCCATGGAGCTTTCCGACCATCTCAAGGGTATCGTCAACACGCTGCCGGCCAAGCCCGGGTGCTACCTGATGAAAAACGCAGAAGGGCGGATAATCTATGTCGGCAAGGCGATCAGTCTAAAGAACCGGGTCCGTTCGTATTTCCAGGCTGATTCCAGCCAGGATCAGAAGACCCAGCGCCTGGTGCGGGAGATCGCGGACCTCGAATGGATCCTGGTTGGGTCGGAACTGGAAGCGCTCATCCTCGAGATGAACCTGATCAAGAAACACCGGCCCAAGTACAACGTCCGGTTAAAAGACGATAAACGATATCCTTACATCAAGATCCACCTGAATGAACAATTTCCGAAAGTGACTGTCACCCGGTTGATGCTGGAGGACGGGGCGCGCTATTTCGGACCGTACACCTCCGCCTGGGCGGTCTACCAGACGCTGGACGTGCTCAGGCGCGTATTCCCTTACCTGACCTGCGACCGTGAGATCACCGGGCAGGATAAACGCGCCTGCCTGTACTACGACATCAAGCTTTGCCTGGCACCCTGCATCGGCGCAGTCAACCAGCAGCAATACCGCCAGATGATCTCGGATTTGCAGGAGTTTCTCAACGGACACTCCGAGGGGATCCTGGTGCGCGTCCAGAAGGAAATGGAAAAAGCAGCCGAAGAGATGCGATTCGAAAAAGCAGCCACCCTGCGCGACCAGTTAAAAGCCATGCACTCCATCGTGGAACGCCAGAAAGTGGTTTTTTCAGCAGATTACAAAGACTCGGATGTGATCGCCATGGCGCGCGCAGATAATGAAGCCTGCGTGCAAATATTCTTCATCAGGGGTGGGAAATTGATCGGGCGCGAATATTTCGTGCTCGAAGGGACGCAGGATAGCGCTGACCGGGAGGTCATGGCTGAATTTGTCAAGCAGTTCTACACCGAATCCGCTGAAATCCCTGAGCAGGTGCTCTTACCCCAGGTGATCGAGGAAGCACAGATCATCGGGCAGTGGCTGCGATCTCGCCGCGGCGGCGGGAAGACCGAGATGATCGTGCCGCGCCGCGGCCAACCGCATGAATTAATAAAGATGGCTGCGGAAAACGCGGCGGAAACCCTGCAGTCACTTCGGGCACAGTGGCAGGCTGATACCCACAAGCAGGAACAGGCACTGGCCGAACTGCAGTCAGCATTGCAGTTGCCCAACCCGCCTAACCGCATCGAATGCTATGACATCTCGCACACCCAGGGTGTGGCCACCGTCGGAAGCATGGTCGTCTTCTCACAAGGGGTACCGGACAAACGACTTTACCGCAGGTTCAACGTGGAGGGAACCGTCGGGTTGCCCGACGATTTCGCCAGCATGGAGGAAGTACTGAGACGGAGGTTCAAACGCTGGCAGGCCTCCCGCGAAAGCGATCCTGCGCTTGTCCCGGCGTCAGCACCCGGAGCCAAAGCGGAGCCATCCTTCTCCTTTCTGCCGGACCTGCTAATCGTGGATGGCGGCAAGGGTCAGTTATCACGGGCGGTGGAGGTGTTGCGCGCTTTCGAATTGGAAGGGAAAATCCCGGTGGTGGGTCTTGCTAAACAGGAGGAGGAGATTTTCTTCCCCGGGAAACTTGATTCGCTGCTCCTGCCGCGTCATTCCCAGGGCTTGTACCTGATCCAGCGTATCCGCGACGAGGCGCACCGTTTCGCGGTCAGCGCCCACCGGGCGCGGCGTTCCAAGCAGGGCATGGCCTCGGCGCTGGATTCCCTGCCCGGTATAGGGCCTGTGAAACGCAAAGCCCTCTTGAAATATTTCAGTTCTGTGGATAAGATTAGGGAGGCATCGGTGGTAGAATTGGGCGCCGTGCCGGGAATCAACCCATCACTGGCTGAAAGTATAAAGGCGAACCTGGAATGAAAAAAATTTGGATAGTTGATGATGATGAGGAAATGGTCCGTGCAGTGGAGTTGATGCTTCAACTCCTCGAATGCGAGGTGAGGCATTTTTATTCCGCGCGGACAGCCGGACAGACCCTGTTGCAAGGTGAGCGACCTGACCTTTTCATCCTGGATATCAACATGCCCGGGGTGAGTGGAATCGATTTCCTTGAATTCCTGCGCCGCCGCAAGGATCTGAGGAACATCCCGGTGGTGATGCTCTCCACGGAAGCCGCAGATGTGATGATCGACCACGCCAAGGCGCTGGGCGCGGATGCTTATGTAACCAAACCGGTTGCCATCGAGGAACTGGATGCGGCCATGCAAAAAGCCTTCAGCGTTCGTGGCACCAATCAATGGCTATTCAATCAATGAGTCGAGGCAGGCAAGATGGCGAAAGGTAAAAGCGGTCCAAAAACGACCAGGGAGCAGCGCACCCGGCGAACTTACCAGATCGTATTTATTGTCATTTCTATTATTGTTCTTCTGACCATGGTGCTGTCGTTGACCGTCAGGTAAGTGTCTGATCCATACACTTTCACTGTAAGGCTGAAATTCCAGGGGGGATGGATGATCTTCCTCGACCCATGCAACTTCCCCTTACCTGGTGGAAAGGACCAAGGGAGCGGGTTTGGGCAGAATGCATGAAAGAAATCCTAGAGGTTTTCGAAAGTTGGGATCAGCGTAGGATGGTTGTCTGCAAACCATGAAAAGGGTTATTAATGTTCACTAAACTTTTGGGAATTGAAAAACGATACGATGAAATCCAAAGTCTGCTGTTGCAGGTTGGGGATGATTATCAACGCGCCGCTGAATTGAATAAGGAACGGTTGAACCTGGAACCCCTGGTTGAAAAATCGAAAGAGTACCAGCGCAGCACGATGCGGCTGGAAGAAGCCCGGGTAATCGCGACCTCTGAAGAGGACGCTGAAATGCGCCAGCTGGCAGAAGCGGAAATCTCTGACCTGGAACCTCGCCTCGCAACGCTGGAAAAAGAGTTGAAGCTCATGCTGGTCCCTAAGGACCCTCGCGACGATAAGAATGTGTTCGTTGAAATCCGTGCCGGGACGGGTGGGGAAGAGGCTGCGATTTTTGCAGCGGACCTGTATCGGCTGTACACGCGTTATGCCGAGCGCCAGGGTTGGAAAGTGGAATTGATGGATTCGAATGCGATCGGGGTGGGCGGGTTCAAGGAGGTCGTCTTCCAGGTCAAAGGCAAGGGTGTGTTTTCCAAGCTAAAATACGAATCAGGGGTGCACCGCGTCCAAAGGGTGCCGGCTACTGAGTCTTCCGGACGCATTCACACTTCCACTGCCACGGTGGCTGTCCTGGCGGAAGTGGAAGAGGTGGATGTGCAAATCCCCGAATCCGATATGAAAATTGACGTATTCCGCTCATCCGGTGCGGGCGGTCAGAACGTGCAGAAGAATGCCACTGCCATACGAATCACCCACTTGCCGACAGGCATGGTGGTTGCCGTGCAGGATGAGCGCTCGCAGTTGCAGAACAAGCTGCGCGCCATGTCCATCTTGCGGGCACGCCTGTACGAGATCGAGGTGGAAAAAAGGCGCTCCACGCAGGATGCCGACCGGCGCTCGCAGGTAGGCAGTGCGGAACGGTCCGAAAAGATCCGTACTTATAATTACCCCCAGAATCGCGTTACTGATCACCGCATCAACCTCTCCATCTTCAACCTGCCGACTGTCATGGAGGGAAGCATCGACCAGTTCATCGAGGAACTCTCCTCCAGGGATGAAGCTGAGCGCCTGTCTGCCAGCGGGGTGGAGGATGAGGCTGGATAATCTTGCCGGGCAAACAGTGGGGGAAACCCTTGTTGAACTGACCGCCAGCCTGGAGACGAGCAGCGAGACCCCGGAACTGGATGCCCAGGTATTGACGGCATTCCTGATGGAAAAGCCGCGTTCCTGGCTGCTGGCACATCCCGACGCAAACATCAATGCAAACCTGCATATAACCCTGGAGAAATCGCTTTCACGCCTGCTAGCCGGGGAACCGCTGCCGTATATACTGGGTCATTGGGAATTCTTCGGGATGGATTTTCTGTTGACACCGGATGTGCTGATCCCCCGCCCGGAAACAGAAATAATCGTGGAACACGCAATTGCCTGGCTGGATGAGCGAATGCACAGGGAGAATGAAAAGAGGGAATTGAGGGTGATCGATGTGGGCACAGGTTCCGGCTGCATCGCCATTGCCCTGGCTGTCCATCATCCATCGATTTCCATCACGGCAACAGACCTATCGCACGCTGCATTGGAAGTGGCGCGGAGTAATTCTGCAAAGCATCATGTGTCCGATCGGATCGACTTCACGGAGGGTGACCTTTTCCCGGATCGCGGAAGTGCAGACCCGTATGCATTGATCATCAGCAATCCACCTTACATCCCATCCAGCATTCTTAAAGATAATCCGTCACTTTGTCGTGAGCCAGCGCTTGCGCTGGATGGAGGACCAGACGGATTGGTGACCTCCCGCCGCATCCTGAAAGAAGGCTCCAGCAGAATTTCCCGCGGCGGAGCGCTAATGATCGAAATTGAATCCTCCAGCGGCGCGGCGATGCTGGCACTGGCGGGAGAGGCTTATCCGCAGGCGCGAATCCAGTTGCACCAGGACCTTGCCGGTCACGACCGCTTGTTGGAAATTCTGACATGATTACCAAAGTGCTCTCCTCCGGGGATCCACTCGCAATTAGCCACGCTATTGAAATACTGCAGAAAGGAGGGTTGGTTGCCTTTCCTACCGATACAGTTTATGGGGTTGGCGCGCTGGCATTTAACGGGCAGGCTATAGAGGGCATCTACTTAGCGAAGGATCGACCGGTGGAAAAAGCCATCCCGGTGTTGATCGCGGATGCCGACGACCTGGCGAAAGTATGTGCCCTGGTGCCTGAAATTGCCCTTAAACTGGGCGCCCGTTTCTGGCCCGGTCCATTAACAATCGTGTTGCCCAAACATCCAGACCTGCCCCCTGAAATTTCAAGCGGTCCAACGGTGGGGGTGCGCATCCCAAACCACCCGGTGGCGCGCAGCCTGCTTCGCCTTGCCGGACCGATGGCGGTCACTTCGGCGAACCTCTCGGGCAAGGCAAATCCTTGCGACGCGCAGGAAGTCCAGGACCAGTTGGGCGGGCGTATCGCCCTCATCATCGATGGCGGCAGGACGCCGGGAGGCGTCCCGTCCACGGTGGTGGATTGCACCCGGCAGGAGCTACAGGTCTTGCGTGCCGGTCCCATTTCCAAGGAAGAGATCATGGTAATTGCAGGTCAAATCTATTGACCTTGCCAGAACCAGGGAAACCTTCAACCCGGATTTCTCTAATCTGTGTCTTAACCTTTATTCATCTGCCTCTTATCTCTGAGAATATAATAAAGGTTACATTCTCCTCCTTGACAAACCCCGCCGGGACAGGGCCAGTCCCCCCAGGGGTTTGAGTTTTAAATACGATTAACTGCGTGCGCATTTCCTGAGATGGTGTATAGTATTAAGAGTCAACCTTCCCAGGAGCATATCGATGAAAATTCCCGAATGGATTGAAAAAAATACTAAAAGGTTCACCAACCTGAGCGACCGGGTATGGGAATTCGCTGAACTGGGTTATGCTGAAATGCGATCCTCGACTCTGCTGGCGCAGGCGCTGGAAGAGGACGGATTCATACTCCAGCGAGGAGTGGCAGACATTCCCACGGCATTCGTCGCATCCTATGGAACGGGCAAACCGGTGATCGCATTACTGGGGGAATACGATGCCCTCCCCAATTTGAGCCAGGATAAAACCCCCACCCGCAAGATACTGGAAGCAGGTCAACCCGGGCACGGCTGCGGTCATAACCTCCTGGGCGTAGGCGCGCTGGCATCTGCCATGGCTGTAAAGGAAGCGATCCGTACTGGAGATGCGAATGGAACGATCCGTTTCTACGGCTGCCCGGCGGAGGAAAATGGGTCCGGGAAGACCTTCATGGTGAAAGCAGGCTTGTTCGATGATGTTGACCTGTCCATAACCTGGCACCCGGATATTTACAATGGCATCCTCGGCAACAATATCCTCGCCAACATCAAGGTTTCATTTGTATTCCACGGACAATCCGCCCACGCGGCGGCTGATCCCTTTAATGGGCGCAGCGCCCTCGATGCGGTGGAGTTGATGAATGTGGGCACGAACTATTTAAGGGAACACATCATTCCGGAAGGAAGGATCCATTACGTCATCACGAACGGTGGAGGCGCCCCGAACGTTGTGCCGCCGGAAGCAGAATCACTCTACGTGATACGCGCCCCCTTGATGATGCAGGTGCAGGAGATTTACCAGCGTGTGATGGATATTGCCCGGGGGGCCGCGCTGATGACGGGGACTGAAATGGAGGTCATTTTCCGGAAAGGAATGTTGAACCTGCTGTTGAACGATACCATCACGGATGTGATGTATGAAAAAATGGTTGCGCTGGGACCGATTGAATATTCACAAGCGGAGATGGAATTTGGAGAGACGATCACGAAGAACTGCCCGCCGGTGGATTTCGTCGACCTGGTTGTGAAGATTTACGGAAGGGAAGCCAGGGAGGTTGCCGCGCCCGAGTCATTATTCCTGACCCAGGTGATGCCGAACACTCATACCGACTACGTGGTACCCGGTTCCACCGATGTTGGTGACGTTAGCTGGGTGACACCGACCGGCCAGATCAGCGCTGCCACGATGACGGCTCGAACGCCCGGGCACTCCTGGCAGATCGTCGCCCAGTCGGGGATGAGCATCGGTTATAAGGGAATGTTGTATGCTGCAAAAGTGATGGCGATGACTGCGCTTGAGTTTATGACGGATAAGGACCGGTTGCACGCTGCCAGGGAGGAATTCGGGAAAAAGATCAAGAAGACCCCCTATATCTGTCCCATCCCGGATGGGATAAAACCTTTTTAGAAAAAATCGGGCAACCAATTGGTTGCCCGATGATCTTATGATAAGGGCCAGGTCGGCAGGATATCAATATCCATCTTGTCGCGCTGACCGAGAGCATAGCGGAAATAACCCGCTGCAGCAACCATGGCAGCATTGTCAGTGCAGAGCGACAGGCGCGGGATGTGAACCTGGAATTCCTTCTGGGAGAGAAAGGCATCCCGCAGGAGGTTGTTTGCTGAAACACCGCCACCGACTACGATACGCTTCACATTAAACTCGCGTGCCGCCTTCATCGTCTTGGTGAACAAAACCTCGATGACAGCAGCCTGGAAACTGGCTGCCAGGTCTGCCACGGGTAAGGTTTTGCCTGCCAGGTTCTTGCATTCCTTGAGTACCGCGGTTTTTAAACCGGAAAAGGAGAAATTCCAGGTCCCCTGCAGCCAGGCACGCGGGAATTTAAATGCTGCAGGATCACCCGCTTCAGCGGCTTGCTGCACCGAAGGACCGCCGGGATAGGGTAGCCCCAGCAGGCGGGCGACCTTATCAAAAGCCTCACCAGCGGCGTCGTCGAGCGTGCTGCCAAGGCGCCTGTAGGAAAGGTGGGCATCCATCAAATCCAATTCTGTATGCCCGCCCGAGACGAGCAGGGCGATCAAAGGGAATTTAGGCTCGGGGGATGGAGTGTCCCCGTCGTCGTAAACCCAGGCGGAATAGATATGCCCTTCCAGGTGATTCACTCCCACCAAGGGAAGACCTGCCCCGAGCGCAAGCCCTTTGGCAGCGTTCAATCCGACTACGAGCGATCCAGCCAGGCCGGGTCCGCGTGTGCTGGCGACAGCGTTTATATCCGATAAAGCCAGGTGTGCCCTGGAAAGCGTCTCCTCAATGACCGGCTGGATGGATAGAACATGCTGCCGGGCAGCCACTTCAGGGTAAACGCCTCCATACCGGACATGGATGTCCATCTGGGAAGCGACACTGGAAGCAAGCAGGGCGCGTCCATTCTCGATGACAGCCGCGGCGGTCTCATCGCAGGAGGTTTCAATGGCGAGAATACGGGCGGGTTCAAATTTTGCCATGGGGGTACATTTCTAAAAAAATGGAGAATAAAAGCCGAACACCTGATTGTACTCGTTTAATAAAGATTACCTGTCATCGTCACAATTCATTTCTTGACCAGATCATTTCTTCTTCCACTTCTTCATTTCAAGGACAAAGTCATATGGATACTCAGCCAGGATCTCCACCTTCCCGTCTGGCCGGACCCAGAGCGTATCCTCGATTCGCACTCCCATCCCCTTTTCCGGATAATACAATCCCGGCTCGCTGGTGATCACTACGCCGGCCTTAAGGATGTTATCGTCAGGGGCGGTCAGTCCTGACCAGGGTCGCTCGTGGACATTCAATCCGACCCCATGCCCGAGCGAGTGTACATACCCTTCCACCGGCGCCTGGGTGTTGAGCGGGGTCTTGTGACCCTTTTTCTCGAATTCTTCACAGACCATGCGATGGTAATCCTTGTACGGGGCATTGAGATCGAGGTTCTCCTGCACCTTGTCGAAGACAGCCTTCACCTGGTCGTAAAGATCCTGCGATTCGGGTGTAGCATACCCCAGGCTCCATGTCCGGGTAAAGTCATAGAAGTAACCGCCGCCTGCTTCACACGGGTAAATATCAAAAACGATGGTCTGTCCCAGGCGCAGCAGGTCGGAGGGAGTTCCTGACGAGTGAGGGATCCCGGCGTCACGTCCGATGGCAAATATGCAGCCCTCGGGATTTTCAGCACCCAGTTCAGCCAGCCACAGGTCGATGCGGGATTTAACATCCGCGATGGTCAGCGGGGAACCATCCTGTTTCAAGAGAACTTCGTCATTTCGCACTTCGCTGCTGGTCAGAAAATCAGCGACTCGCCCGACGACGGTTGTGGTGATCTCGCCAACCCGGCGGATGCGAGACACTTCGGCCTCATCCTTCGTCTCCATGGTGTACATGAAGAGGGAATTATCGCGCGCTTCCCCAACGATTTCCACATCTGGTAGCAACCTTTTTAGATGGGCAAAGGTGGCGAACACCGCTCCCACTTCCGTAATGCCGTAAATACCGACACGGCCGCGCACATTCTGGTCGGTAAAGATTTGTTGGAAACGGATCGCGACCGCCAGGGATGGATCTCCCCCGGCTTCTTTCAGAAGAGAATCATAATTGTAGGTGCTGTAGGGGATCACATGCAGCGCTGACTTTGCCGCCTCCTCGCGCTCCATATCATTGCAGTAGAGCATAGGTTCACAACCGCGCTTTTTAAGCAGGGTTGCCCCGGTCACATGCCCGCCACCGGTCAGGTAGTACATCGGAGGGTTATGAGTGGCATTGCCGAGGACCAGGAGGGCATCGAGATTCCTGGCTTCCATCAGGGTATCAAGTTCACTTTTCACAGGTTGGGCTCCTTGCTGCTGGAAATATCAGATAGGTTAATATGTTTGTAAAATAGCAAGAACAAGATCAGGTGTCCTCACCTGGATGGAAATGGTAAAAGAGAGGTTCGAACCGGAAACCAGGTCATCGATGAGTCCAGGATCCCCAACCAGCCAGAGGTTTGTATCCCCGCTGTAATCCCGGACTACCTGCATGGCTGTGGCAAGATCGTTATCCGCAAGGGCATCATTGATGAGATTAACTTTCTTCTGCTCTTCCGGCTGCCATTCCAAGCCAAACTCGCAATTCAACACCTCCCGTTCCAACAATGCCGGGGCCCACTCACGCAAAGCGCCGTTCCCAGCTATTAATATATGGGCTCCGGCCGGGATGAGTTGGCGTCCTTGATCGAGTGTCTCGATTGCATCCGGGCTGATCTGTAATTCGGATTGATTCTTCAAATCGTTCAAAGAGAATACTGCATATCCGATCATCAGCAGCACAAGAATAATTGTCAGCAATCCTGGGGCAAGGGGAGGTCTTTTATTTACCCCCAGGGAGGAGAAAGCCTTTTGAATGAGCGGAAAAACCAGGTGAACAATCCCCAATGCAGCCAGCCAGGCGGCTGGAATGGCAACAAGCCAGCTCCCTTCACGCGGGATCAGCCAGACGGCAAGGAAAATGACGACCTGGAAACCCTGCTTGTTCAGAAATGCCCAGATCAACCCTGCAAAGATCAGCCAGTCAAACAGGAATCCATATATTCCTTCATCTGATACGAAAGTGATCATATCCGCAGGTTTGAAGGTGATCAGGTACCTGACCTGGTTGAGCAGGGCTGAAGCATCCTGCTGGCTGATAAACGCGGATGTAAAACTGCCCAATTCGTGCCGCAGAAGGATCGTCATCCAGTAAGGCGCGGAGACTACTATCCCTGTCAGACCGGTTAATAGAAGCCAGGCAGAATTCCTGAAGTTATGCCTTTGTAAATCCTGGATGAGATGCTTGCCGAAGATGAGAAGGGCAAAGATCGCACCACCATAGGCACTGCCGGGGCTGGAGAGGACGCTCAAGCCAAGGAAAACTCCAGCCAGGATGGCTGGGACAGGAAGGGGATTCTTTTCGAAACGGAACAACCAGCCCAGGAAGAATAGCAGTGCCAGGGTTCCGCATGCTTCTGCCAGCCCGGCACCTTCGATCTGGTTGACAAATGCCGCCGGCATCAGAGAATAGGCAAACAATGCAGCAATGATCAAACGATCGTCGCTGGTCAGGGCTTTCACCATCCAGAAGAAGGCAGGCAGTGAAAATGCGGTGATCAGCGGGGGGAGAAGGTTGACAGTAAGGAAAGGCGCTGGCGAGAATAGTCTCATGACTATCGCCTGCAAGTAGAAACCCAGCGGGGGGTAGTCAAAAGGGATGCCCCCGAGTGAATAAAATGGGATAATTTCAGGCAAGGCGAAATGATTCAGGATGATCTGCCGAGAAAATTCGTAGAACAATCCTCCCAGGTGGAACGGAGTATTAAAAGGGATGGAGAACAGATGAGCAACGCGTAAGGCAATCCCACCTGCGATCAATACCGGAACGATCCAGCGTAACTTTGGCGAACCCGTTTTCATTTACTGATCCCGGACGTATGGATTCTTAGGTGATTAGATATAAATACCCAGTTGTTTGCGAATTACGTTCCTTGCTCAGGACGACTGCCCGACAATTTTCATAACCTGGGCACGGGAGAGTTTCCCGACACCGTTTTCGATGGCAATCAACGTCCCTTCCGCCAGAAGCAATGGAATTTCCACGAAGTATTTAAATGAGTTCCTGGGCATCGCCACCACCCCCATTTTTGCATGCTCAATATTCTGCCTGGCATACGCGAACATCGTTTCATCGGTCCAACCGGAAGGGTAGAAATCCACACCTCGACCGGTATCTTCCTTGCGATTGCGCAGGATGTTCACTGCCTGTAAACCTCGCCCGAATTGGACGGCACACAGCCGGTCAATCGCAGTACCATCGAACCAGCCCCAGATATCACAGATGAGCAGACCGACCGCACCGGCAACACTGAAGGTGTAACCATCCAGATCCGCTTCGGTATGAATTTGCCAGTGGCTGTCAGCCCAATATGCCATCCGTTCCGCCATGGCGATAGTGGCATCCCATACACGGGGCGCGATCGCAGCCGGCACCTGTGACAGCCAGTCACCGAGGCGAAGGGTCACTTCGGGCAGGATCGAACGAGAACGCTCCAGGTAGGAATCCAATTCCTGAAATCGGGTGCACCCATTTCCCACGCCCAGGTGAGACTGCAGGATCGGACCCAAACCGTGCAGCAACGCGGCCTTGGAAGAATCATCCAGATCAGGATGATCCTCTATCTCATCAATGCCCCGCATGCACAGATAGGCGCATGCCACCGTCTCCTGCAAAATATCCGGCAGACGGGAAATGGGTATGAAAAATGTACGGCTTGTCTTCTTAAGAACGCGAGTGGTGTCAGCAAGTAAAGTCATAAGCAGTTCAACCAGTATAAAGGAGTAGACTTAACGAATGCGGTTGGTTTCCTGGGTTTGAAGCAACTTCGCCAAACTGTCTAATACTATTCTATCCTGCTCGGGTAAGACGGTGCGAGGATCAAGGAGAACCTGGTCGTTCTCGATCCGGGCAATAACCGGCACCTGCTCCCGGCGTAGGTTTTCCATGAATTTATCCACACTACTGACGGACAGAGCAAGTACCCAGGTCGGGAGCGTTTCACCTGGCAAGCTCCCTCCGCCGATGGTGGATTGTCCTTCCATTACCTTCCCCTGACCCAACCAGGTGACCCAGGTTCTGGCACGCTTTTTAAGCGATCCTGAAGAGGCGGAGATCATCCGCCAGACCGGGATCTCCCGCTCAGCCTCATCTTTGGCGTAATGAAGTAAAGTGGCAGCCAGCGCAGCAAGACAGAGTTTATCTGCCCGTACCGCGCGGGCCAGCGGATGTTTCTTGATCCTATTAAGCAGGTCAGCTTTTCCGACAATAATGCCAGCCTGCGGACCGCCCAGCAATTTATCTCCAGAAAAACATACCAAGTCTGCACCGGCAGCGAGTGCTTCCTGAACCGTGGGTTCGTGAGCCAGCCCGAAGCGTTCTGTGGCCAGAAAAACCCCGGACCCCAGGTCATCTGCAAATATAACCCCAAAACTGTGGGCGAGGTCTGCAATTTCTTTTTGACCGGGTTCTTTGGTAAAACCAATGATCCTGAAATTGGAGTGGTGCGCATGCAGCACCAGTGCAGCTGGTTCCGACAGGGCTTCTTCATAATCAGAAAGGTGCACCCGGTTGGTTGTGCCAATTTCAACCAGTTTCGCCCCTGACTGCCTCATCACATCGGGAATGCGAAACCCACCGCCGATCTCAACCAGTTGCGAGCGGGAAACGATCACACGTTTCTTGTTTGCCAGGGTGGATAATAGAAGCAGAACTGCAGCCGCATTATTATTGACAACCAGGGCTGCCTCGGCACCGGTCAGCCTTTGGAGCAAGACCTCGCAATGCATTGACCGGCTGCCCCGTTTACCTGAATCGAGGTCGAATTCCAGGTTCGAGTAGCCCTCCGCGACTTCCTGCACGGCGCGGATCGCAGCAGTCGAAAGCGGGGCGCGTCCCAGGTTGGTATGGAGGATAACCCCGCTGGCATTAATGACAGGCAACAAAGTGGGAGCGGTCCACCTTTGCAACAAGGAAGCAGAACTGGCAAGTAACCTATTCGCTTCAGGCACAATTGCAGGGCTGCCTTCTGATACCCGGTCGCGTACTTCATCAAGCGCTGCGCGGATTGCCTGCAGCGTTAATGGTCGTCCGTAACTCGCGATAAAGTCAGCTGCCAAATGGTTTTGGAGGAGTTGTTCAACCGAGGGGAGGCCGCGTAAATTACTCTTTTGGCTGGTCATTATCCAATGGAGGTTGAACACTGGCTATTGGAGGCACATCAATGCCGGGTTGCCAGCGGGCGTTCTCTCGCATGCGGATCAGGTATTCGATGGCACCCAAACCTGCAGCCAAGCCGAGACCGGTCCAAAGAGTCACCAAACGCTCCTGCTGCAGCCAGGTCAGCAGGGCTCCGTATACCCCAACCCAGACAGCCTGTCTCATGATGACAGCGGCTCCCACCGGCGGATTGGAGGGAAAACGAAGGTTTAAGAACCAGGTTGCAGGGAGGAAAAGTCCGGTCAGACCGATCGTTCCACCAAAGAATAACAGCCAGCGCGCCCAAACGGTGGGGGGAAGGGTTAGGACAGCAAATGCTGCAATCCCCCAGCCGACAACAATCAGGACGATGGTAGCAGTGAGGTAAGGGCGGAAGGAAGTGTTCCGTTGGGGATCCATGTGGACGAATTATACTCCAGCGAGACTTGCTCTTGATTGGACAGGTGCCTGGGATTACACGCTCGTCAAGGAATGATTGAGGGGTGTTGGGAGCAGCCCAGCCAATACCCTATCATCCATTTCACCTTGCATCATTGAGCCGATATTATGGTGGGGAGAATATTCCTTATGTATTGATTATTTGATTTTCCGCTTAATCGCTTCAATCTGTTCCTGGGTCAGTTCGGGTATTTCTTCCAGGCGGGTGATGCCAAGCGCCTCGCGCTGGGCTTTGCGCCATTGAGACAGCCGGTTTGCAACCGCAACTTCGTAACCCACTCCCGAGGGTTTATAAAAATAAGTCCCGAGCAACTCCTTTGGCAGATATTGCTGGGGAGTGAAGTGGTCTTCCGCCATATGGGGATAGACATAACCCTTCCCATGACCAAGCGCGGCCGCGTCGCGGTTATTGTCTTTCAAGTGATCCGGCACCTCGCCAAAGCCCTGATGTTCGATCCGCTCGAAGGCTTTGAAATAGGATCCGGCTGTGTTGGACTTCGGGGCAGTCGCGAGGTAGAGCGTGGCTTCAACGATCGGGTACACACCCTCAGGCAATCCAATAAATGTAAAAGCCTGCATGGCAGATGCGGCGACCACCAGGCCCATCGGATCCGCCAAGCCGATATCCTCACCGGCAAGAATGATCAAGCGCCGCAGGATGAAGCGCGGATCTTCACCGGCGTAGAGCATTTTCGCCAGCCAATACAATGCCGCATCCGGATCTGACCCACGGACAGATTTAATGAAAGCGCTGATCGTATCATAATGGGCATCGCCATCTTTGTCATATAGAACCGCCCGCCGTTGGATTGACTCCTGGGCGATGTTCATGGTGATATGAATGAAACCGTCAGAACCGGGAGGTGTGGATTCGACCGCAAGTTCGAGGGCGTTCAGGGCATTCCGAGCATCACCACCGCACACATCCACCAAATGGTCACGAGCTTCGGGTTCGAGGATCACCTGACGATTGCCGTAACCGCGCTCGGAGTCAGAAACGGCTTTTTCAAGAATGATACTGGTTTGTTCACCGGTCAACGGGAGCAATTGAAATACACGACTGCGGGAAACCAATGCACCGATAACTTCAAAATACGGGTTTTCCGTGGTGGCACCGATCAAAAGAACCGTGCCGTTCTCGACATGCGGAAGGAGGGCATCCTGCTGGGCTTTATTCCAGCGATGGACTTCGTCGACAAAAAGTGTGGTTTTCTTCTGGTAGAGGCGGCGGCGTTCCTGGGCAGCTTCGATGACCACTTTGAGTTCCGCTTTACCGGCCAGGACGGCTGAGAGAGTCTCAAAATGTGACTGCGTGCGGTTGGCGATCACCTGGGCGAGAGTGGTCTTACCTGTGCCTGGAGGACCCCAGAGGATGATCGAGGAGAACAGGCGATCGGCTTCGATGGCGCGACGAAGTAGTTTCCCGGGACCGACGATATGTTCCTGACCGACAAATTCGTCGAGGGTGCGCGGGCGCATACGGGCAGCCAGCGGGGATTCATCCTTCATGCGTTGTTGCAGGGCATGGTCAAACAGGTCGGTCATAGGATCGATTATATACCCAACAAATCCGTCTCAATGAGCCAAGCAACCCAATCCTCTTCATTTTGATGGGATATACACTGATGAACCGTGCTCCACCTTTTCCAACGGGAGCACATCCACCAGTTCGTAATCCCGGCTGCCAAGGCCAAGTTTTTCTCCGTATTCAGTCACCAGATATGGATCCTTGAGCGGACCGTGCAGCTGCTGGAAGGGATGACCCTGGCTGGATGTGACTTCCATCACCAGCGGCAGGTTCTCCGTCATCAACCGCAGCCCGGCTGTGGCATCCAAAACAGCCCTTTCGATGGCGATGATATCATCCGATCCAAAGATGCCCACATCGGGCAAGATGGGCATGGATGTGAATCCGAAGCAATCGCAGACCGGGGTCATGTGGGTTGCCAGGGAGAGGTGAGTGATCTTCAGGGGGTCGAATGTGGAGAGAGTGATGCTGGTAGAAATGGCGCATGCTTCCTGGAAGGAGTAGAAATTTGCTGCGTCAATCTTCAGGCTTCCGGGTGGGGCAACTTTTAAACAGCGACCGCACTGGTTGCATTGTTCCATGTGGAGGTGCATCTGACCTGGCTTTTCCTTGTCCTCAACAATGGCTTCAAATGGGCAGGACGCTGCTATTTGTTTTATCGTCTCAGCATCCGGGCATTTTTCGGGGAACCAGTATTGATCATAGTGCATGGCTCGATGCATATCACCGCGGGTTTCGCCAGCCATGCAGCCAAGCGCCAGGTTCTTAAAGGCAGCTCCAAAACCGCAGGATGGGTGTCCTTTGACATGAGAAAAGTTGATCAAAAAAGTGGCATCCCGAATCATGCCTGCCAATTTCCAGTTCTGGATACTTTTATACGGTTTTTCAAACTCGTAAAAATATTTTTCGTCCGGACCGGCTGCTGGAAAGATCGGGCAGCCGATGGTTTCTTGCGTGTAGCCACGAGTTTCAGCTCCAGCCACATCCCAATTCACATCAGCAATAAAGGGTTTTCCACCTCCATCACGAACTGCCTGCACCACCCGCCGCACAAAGACCGGATGGATGGTTGAATAGCCAATATTGTTCCCTGTGTGCATTTTAATGACGACCATCTCATCTTTTACTCGCTGGCGAATATTAAGTTGATCCAGAATCAGATCAAGTTTCGCAGGCAGGGTTTCTTTGGCTTCCAGACGGGATTGGCGTGCAGTTCCGAAGAAGACTTTAGAGGGCATGATGGAATCCTATGGAATTTGATTGGCAATCGAAGAACGATTAATAAGACTAGTACTTGTTATCCGGTGCTCCATGAATTTGGTACCCGATAAAAAGGGACTTGTCAGGCAGGATCGAACAAAGGATCATTTTCGATTTCAGCAAGAAGGCCTGGGATTTGCTGGAGGGCGGTTACCACCGCCTGCGGCTGGATGGTCAATTCACCTTCCTGGGTGTGGTGGACATGCCGCGTGATCCAGATGGAATACATACCCGCATCGTTGGCACCCAGAACATCCGCATCAAGAGTATCCCCAACCATGACAGCCTCACCTGGTTTGATTTTCACTTGATTTAATGCTGCCAGATAGATACGTGTGTCAGGTTTACGGATACCGAGAGCTGCGGAGGTGACTATCGTTTCAAAGAATTGCCGTAAATTTTCCCGGTCGATCAATTGTTGGACATTTTTATCATCGGATGTGTTGGAGATCAATCCAAGGGAGTAACCGCGATTGTGAAGAGTCTCCAGGGTTGGGATGGTATCTTCGTCCAGGTACCAATTGCGCTGCGTGACTGCGTACATGGCATCCAGCCCGCCGCGCAAGATGTGATCTGCGACATCGTTGAATCCTTTTCGCTCAAGAAACTCACCTAGGGCTATTTTGGCTGTTTTCTCGCGATTATCATCAGAACGATTTTCATAATAGGAACGGATAAATCCCCCAAACTCAGCGGTAAAAGCTGCCGGATCTATGAAAACACTCTTCCGACCAAGCGCTTCCAAAAGAGCCCGATCCGCTTGTTCATAAATGGGAGGCCAGGGGTCTTTTGAATAGATAAGTGTGGAACCAAGGTCGAAAAAGACAGTTCTGATTCTTGGCATATCGGAAGATTATATCTTCAAAGATTAACTTAAATAATCCAGATCGCCTGTTATTTTCAATGGATGTGGAAGTAAATAGAGCATGAATCCCCTTATCGGTTGTGATAAACAACGAAATCACTCGATCTCTGCCAAGCACTCTTTATTAAAGCAAAGAACGCGAATTTTATTCTCCAGCTTTGGGAATGATCAGCCAGCAAAGCAGGTAGGTAAGAAAACCGGGGACGCCCCCGGGTATCAGGGCAATGAGGAATGCCAGCCGGAACCAGAATGCACTGATGCCAAAGAATTCTGCCAGGCCTCCGCAAACACCTGCCACGACATGATTGCGGCGGGACCTGCGTAGATGGTTTTGTGTCGAAGTAATCATCGCAATCGCTCCAAAATAGTTGATTGTCTTTATATACGATTCATGCTGTCAATGGTTGTTGGAGTCTATGACGTTTAATCAGCATAGGGCGAGGGAATTTCCCTCGCCCTGTGTCCTCAGTCGTTTCCGCATCATCCACCCTTGAGATAGATACCGGTCGGATCCAACTCCTGCCGCAAGATCTTGAGTTCCTTCTCCGAAACCGGTTGTGTAAATCGGATGGGAGTGTTCACTTTGAGCGCCCAGCCGGTATTCTCAACCGCCTGCTCTGTTGTTTTACCGGGATGAAGCGCGGTCAGCACCAATTCACCGGAACCATCAGGCTCGAGGATCCCCAGGTCAGTGACCACACCAACCGGACCCTTTCCGCGCAAACCTGCCCGCTCGCGACCACCTGGACCTTCCAGGTGACCTGCGGAAGTGACAAAATCCACCTTTTCCGGGAAGCGGCGCTTCTGGTGGGGTGTCATGATGTAGCAGCGGTTTGCCCAGGCGGCAATCTCCTGGGCTCCACCGGAACCTGGAAGGCGCACCTTGGGGTGCAGGTAATCACTGCCAATGAAGGTGGCATTGATATTGCCGTATTTGTCGATCTGCGCCCCGCCCAGGAAACCCACATCCACGTTCCCGCGTTGGAGGTAATTGGAAAAGATGTCATACATGCTGACCACCGATAGCGCCCCACTGACCAGGGTCGGATCGCCAATGGAAAGCGGCAGACGGGCGGGTTCTGCGCCGATCACGCCTGCTTCGTAGATCATGACCAGGTTGGGAGCATGGGTGCGCTTGGCAAGGTTGCATGCCAGATTGGGCTGCCCCACGCCTACGAAGACCACATCGCCATCTTTGAGCATGCGGGCGGCGTTGACGATCATGAGTTCTGCAGAGGTCAGATCGGTCATAAGATCTCCTGAAAGAAACCGTGAATTTCTCGAGAAACCTCTCCCGGTTGTTCGAGGGGAACAAGGTGGGTGGCACGAGGTATCGTCACAATACGAGCGGCAGGATCTTTCCTTTGGACAAGGCTTGCCGTGGAATTCCAGAATGTGTCCGTTTCTGCCCCGCGAATGATCAGCAAGGGTATTTTCAGCCCAGGTAGGCCGCGCCAGAGGTCCATGTCAGATGAGACGCTCGTGATGTAGATGCGCATCTCCCAGTCCACGCTGTAGCATAACTGGTATCCGTGGACTCCCGGGCAGGCAATCCCCTCGATGTAGGAACGCAATTCTTCATCACCAAAGAAGCGGAAGACAGGCTTGCGCTGATAACCCTGGAAAAGCCTGGTCAGGTCGTCAAACTCGCGCCGGCGCTGCCGGGTGGCGCGGACAAGAGGGTGCACATAATAGCCTAAGCCCAATGCCCGGAGGACCTTCCAGGCATAGATTACATGGGGAGGGAAGAGCACTGGATCGATCAGCACCAGTGCCCGGAAACGCTCGGGATGGCTCAGCGCAGCCCGCAAGGCGACAATTCCTCCGACCGAATGACCGACTATGATCGACGCCTCCGCCTGACGCTCGTCGAGAAAACGTAAAAAATCTCCGGTCAATGGGTGCCAGGTGGCAAGTTCTTGCGGATCGGATCCAGCCCATAGAGGGCGCTGGCGCATGGCAAGTATTCGGTACTTATTGGACAACCTTTTAAAGAGCGGCAAATAACATTCCGGAGGATAGCCGTTAGCATGGAGGAAGATCAGCCTCTGATCAGCATTACCGTATTCCAAGAAAGGGATGCTCATCGAAACCTGGGGGTCTAATACTTTCCGTAATTGATCTTTTCGCTATAATTTGGCTTGACCTGCAGCCGCTGGTGTGTTTCCTCGCCGAGTTGCTGCCAGTATTCCTGGCGGTCTTTCACGCCATACACCCACTTATCCAGGTATTCCTTGACTGCTTCCGAATTTTCACTGATCTTGTCCCACTTAAGATAGAAATCGTTATCACGATCGTAGTATCCCTGGGCATAGGATGGATGTGCCGCACCGGGAACCTGGCAGACCGCCGTGACGATGAAACCAGGGATGAGCGTCCGATTGGGATCAGAGCGGATGACCGCTTCATCTACGATCTCTTCAGCGGTAAGGATCAGGCGCTTTGAGGCGAAGGCGACCTCCTTTTGCTCACCGATGATGCCCCAGAGATGTGCATTGCCATCCTTATCCGCCCGCTGGACGTGGACGATGGCAACATCCGGATTCAAGGCAGGGACGGTGATCACCTCACGACCGGAGTACGGATCAGTCACCCGCTTGATGGATGGATTGGAGCGTTCCAAATCCATCGCCCCGGTCTGGTTCATGGGCATAAAAGGCAAACCAGCTGCCCCGGCTTGCAGGCGTGAAATCATGCCAAAGTGGGAATATTCCTCCCATTCCAATCGACCGGCTTCGATTTCCGTCCGCACGATGCGTAGAGAGCCAACCCCGGGGTTTCCCATGTAGGAAAAGATCACCTTGCGGGCACATCCGGCTGCCACCATCTGGTCATAGACCAGATCTGGAGTGGCGCGGGCGAGGGTCAGGTCCCGCTTACGCTGGCGGATGATCTCATGCCCGGCTGCAAAAGGAATCAGGTGCGTGAACCCGGCTGCATAGACGATGTCACCATCGTGGATGAATTGGGACACGGCTTCGTCAAGAGTGGTTAGTTTGGTCATTTTCCTGGTCTTTCATGATTTGTTGTTCACGACGCTGGCGTGAACGAAGTCTGGCATTGCGGAGCGCAGAGAAGCGCGCCGGATTCGGGCGTGGAGCCATCTTGTGAAATATATATCCCAGCACCACTGCGATGGACGCAAGCAGGAGGTAGGAAAGGCTGATGTCCCTGGCAATTACCGAGGCACCGAAAAGAATCAGGAGCACTCCTCCTATCAGCGTGAAGAAAGTTCCAAGCCTGGCTAATATATGCCTGTCCATACCTGCCTATTATAGATGATTCCCTCCTGTATTTGGGGTAGGATAGGAAAGCCGACAGGTGAAAAGAGGAAGGATGTCTCTTTCCATTGCTAAGGACGGTCATTAAACTATATAATTGGTTCTAAAGTTAGGAATCTGCAAGGAAATCAGTTGGATAGCAAGACCAAGGACGAATCTGGGCTGCCTGCTTTCATCTAGGTTGGAATCCCGGTAGAGTAATCAATGAGAGGAGTTGTTCATGAGACTATATGTAGATAGTGCCAAGTGCTCCGGATGCAATGCCTGCCGGGTGGCATGCTCGCTCAATTTATTTGGGGAGACTAATCCGAAAAAGAGCGCCCTTGTCATCGAACCTCAATTCCCTGCGCCCGGTGTATACAAGGTAAGCGTCTGTACGCAATGCGGCGATTGCGCCGCAGTCTGCCCCACAGAAGCCATCAAAAAAGACGAACAAGGCGCTTATTATGTGGAATTTGCGGAATGCAATTTGTGCGAAGCCTGTGTTCCCGAGTGCCCGGAAGAGGTGATGTTCGTGCGCTCGAAACTGGCAGATACAGCCTGGAAATGCGATCTGTGCGGTGATTGTGTTGCTGTCTGCGGGACCAGCGCGCTCTGGATCGCAGAAATAGAAACCGCTGCGGCATGAGGAGGATGATATGAATGGTTATGGTGGAAGCATCCTGCGTGTAAATCTTACGAACGGCACCGTAGCAAAGGAACCGACACCGGCAGAGGTGGCGCGTGATTTTATTGGTGGGCGAGGTTTCGGGATCTATTTTCTTCTCAAGGAAGTACCAAAAGGTGCCGATCCGTTGGGACCCGACAATAAACTGATCATTTCCAGCGGACCGATCTCAGGCATGCTGATACCCGGTGGCGGTAAATGTGACTGGACCACGAAAGCCCCGCTGACCGGAGGGTATGCCAGTGCCTCCATGGGAGGTCATTTCACGGCAGAAATGCGCTACGCCGGGTTGGACAGCATCATCCTGGAGGGCATCAGCCCCAAGCCGGTCTACCTTTTCATCGACGATGACAAGGTGGAATTACGCGATGCAGCTGACCTGTGGGGCAAAGCCACCTTTGCAGTGGAAAAACAATTCAAGGAAAAACTCGGTGAGGAATATCAGGTGGCGGTCATCGGCATCGGAGGCGAGAACCTGGTGCCGTATGCATGCATCAATCACGATTACGGTCGCCAGGCGGGACGCGGTGGTGTAGGTGCGGTGATGGGCTCTAAGAAGGTCAAGGCAATCGTCCTGCACGGGACGAAATCCGTCCCGGTGGCTGACAAGGATGCCTACCGCACAGGCGGAATGGCCCTCTACAAGGCTTGCAAGGATGCGGAGGGTTTAAAGGAATGGACGCGCTACGGCACTACGATCGTCGTCTCCTGGTGCGATGAAGTGGGAGCTTTACCTACACGTAACTTCAGCGCAGGCTCGTACGAAGATGGGAAGAATCTGTATGGTCCGGTGATGCGCGAGAAGATCGTCATCACTGACAAGGGTTGCTTCGGCTGCCCTTCGCCATGCGGAAAGTACAGCCGCAACAAGAAATACAATAGTTATGTTGAAGGTCCTGAATATGAAACCATCGGCTTGATGGGTTCCAACCTGGGGATCGACGACATCGAAGCCGTAGCGCAAGCGAACCTGTTGTGCGACGATTTGGGCATTGACACGATCAGCGCCGGCAATGCCATCGGCTGGGCAATGGAGTGCTATGAGAAGGGGATCCTGACCAAGAAGGATACAGATGGGTTGGACCTTAAGTTCGGAAATGTAGAAGCAACTTTCATGCTGATCGATAAAATCGCTCACCGGGAAGGGATTGGCGCGCTGCTTGCCGAAGGTGTAAAACGAGCAGCAAAGAAGGTGGGCAAGGGCAGTGAGAAGTTTGCCATTCAAGTAAAAGGCATGGAACAATCGGCGTATGCCACGCACAATGCCACCGCGATGCTCCTGGCATATATGACCTGCGATGTGGGTGCGCACCACAACCGTTCGTGGGCGATCACCTACGATCTCCAGGTGGGTCGCGAGAAGGTTGTACCGGAGAAGGTGGCTCGCGTCATCTGGCTGCAGAATTTCCGCCCCATGTTCGATGTACTGGGTGGCTGCCGCTTGCAGTGGGTTGAACTGGGCATCGATCGCGATCTCTACGTGCCGGCACTTGAAGCCATTACCGGCATCCATCGCTCATGGGAAGACCTGGATAAGGTGGGAGAGCGAATCTGGAATCTCACCCGCCTCTACTGGATGCGAGAAAATGAAGGCTTTGGCCGCGAATGGGACCTGCCGTCGCCGCGCTTCTACGAAGAGCCTCCCAAGAGCGGGGCTACCAAAGGACAGATCACATCCTTCGAAGATGTGAACACCCTTCTGGATATGTATTATGAGCAACGCGGCTGGACCTCGGACGGTCAACCCAAACCCGAGACGATCGAGAGCCTGGGTTTGAAATCGGTGGTCGCCTGAGATGACTGCAACCCTGCGGCTTAGCGGGTCACTGCGAGATATGACCGGCGGAAAGGCGGAGATCCAGGTGGAAAGCGGGCGGACGGTTCGGGAAACGCTCGCCAGCCTGGGGATTGTGCCGGAAGTGGTCGCCCTCGTGGTGGTGAACGAAGAGCAGCAATCGAAGGATCATGTGATTCAGGAAGGGGACGTCATCCGTGTGCTGGCGGTAATCGGCGGAGGATAGAATCTCTCCGGGCGGCAGGTAATCTGCCGCCCGGATTTATTTATAAGTGGATAATAGTTTATCCTATCGAACTATCGTCTGTATCTGTTCGTGCATATAGAGAGGGAGATAATAACGCCCACCGGAGTTCTTGCCGCTGGAGCCTGAAGCTTTCCAGCCGCCGAAAGGTTGGAATCCCGGCCAGGCACCGGTCGTTGCGCCCTGCGGTCGGTTGGCATAAGCCACTCCCGACTCGATCCGGTCAAAGAACCAGCGCGATTCCTCTTCGCTGCCGAAGAAACCTGCCGTGAGACCGTAATTCACTTCGTTGGCATGCCGGATGGCTTCATCGAGATTTTTGACTTTCCCGATGGTTGCAATGGGCAGGAACATCTCGTGCTGCCACAAGCGATGCTGGTAGGGCAGGTCCGTCACCAGTGTCGGCTGGCAATACCAGCCATTGGCAAACTGACCATCTTTCAATGTCTTGCCGCCTGTTAGAAATCTGCCGTTCCCTATTGATATTTCTTCACAGAAAGACTGGAATTCCTTGTACGCGGATTCGTTAATAACGGGACCGAGGTAAATATCCCGTTCAGCGGGATCACCGATGGTCAGGTTTTCAGCAAGCGCCTGGAGACGGGAAGTCAATTCCTCGTAGACAGGTGCTTCTATATATATACGCGAGGCAGCCGAGCACTTTTGCCCCTGCAAACCAAATGCTGAACGGATGATACCCAGGGAGGCGCGTTCCAGGTCAGCATTTTTCGAGACAATGACTGCATTCTTGCCTCCCAGTTCCAGGAGGATGGGGCGCACCCAGTTGCAGGAGGAGAAATCACGGAAAATCTTTGCGCCAACGGCGAACGATCCGGTGAAGGTAACCCCGTCCACGGAGCAATTGACAAGTGCTTTTCCCAGGGTATTTCCGGGACCGGTGACAAAGTTCATAACCCCGTCCGGTAACCCCGCATCCCGGAAGCACTCTGCCAGCAGGCGTACGATCCAGGCAGAATCGGTGGCGGGCTTGAGGACCACAGTGTTTCCGGTCACAAGTGCAGCGCCGCATGGACCGCCGCTGAGGGCGAAGGGGAAATTAAACGGACTGATCACCAGCCAGACACCGTATGGTCGCAGGACAGATACATTGCTGGCTTCGAAGCCTTCCAATGGATCCTTGCCCATCTCATAAATGTAACCGTGATTGGTCTCCATCTGATCACAGGCATATTTAATCAGATCGGCTGTCTCCTGCACATCCCCAAGAGATTCCATGCGATTCTTGCCCACCTCCAGCGACATGGCCGCGCTCAAATCGAACAGGCGTTCCTCTATGGTGGCTGCAACTTTGCGCAGCAACCGGACGCGTTCCTGCCAGGGAGTCCGGCTCCAGGAAGGGAAGGCATTACGTGCAGCCTGCAGAGCCTGTAGAGCGTGATCTTCACCCCCTTTCTGCAGCACAGCCAGTTTCATGCCAGTATGGATCGGGGAAAAGTCGGTAAATTTTCCGTCTGCGAATACATCCCGGTTATTAATGAGCATGCCAAATTCCTTGCCGAGAGAAGCCCGTAATTTTTTCAGGGCAGCATCGAAATGTAAATGCAATTCCTCGGGTGGGTTGAACATGTTCGCGTAGGTGAGTTTGAAGTCCATACTTCCCAGCTCCTTCCATGGTGAGAAAAAAAGTATATTGCAATTATCAGGTGATGTCAATGAAAATAGATGAAATTTGTCTTATTTATAACGAATTGTTAATAGGAAGGACAGGCGCAAAGTCGTTTCCTGTCGAATCTTCTCTGCTTAACGTATAATCTGCTCCATGAAGACTGATCGCATTCTCTCCATAGACAGGTTCCGCGGCCTCGCCATCCTGATGATGGTGCTGGCGAATTACATGGGTGGAGTGAATCTCATTCCAGCCTGGCTAAAACATGCACCCGATACAGGTCTTACGATCATTGACCTGATAGCCCCCTTCTTCATCTTTGCCATCGGATTGACTTTTGGATTATCCTTTCAGCGCAGGCTGGCTCGCGAGGGAGCTTTTAAGACTTACAGCCAGTTCTTTACCCGGTATCTTGCGATCATTGGATTGGGTGCTATCATTTCCGCCGGCGAGACCGCTTTTGGAGTCAATCCTTCGGGAATCGATTGGGGGGTTCTGCAGGCAATTGGCATGGCTGGATTGTTGACCCTGGCTGTAATACGCCTTCCTTCACCCTACCGTTGGGTGATTGGAGTGGGGATCCTGGTCGTATACCAGATTCTCCTGGACAATTTTTGGCTTGATGTGGTCGTCAGGTCACCGCATGGAGGGTTGTTCGGTTCGCTTGGCTGGGCAGCCATGCTGATCCTCGGTACGGCACTGGCGGATCTCTTTCATGCCAAAGGTCGCTTGAATAAGGCTTTTCCTTGGGTCATATTGGGGATATTGGGAGCGGGAATTGCACTGGCATTCCTTTCACCGATCAGCAAGCATCGCGTCTCGGCTTCCTATGTTCTGGTCAGCCTTGCTGCCAGTGGATTGTTGTTTCTCCTGTTTCATTGGTTGACCACAAAGGTCGCATGGAGAGGCCGGTTCCTGGTCGCCTGGGGCAAGAACCCCTTGGTGCTGTATTTCCTTCATTATTTCATCATAGGGATCTTTTTCCTGCCGGGTATACCGGGCATCTATCAAGAAGCAGCCTGGTGGCTCATTCTATTGGAGATGGCAGTCCTGATCGGTGGGATCTCCGCGGTGGCTTACTGGCTGGACCGGAAAAATATTGTCATCGCACTGTAACCGGCAAGGAGATGTGCATGGTCGATCTGCGAAAGAAAAGCGTGGCTGGTTGGGGGCGGGTGATCATCATCTTATTTTTACTGGTGGTAATAGTTTTTGCATCCCGCCAGTTGTTTACGCAGGAACCTTCCGTACCGGTCACGGACCTGAACCCTTTGCAGCTCAGCGGTTTCCAGAGATTGCTCATTCTTGCCCCCCATTGCGATGACGAGACTCTCAGCTCCGCTGGTTTGATCCTGGCCGCGCAGCGAGCTGGGATGCAGGTGCGGGTTGTGATAGCTACCAATGGCGATGGTTTTCTTTTTGCCACCATGCAAGATTTCAGGAAGATCTATCCGAAACCATCGGATTTCATCCGCATGGGTGAATTGCGCCAGCAGGAATCACTTGCGGCACTGGAAATTCTGGGTGTGCATTCCGAGCAGGTGACATTCCTGAGTTACCCGGATCGAGGCACACCTGACCTGTGGAATAATCATTGGGCGACCAGCGATCCTTATCGATCGCCATACAGCGCTGATACGAAGAGTCCGTATCCGATCACCTTTGATCCCAATGCGGTCTATGCAGGCGTTGATTACCTGAAGGATTTGAGCTCCATCCTTGAGTCCTACCGACCCGACCTGATCATCTACCCGCACCCCATGGATGTGCATCCTGATCACTGGGGTCTGAACGTATTCACCCGCCTGGCCATCTCGATTCTCCGCCATCGGGACCCAAGCTTCGCGACCACAGAATTGACCTACCTCGTCCACCGGCCGGATTTTCCCGAGATCAAGGGGTTGTTCCCGACCGAGAGCCTGACCCCTCCTTATAGCATCTATGAACTCTCACCAAATTGGGTTCGCCTGGATCTTTCTCCCACCGATACCGCCATGAAAGGACAGGCGGTTAAAGCCTATCGCAGCCAGTTGCCACTACTGCACAGCCTGCTGGATAGTTTTGTGCGAGCCAACGAGACATTTTTCGAGGTGACTGATTCAACCCTGGTGACGACAACAGGAGGAACCTATTCCAATCCTTCCTCCTGGATCGATGTTGCTGGAAAATCGATTCCACCGGTACAGCTCGATCCAGTTGGAGACTATGCCACCCGTGATCTTCTTCCAGCGGGGGACCTGACAGCACTCTTTGCAGCACAGGACAAGGGAGGCAACCTGCTGGTGTGTGCAAGGTTGCGGGAAAAGACCGTTCCCGAGATCATCTACATGCTACGGATGAAGATCATGACTGACAACGGGGTTAGCGCATTCCGAGCACGAACAGGGGAATTGCAGTCAGGATGGCAACCATTGAACCGCACCGATTCGGTTGCCTGCCTCAAGGTTTCCCTGTCAGATCTGGGAAATCCATGGGCAATATTTATCGGCGCAACCACTGTGACAGGCGGTCGCATCGAAGACGAGACAGCTTGGCAGATGATACAAATCACACAACCATAAAATATGTCCGACTTGTTTGTCCGCCCTTACCAGCAATCTGACCGGCAGGCAGTCTTCCGCATCGGTGCCGATACAGCCTTTTTCGGTTCCGCAGTAGAAAGTCTGATGGAAGATAGGAATGCTTTTCTGGATGCATTCTATGCCTATTACACCGACTGTGAACCGGAACACCTTTGGGTAGCCTGTGCCGGTAAACAGGTTGTCGGCTTCCTGACCGGTTGTGTGGACACGCGCCGCCGCAATCAGAGGATCGTGGGTGTGATCCTGCCGCGCCTGACAGGAAACCTGTTGCGCGGCAAGTACCATTTTGGGAAACGCTCCTGGAATTATATCCTTGGCATGCTGGGAAGCGCCATTCGAGGGGAATTCACACGGGTTGACCTGCGCGAATACCCTGCCCACCTGCACATTAATGTGGAGTCGGCATGGCGCGGGTATAAACTAGGCGTTAATCTGATGGATGCCTACCTGCGGCAATTACGGGACCTTGGAATCCCGGGAGTGTTCCTCGATACGACGAGTCTGAACGAAGTTGCCAGTCGACTCTATGAAAAAACGGGATTCCGCTCGCTGGATACCCGCCCGAACAGGTTTTGGTCCAAATGGTTTGGGCATCCTGTTGAAAATCGATGTTACGGTTTGAAATTGTCCGCTTGACTTGGGGGCGGGAGACCGATCCGACCTGTAAGTATTTTTCTACTAAGACCGATTTCTCAAGACTCTGCATTTCTTGATCAGGTCGGGCAAAGCATCCAGGAACGCCTCTACATGCGCGGGTGTTGTCGATGCGCCCAGCGAAATCCGCAGGCTCCCCAGTCCCCATTCCCGAGATAATCCAATCGAGGTCATTACTTCACTCGGTTCAGGATTCCCCGTTTTGCAGGCAGACCCGGAGGAACAGGCAAATCCCGCGGAATCGAGCAGGGTGACCAGCGTGTTGCCGTCGACATTTCTAAAGGAAAATGAACAATGGTTGGGCAACCGTGAAACCGGGTGACCGGTAAGACGCGATTCGGGAATTTCCTCCAGGACTGTTCCGATGATCCGATCGCGCAGCGGCTGAACATGGGCAATGCGGTGTTCGCGTTCCCTGACAGCCAGACTTAACGCTTCAGCCAGACCAACGATATAAGGCACATTCAGGGTTCCACCCCGCATCCCAGACTCTTGTCCCCCACCTGTCTGGACCGGAATGATGGGCGTGTTTTTTCGCACATACAACACTCCGATTCCTTTCGGCCCGTAGAACTTATGCGCGCCAAGAGACATCAGGTCAACACCCAGAAGACCGGTATCCACCTTTAGATAAGCCGCAGCCTGGACAGCATCTGTATGGAAGGGGATTCGATGAGCACGGCAGACGGATGCAATTTCAACGATCGGATTGATGGTGCCGATCTCGTTGTTCGCATACATCACAGATACAATCGCGGTCTCCTTGCTGATTGCTTTTTCGACTGTTTGAGGGGAAACCAATCCAGTCTCATCAGTTTCCAGCCACCTGACCTTAAAACCATATTGGCTCTCCAACTGTTCAACTGTCTTGCTTACGGCATGATGCTCCACCCTGCTGCAAAGGAGTACATTCGCGCCTGTTTTATTCCGCATGGCAGCCGCCGTGCCGCGCAGGGCGAGGTTATCCGATTCGGAACCGCAGGATGTGAAGATGATCTCATCCCGAAGACAATTCAGGGCTGCAGCAACCGTCTCACGCGCGCGTTCGACCGCCCCTTCCGCTCGCTGACCGAATCGGTGAATGGAGGCCGGATTTCCGAAATTTTCCTTGAAATACGGCAGCATCGCATTCAACACACGCTGGTCCACCGGAGTGGTGGCGGCAAAATCAAAATATATCTGGTTGTCCATAGAAAAATATTATACCGCGTACCGCTTCGCGGCTCCTTGTACCGCATCTGGGCACCTTGTACCGTTACGCGGTACCCTGTATCGATTTATAAAACCTTACCTACTTGTGGCTTTCTTGCCTGACAGATGTCAGTTATCAAGAGAAGAATAAAGGAATCGAAACTGGGATGTTATAATCCCGCCTGCGTATGCAACCTGATGTCCATCCGACCCAATTTAACCAACCATCCAGCACCTATACCGTTACCATCCCGGTATACGAGGGACCGCTGGACCTGCTCCTGCAGCTCATCGAGCATTCAGAACTGGAGATCACAGCCATTTCCCTGGCTTTGGTCACGGACCAGTACCTGGAGCATATCCATCGGATGCAGGTCCCTGCGGAAGAGATCTCTGCATTCCTGGTTGTGGCTGCCAAGTTGTTGCAGATCAAATCGGAAGCCCTCCTGCCCAGGCCTCCGGTAAGGGAGGCGGGTGAGGAGGATTTGGGTGAGGCGTTGGCCCGCCAACTTAGAATCTATAAACGATTCAAGGATATATCCATCTGGCTGGATGACCGCCAATCACAGCACCTGCGAACGTACCTGCGGGTTGCACCACCTCCGAAAATCGAAAGTCGCCTCGACCTTTCGGGTATCACATTGGCCGATCTGAAGGCCGCTGCAGAAAGTATATTTGCTGGGGAAGCGGAAAAACTGGCTCTCGGAACGGTCATCACTGCACCGCGCATCACGATCCGGGAAAAAATCGCCTTGATCGCGGAACGGTTGGGCAAAGACCGCATTGCCAATTTTGCCGGACTCCTGGGCAGCAAACCAACCCGACTGGAAGTGGTGATCACTTTCCTGGCATTGCTGGAACTGATCAAGCGCTACCGCGTTTCCGCCCAGCAGGACAGGTTGTTCAGCGATATTCAAATAGAGAAACTGGAAGAATGGGGGGCTGACGAAGAACTTGAGATTGAATTTGAATGAAGCAGTTTCTTAAGGCGATCCTGTCCATCTGGGAGGATACGGTCCCATGATTCATTTGTATTAAAAAAGAATTATCCGTTGTCTCTTTGCCCAATAGGATGGCAATAATTGCCTTCGAATGAATTAAATCTTCTTCCTATTTAAGACCTTTGACATTACGAACAAACCGATACCCTCACCACTGCCATCAATGACCAGCGCATCCAGCCAACTGGGATGCCGACCTGGTACAAAGGATTGATGATACTCGTCCGTGATGGCATAAACCAATGCGAATAGCAGCGCTAAACGCCAGCGATCTTTGTTGAAGCCCAATCCGTACCAGTAGGTGACTGCGAGAACGGCATAACCGAGTACGTGTGCGCCCTTCTTGACGATCAAATCCCAGAACCCGAAATCAGGCATCTCCTTGGAAGGGATGGACGACAATCCAAAAATAACAACCATCACAGTGATCGCAGGCAGCCAGCGTAAGATAGATTTCAGATATTTCATCCATTCTAGTATAATCAAGTTTGGATATTTTACATATTGAATCTCGATTAATCGATATCCAGAAAAGTACTTTTATTCATAAAAAGGATCCTGAATGGAAATCAACCTTTCCATCGACTTTACCCTTGTACGAAATAAACTGACGGAATTCATCCGCACGGAAATTGCCCGGGCAGGTTTTTCACACGCCGTGGTGAACCTTTCCGGCGGGATTGATTCCGCGCTTTCCTTCACTCTTTCGGTGGAAGCAATAGGCGCGCAGAATGTCCTGGCGATTCGTTTACCATATAAGACCTCTTCTGCTGATTCGCTTGAACATGCCCAAATGCTGATCGACAAAGCCGGATGTCCCTCGCTGACCATACCAATTACGGACATGGCTGAGGCGTTAATAAGATTGGACCCGGGCATGTCTGACATTCGCAAGGGGAATATCATGGCCCGCACCCGCATGATCGTTGCCTACGACCAGTCACAAGCCTTCAAGGGGTTGGTCATTGGCACAGGTAATAAGACTGAAATCCTGCTGGGCTATACCACACTCTACGGAGATTCAGCGTGCGCGATCAATCCCATTGGAGATTTGTATAAAACCCAGGTTCGATCCCTGGCACGCACGCTGGGAATCCCGGAGGTGATCATCTCAAAACCTCCCTCAGCCGACCTCTGGCTTGGTCAGACAGATGAAGGTGAACTCGGATTCACTTACGATGATGTGGATAAATTGCTTTATCTGCTGGTAGACCAGCACTGCAAGCCGGAAGCGTGTGTGGAAGCGGGGTTTGAGCGGGATTTCGTCCGCCGGGTGATCGACCGCATGCATAAAAGCCAATTCAAACGGTCCATGCCACCGATTGCCAAAATAAGCACCTGCACGGTTGGTGTTGAGTTCCTTTCACCACCAGTTTGGGAACCTTAATTATCAAGCCACCATAGGAACGGGTTTGAGGTGGGATCGAGCCTCAAACCTTTTTCATTAATAAGGAATATTAATGAAGTTTTCCATTCCTCCAGCACTACGTCACAGGCGTTATCTCCTGCTCTGGTTGGGTTTGCTCATTTCCATCGCCGGCTCTCAAATGCAAATCTCTGCTTTGTTCTGGCATATCCGCATTCTCACCGGGGAGCCGCAACCGCTAGCCCTCGGCGGGATCGGATTGGCGCGCATCCTGCCAGTGATCGTTTTTTCATTCGTAGGTGGACCGGTGGCAGACACTCTCAACCGGAGAAGGATCCTCTTTGTGACTCAGTCAGCAATGGCGCTGGTGGCGCTCGCGCTGGCGCTGCTGACTTTCACCGGTCATATCACCATCTGGAATATCTACCTGCTGACAGCCATCCAGGCAGCCGCGGTGGCATTTGACGGTCCGGCCCGCCAGGCGATGATCCCGAACATCGTTCCAGCCCGGGACCTTCCCAGTGCATTCAGCATGTCTTCGATTGCCATGAATGCGGGTTCGATCATTGGACCGGCACTGAGCGGCATTGTCATCGTGGCGCTTGGTCAGGGATATACCTATTTCTTTAATGCCGTGTCCTTCCTGGCAGTCATTCTTGCCTTGGTCCTGATCGGTCCCGTCAGGCAGGATAGTAGGAAATCCGGGATCCATCTGCGCGCAGCCGTGGAAGGGATTCGATTCATACTTGCCAAGCCGATCATTCTTTCCACCATGATGATGGATTTCGTCGCCACCTTCTTTGCCTCAGCCAATACCATGATGCCCATCGTGGCAAAAGATATTCTTCGAGTCAGCGAGATCGGCTATGGTTGGCTGTCCTCCGCGCAAGCAATTGGATCGGTGGCGGCTGGTATTATCGTGTCGCAGGTGAAGCAACTCCGTCGGCAAGGGCCGATATTCCTGATAGCCGTGATCACGTTCGGGCTGGCGACCGTGCTCTTTGGTGCCAGCCACGCCTTCACCCTGGCCATGCTGGCTTTGATCCTGATGGGTGCGGCAGATGCGGTTAGCACAATCATTCGAAATACGATCCGCCAGTTGAACACCCCGGACCACATCCGCGGGCGCATGACCTCAGTGAATCAAATATTCTTCCAGGGAGGTCCCCAATTGGGAGAGGTGGAATCCGGCATCGTTGCCAGCCTGTTCGGAGTTCCGGCAGCGATCATCTCAGGAGGGATCGGCTGTGTTTTGGGAACGGTTCTCATTGTATTGAAATGGCCGCAATTACGCTCTTATGATGGAGCTGAACACCTCCAGGTCGAAGCAACAGCCAACTGACGGATTCCCTACGGTTGCTGTGCGCCTGCTCTACAATTTTGAAAACAATGCGAACACTGGTTGACTTTAAATTGAATTCGCACTATACTACTATTTGAGTTCCCGCCTATGCGAGTGCTTCTAATAAATTTCCACTGGTAATCCCGAAAGGCACGCTGCTGTTCCGCGTGCCTTTCAACATCTTCTTCCCAAGGAGATCGAAAATGGACTCTGGTTTGATCGGCAAGCTGGACAAAGCCAAGCGATATGCACAGGAACCTCACCGCTTCCATTTTGAAGCCCTGACAGTTAAGATTGACGGTGAGAATAATTCACATATTATCAGATTTGCAGATAACAAATGGGATTGTGATTGTGATTATTTCCGTTCGCGAGGAGTTTGCACACATTCACTGACATTGACAAACTACATACTGAAAGGCATGGTGCCTGTCCCAGTGGAAGCAGTCTGAATAATTGATACCTTGAATCCTCCAGAGCAGGACTGCTTTGGAGGATTTTTCTTTAACTATATGATTGCCTGCCCGGGCAGAGTAAATCTTTCATTTAATTCTGAATTGTTGGTCAGACCGTTCCTGGGGAAACAATGCGGAAGTTTTCAGGTACAATTCGCCTCTATGAAATCCATTTCCCGCAGGGAATTTCTAAAAATGGGAGGCATGGCTTTAGCCAGCCTAGCTTTCACCAATTTTTTACCTGAATTTACCGGATTTGAAGATATCGATCTTATTCGCGTGGCTACCGATTCAGTCAGCGTTTACCAGGAACCATCAGATAAAAGCCGTATCGTTCGTACATGGGTGCGCGACGACCTTGTCCATGTCTACGAAACTGTGAATTCCAGCACACCCGGATATAACCCAATCTGGTACCGTGTCTTCGGCGGGTACATGCATCGAGCCCGGCTCCAAAAAGTCCGCATCCATTTCAATCCCACCTTACCCAGTGTACCGCCGACCAAACAATTGGCTGAAGTCACAGTCCCTTTCGCCCAACCTTACCGTTACAACAAATGGGACGGGTGGCTGCCGATCGATTTCCGCATCTATTACAGTTCCATCCAGTGGCTCACTGGCATCGCCCCAGGTCCGGATGGAAATGACTGGTATATCGTCCAGGATGATGCCGATAAGAATTTCTTCTATTTTGTCCCGACCGTGCAATTGAGACCCATATCTGCGGAGGAGATCACACCTCTCTCACCGGAGATTCCCGCAGAAAAGAAGCACATCGATGTCAACCTGCGAACTCAAACACTAACCTGCACCGAATTTGGCCAGGCTGTGTTTACTACGGATATCTCCAGCGGTGTTTACGGTCTCGATACGCCTACCGGACATTTCAACCTGGCAGTCAAGTTGGCCGCGCGGCGCATGAGCACCACCAACTATTTTGCTGACGACATTGCCCTGGCTGGAGTTCCCTGGTGCGGCTTTTTTACATCAGAGGGACATGCTTTTCACGGCACCTACTGGCATGATAACTTCGGCGTGCCGATGAGTCATGGCTGCGTGAACATGCGTACGGAAGAAGCCAAATGGCTCTTCCGATGGAGTTTGCCCTCGGCTGGTTTCAATGAGATCAATAAACTTACCCTGGATACCAAAGGTTACGGGACCGCGATAGATCTCCATTACTAACATGCCCACCCTGCACTGGCCTTCCAAAGATCTAAAAAATGTTGATCCCGCCGTTCTAGTTACTGACTCGGTGTTCTACCCGCGCGGAGTTGGCTACCCGGATGCAACACCTGGGGACTCTCTCTTTCTGGGAGACAACCTGCCGGTGATGGCAGCATTGCTGCCGGATTATGAAAATCGCCTCGATCTGATCTATGCCGATCCCCCATTCTTCACCAATAAACACTACCCGGCACGTTTTGGCCGAGGCGAAGATTCCCGTCGACCGCAGGAATGGCAGTTGACAGAAGGTTATGGCGATCACTGGGAAAGCCTGGATGCCTACCTGGATTTTCTATATCCACGCCTTGAAATGATGTACCGTTTGCTCGCTTCAAACGGAACCTTATACCTTCACCTGGACTGGCATGCGGACGCGTATGCCCGCATGCTGCTGGATGAACTCTTCGGACGGGAACATTTCCTGAATGAAATCATTTGGACCTACCACGGTCCCTCTCCGATCCGGCGCGCTTTCAATCGCAAGCACGACACCATACTTGCCTATACCAAGGGCGATAAGTATATATTCAACGCAGATGCTGTCCGGGAATCGTACCATCCGAACACGGTCAAGACTTTCGCTTCTTCCACGAAAGCCGGATTTGGAAAAATCCCAGATCTCGAACGCGGGAAAGTGCCCGAGGACTGGTGGTACTTCCCGGTGGTGGCGCGCCTGCACCGCGAGCGTACGGGTTACCCCACCCAGAAACCTGAGGCCTTGCTCGAGCGGATACTCCTGGCTTCGTCCAACCCAGGCAGCCTGGTGGCGGATTTCTTTTGCGGCTCGGGATCGTTCCCGGTCGTTGCCTCCAGGCACGGGCGCAAATTCCTTGCATGCGATTCTACCTGGCGTTCCATCCACACTACGCGTGAACGGTTGATCGAGACCATGAAAATACCATTTGTTTTTCACCGGGAAATGAATGTGGAGATCCCAATTAAACCTTTACCCGGCAAATATTCAATAACCGGAATGAATATCGTGTTGAATGATCCCCCGCCTCTAGATTACTGGGAGGTTGATCCAGATTGGGATGGGCAGATCTTTAAAAGCGCGTTCCAGGCGCGGCGTCCAAACCGCTCGGCGACCATCCCTCTGGAAATAAAAATGCCCGTCCTGCCGACGAATGTCTGCATACGGGCTGTCACCGTGGAAGGGATGCTACTTCAATCAAACATCTAGGCGGTATCCCACACCCCTGATCGTGGTCAGGAATTGAGGGGCATCCGGATCGGCTTCAATCGCCTGTCGAAGCCAGGAAACATGCACATCCAGGGTGCGGGTATCATCGGTGTAATTGGTTTCCCAAACCTGGGAAAATAAAGTCTTGCGCTCGATCACTTCCCCGCGATGTTCAATTAATACTTTCAATAATTCCACCAAACGCGGTGTTAACCGGGACTGTTTACCGGAACATCGGACCATGCGTTTCCCGATATCGAGCCGGATGAGTCCGGCGTGGATGCTGTTCTTGCCATCACCGGGCAGCAGATGGTTGATGCGGTTGACCAGTTTCTGCGCTGTGAAGGGCAGGGAAAGGATGGCATCCGCGTTAATCTTTTCCACTTCCCGGTCCTCGTGCAGGATGAGCAGGATGGGAAGCCCGGCAGCGCTCTCACGCAGCGACTGGCAGATGCGCTTGCCATTGGTCCGCAGGGTGGCTGCGTTGACTACGATCAATTCAGGAGAAAAACCGCCTTTGAGGCGGGCAAGTGCTTCGCTGCCACTGGATACCAGTTCAACAACGAAGCCCCTTTTCCGCAAGGCGGGAGTAAAGGCAGGATGTTCTGCGTGTTTGCCCTCTATGAGCAGAAGCGTGGCGTCATTCATGATTTTTTGGATAATAAAATGGGTAAAGGTTCTTAATATTATACACCAATCTTAAAGAACGCATAAACCCATACGATAGACAATTCAATCCAATTCCAGTTCAAACTCCTGAGGCACCTGTTCAAATTTGAGACCGGAATTAATTATGAATCAAACCTTAAGGAGACCCGGGGGTCATAAAGCCCAGAAATGTGGGAACAACACACGGAGGGTCACATCCAGGATCATTCCCAACATGAACCAGGTTCCGAAGGAGCGGTTGTTTACAAATGCCTGCGGTGCGAAGTAGAGCGGCCATCCACCCTGTCCTTCGGGGAAACCCGGAGGGCAACTCTCTGGCTTGGGTTTCATGAATTGCGGGACCATTTTCAAGAAGGTGGGAACGGAAGCCAGGACAAGCAAGAGTACGGGCGTGAAATAGCGGGTGATTATGAGTCCAACCACCAGCAAGAAAGGCAGTCCCATCATCGTTACTACTGCATACCGGGCTGCCTTCTCTCCGATCAGCACAGGCAGGGTGAAAATCTTCTTGGCTTTGTCGATCAATAGTTTATCGATATGCTTGCCGAAGATGACCGTCGTCACACCAAGAACATAAGGCAGGCTCGCCAGGATCACATTCCACGACCAGACATGGGTGAGCACATAGTATCCGCCGCCGATCATCAAGGGTCCCCAGACGATCAGAACTGAAATTTCACCCAGGGCGATATATTTTAAAGGCCAGGTATAGAACAGGACAAAAAAAGCGCCTAATGCAAGTAACAACCAGGTTAGGCTTCCGCCACCAGCAAATATCAATATCAAACCACAGATCAAAGCCAGCAGACCGGTAATTGCAAAGTAGGTTAGATGCTGACGCCTGGTTAACAAACCGTCTGCCACCGGTTGCGGTCCGTACATCGTGCGATAGTAATTGTCCTTGTCCACACCGCGGGTGAAGTCAGTATAGTCATTGAAAATGTTGTTGGCGGCATGTGCGAGAACCAGACCCAGTGCCAGGACCAACCATAAAAGCAGATTAAGCTTGAAACCATCATGCCAGGCGAAAAGACCTGCAAGCACCGCCGAGAGAAAGGTCATCACCAATACGGCAGCCCGTGTGCTGATGAGCCATTTCGAAATGACATCCAACTTGTTCCATTCATCCTTTGTCACATTAGGAATAACGGATAAAGCCTTCTTCCACATTGCAAAATTCATTTCGTGCACTCCTTGTCAGAATTCCGCCAGATTATACCCGAATATGGAATTCGAACCTCCATATATTTGATTGTGAGTTTCGTCACACGAACGAATGACTTCCCCCACTGGTGATTTACCCCCAAAGAAAACATACTAATGGGAGACTCACGCCCTGGCATGCAGTTTTGATTCGATTTGGATTCTGCGTACAAGGTGGAGCCGATCCATGAATTCAGTCAGCCAAACTGAATAAATGCAAATCTGTAGAGAGGTGATCAATGACCACCAATGGAGCAGTTGAGCAATCTTTTTACGAACAGGTGCTGGAGGCAACCCCCGATGGGGAAAGATTGCGCCTCTGTTTGCAATGTGGTGATTGCAGCGGGATTTGTCCCTTCGGATATCTCATGGTCCATCCTCCAAGCAGGATGATCGCCCACTTGCGTGCAGATCGCTTCGATAAGGTGTTGAGCAATGATACCGTCTGGATGTGCGTTTCCTGCTATGCCTGTACGGCTGTCTGCCCATCCCAGATCCCATTAACCCCAGGATTGATGGCCCGTACGAAGGAAGAATTAATTCTGGCTGGAAATGTACCTGCCGAACTCCAGAGCGCATTGGAAAACTCCCAACGCTATGGCAACCCACTGGGGGAATCGCCTCGTAAACGCGCCGACTGGGCCACCGGTATCACCCCGGAAGTAAAGATCCTCGGCAAAGTCAGGAAAGAGGTGGATGTATTGTGGTTCGTGGGTGATTATTCCTCGTATCACCCGCGAGTTCAGCAAGTGTCAAAGGCGCTTGCACGGGTTTTAAATGCCCTGGGGGTCGATTTCGGCATCCTTGGTCCGGAGGAATCCAGTGACGGCGATTCACAGCGCCTGGCGGGAGAACGCGGCTTGTTTGAAATGCTTGCCGAGAAGAATGGACTTGCCTTCGGGAAATATGCATTTAAGGAGATCATCACCACGGATCCCCACGCATACAATGCCATAAAGAACGAATACCCCGGGTTGGATATCTCTTACCCGGTCCGCCATTATACCGAATACCTGGCTGAACGGATCGATCAACTCAAGCCATTGCTAAAGAAGGAAGTAAAAGCCAAGGTGGCTTACCACGATCCATGCTACCTGGGCCGCGCCAACGGGATCTATGAGCAGCCGCGAACGATCCTGCAGGCGATCCCCGGTATTGAGCTTGTGGAGATGGCACACAATTACAAGAACAGCCTGTGCTGCGGTGGCGGCGGTGGCGGTATGTGGCTGGATGGTTTCCAGTGGGAAAAAGCGCATGTTCGTTTATCTGAATGGCGTGTGAGCGAGGCGCTCGCTGCCGGGGCGGAGATACTGGCAGTTGCCTGCCCCTACGAGTCGCCACGTTTTGAAGATGCCGCAAAAACTGTACCCGGAGCAGGGCAGATCATCGTAAGAGACATTGCTGAATTACTGAGCCAGGCGATGGGTAACTAAAGAGGCGAAAAATGAATATCATCATTCTTGTCAAACTGGTCCCCGATCTGGTCGAAGAACTTGCCATTGACTCCAGTGGAAATAAACTGGATACCGCCTGGTTGCGCATGATCATCAACGAGTTTGACGATCATGCCATCGAACAGGGTATTCTTCTAAAAGAACGGCACGGAGCCGTAGTGACGGTCGTTGCACCCGATCTCGAAGGTGTTGACGATGTGCTCTTCACTGCTGCCGCCAAAGGCGCTGATAAACTAATCAAGATCAAGGGAGATTTTGCCGGGACCAACAATCATGCCATGGCACGAGCCTTCTCGGCAATTGTCAAGGAACTGCAGCCAGACCTGGTGCTCACCGGCGTGCAGGCGAACAACGACCTGGATGGGTCGCTGGGTCCGCTGATGGCTGGGTGCCTGGAGATGCCGTATGTCGGATATATATCCGGAGTTACGCTGGGGGATGGGAAATCCAAGATCCGAAAAGAATACCCCGGAGGATTGATCGCCGAGATGGATGTGAGCCTCCCGGCTGTACTGGGAATTCAAGCTGCCGAACAGCCGCCTCGGTATGTGGCAGTAAGTAAAGTACGCCAGATGATGAAGACCTCCACCATTGAAGAACGGACTGCACCAGATCTTGACATGGCCGGCGGACCAACCATCAGCCGCATGTTCCAGCCTGAGGCTGCACAGCATGCAACGATGATCACCGGCAATCCCGAAGAAGTTGCCACCAAACTTGTGGCCATTTTTAAAGAGTTGGGCGTGCTGTAGAGGAGATCCACCATGAATCAAGACATATATGTAGTCATAGAGCATCTTCGCGGACAGGTGGCGGAAATTTCTTATGTAATGCTGGCGGGTGGACGCGAACTGGCGAAAGGATTTGGAGGCAGCGTTGCTGCAGTACTCCTTGGTAACAAGGCACAAGGGCTGGCAGCAAACCCTTCCCCGACTTCAGGTAAGTACCTGGCAGCGGATAAAGTCCTTTACATGGACCACCCTGCACTGTCAGATTTTACGAGCGATGCCTATCAAAAAGCGCTTGCTGAGTTGATCGCCAGGGACCAGCCGCGGGCGGTTATTTTTGGCAGCACTTCCATCGGCACGGACCTCGCCAGCACCCTGTCCATTAAATTAAATCTGCCGATGGTGAGTTCCTGCAGCAGTTTCAGCGCGGACGGTAAGTTCACAAGCCAGATCTGCGGTGGCAAGATCATGGCGGAAGGAGAACTGCCCGGTCCGACCGCGCTGATCACGATGGTGCCCGGCGGATATAAAACGGAACAAGGACAAAATTCACGAGCACCAGCCCTGACCCAGGTCGAGATCTCGTCAGTGGAGCCCGTGCGCGTGACACTGGCTGGATACATTGAACCTGAATCCGGCGACGTCGATATAGCCAAGGAGAAAGTGCTGGTTTCTGTTGGACGAGGGATTCAGAATCAAGACAATATTGTTCTGGCAGAGGAGTTAGCCAAGGCCCTGGGGGGTGTTGTATCAGGCTCGCGCCCGGTCATCGACCAGGGTTGGCTTTCAACTTCCCGATTGGTGGGTAAATCAGGAAAGAGTGTCAAACCCAAGATTTACCTTGCGTTGGGGATCAGTGGCGCTCCTGAGCACGCCGAGGGGATCACCACCAGCGATACGATCATTGCCATCAATACCGATCCGGCTGCACCGATTTTCGGGATCGCAAAGTACGGTTCCGAAATAGATCTGTTCGACTTGATCGAAATCCTGACTGAGAAGGTTAAGCAATCCAAGGGTGGTTAGTATGATAACCTACGATGTGATAAAGTCAATCCTCGTACTTCTTGCCCTGCTGGTAGCTGGAGGAATATTCCTCTGGCGTGTTTATCAACTGCTCTGGGTAAACCTGCGCTTAGGTCGACCCAGTGGTCCTTTCAAACAATGGGGAGAGCGGATCAAAGGGGTTGTTGTTTACGTAGCTGGGCAATTTCGCTTGTTCCGCGTTTTAATCCCGGGGACCGGTCACTTCTTCATATTCTGGGGATTCCTCATCCTTTCGCTGACCATTCTGCAGGCGATTGTTGAGGGATTGGTCAGCTTCGCAAATCCTTACTTTTTAATTCCATTGATCGGGAGTTTTGGCCCTCTGGCTTTACTTCAGGATCTGTTTGCAGTGTTGGTGATGGTTGCGGTCATTTACGCATTGGTTGTGCGCCTGATCGTCAATCCCAAACGCTACCTTGGCAGTCACAAAAGCCAGGGCGTAATGGTTTTAATGTTCATTTTCACCATTATGTTTTCATTGCTGGTAATGAACGGCCTCCGCATCAATCTTGGACAGGATCCATTACATATCTGGCGTCCCATTTCAACAGTCGTCGGCAGGATCTTTTCCGGAGTGGTAGCTGGGACGCAAGAGGTCATCATAGAGATCGCGTATTGGATCCACTTATGCGTAGTCCTAATCTTTTTAACTGAGCTGCCGGAAGGCAAGCACTTTCATGTCGTCACCTCCGTTCCTGCCGTCCTGCTCCGCAATCTGGAACCGCACGGAAAGTTACCAGCTACGCCGGATCTAAACGGTCAGATTGGCGTCAGCACAATTGAACAATTCCGCTGGCGGCAGATGTTTGACTTTTACACCTGCACCGAATGTGGTCGCTGCCAGGATGTCTGCCCAGCCTATGCAAGTGGCCTACCCCTATCCCCGAAGTTGCTCATGATGGAATTACGGGACAATCTTAAAGAGCGCGGAGCTGCTCTGAAAACCCACTCCTTGACTGGCACGTCACAGGTCGCTCAGAAACCAACTTTGGTTGGCGATGTGATCTCCGAATCGGTTTTGTGGTCCTGCACGACCTGCTTTGCTTGCGATCAGGAATGCCCGCTTTTCATCGAGCACATATCTCCGATTGTAGACATGCGGCGCTTTCTGGTAATCGAAGGGCGTGTCGGTACGGAACTACAAGATGCTCTCGCCAATCTCGGCCGATATGGCAATTCCTTCGGACAGTCGGAGCGAATGCGCGCCCGTTGGACTCAACCGATCCAGCCTCCTATCAAAGATGCCCGTCGCGAGCCTGTGGAATACCTATGGTTCCTCGGCGATTATGCCTCGTATAGCCCAGCGCTAACAGATATCACAGTCAAGACAGCAGAAGTGTTCCGAAAAGTTGGTCTAGATTTTGGTATTCTTTACGACTCTGAGCGAAATGCTGGCAATGATATACGCCGTGTTGGCGAAGAAGGCCTTTTCGAAATGCTGCTGGAAAAGAACTCTGCAGCATTGAGCAAATGCACTTACCAGGCAATTGTCACCACCGACCCACACACTTACAACACTCTCAAGAATGAATACCCTGAGAACGGAATTTGTCATCACCCGGTGTTGCACTATACCGAATTGCTCGACCAACTGATCACTGCCGGGAAGATAAAGTTCAGCAAGAAACTGGGCTACAAAGTCACATATCACGATCCATGCTACCTGGGCCGTTACAATGGTGTCTACGATGCACCTCGGAGAGTGATCGAGGCGACTGGTTGTGAATTGATCGAGATGCCGCGTCACAAGGATGAATCCTTCTGCTGTGGAGCGGGTGGTGGACGCATTTGGATGGCAGAAGGTGAAATCCAGGAACGACCCAGTGAATCCCGAATTCGTGAGGCAGTAAAGCTGGAAAAAGTGACTACTTTCATTGTTGCCTGTCCCAAGGATGTCACCATGTTCCGTGACGCTGTGAAGACCACTGGTAACGAAACAAGGATCGAAGTCAAGGATTTGATAGAACTAGTCCACGCGGCGCTCTGATGTGCGCACGAATACGATGACAGATAGTAAGAGAAGCTTAAGGATACCCATCGCCACCAAGCTCATCCTGAGCTTTCTACTGATAATTATCATCACCAGTGCTGTCTTCACAATCGTGGGCATTCAGCTGATTGGCGACCGTATCGTAACGGAAGCTCAAGAGAAGGTAGGGCGTGATCTTAACTCAGCAAGAGAAATTTATCTCAGTAAGTTGAACCATCTCAACGATATCGTCAGACTGACTGCGGACAGGTTTTATATCAAGGATGCATTGATATCCGGTGACATCGATAGATTTTCGGAGGAACTGGTACGCGTCAAGATCAGCGAGAAGATTGACCTGTTGACAATCACCGATCCCTCAGGAACTGTACTCTTGCGAGCCAACAATATTAGCCTCTATGGAGATAGCCAATACCATAACGAGCTTGTTGCAGCAGTGATGGAAAGGTTTGTTCCGGTGGCTGGAACGATCATCCTGCCTGTTGAAGACCTGATGTTGGAATCGCAGAACCTTGTGGAACAAGCACATTTCAATTTTATCTATACTCCGATGGCGAGGATCCGCACCGATACCGAGCAGACCTCCGGAATGATGCTGGAGGCAGCCGCACCGATCTTTGATTACCAGAATAACCTGATCGGAATCTTGTACGGCGGAATCTTGCTGAACAGGAATTATGAGATCGTTGACGAGATCAAGCGTACGGTTTTTCAAGACCTGCAATATAAGCAACAGGATATTGGAACAGCGACGATCTTTCAAGATGACCTGAGAATTTCAACGAATGTCAAGAACGGAGATAGCACAAGAGCGATTGGTACTCGTGTCTCAGAAGAGGTATATAACCAAGTTGTTTTTAATGGAAAGCCCTATATTGGACGAGCCTATGTTGTGAACAATTGGTATATCACAGCCTATGAACCGATTGAAAGCATAAATCATCAAATAATTGGTATTCTGTATGTCGGCATCTTGGAACAAAAATATCTGGATATCAAGCAGCAAACTGTTCTCGTTTTCTTATCCATTGCCCTAATTGGCGTGCTGATTTCGACGGTGTTGTCCTACCTGCTTTCCCGTAGTATTTCTGGTCCTATCAAGAAATTGGTACTGGCCTCCAAGAAGGTAGCCAGCGGAAACCTTGATACAAAGGTTGAAATCACGACAGCAGACGAATTAGGCAAATTAGCTTATACCTTCAATAAGATGGCACTGGCTCTGAGAGAGCGCGATGAAAAATTAAAGGAATTCACCAGAAGCAAGATCATGGAATCTGAACGGCTGGCGCTCATCGGACAGTTATCCGCAAACGTGGCCCACGAGTTGAACAATCCTCTTCAAGGAATCGTCACTTATTCCCACCTGCTCCTGGAGGAGCTGCCCGGCACCGATCCTGCTAGAGATTTGATTGAGAAGATCGTTGCCCAGGCCAACCGCAGCAGGGACATCATTCGGGGCTTGCTGGATTTTTCACGGCAGCGGAAACCGGATAAAACATTATACGACGTCAATGTTGTGCTGAAAGAATGCGTGTCCTTGCTGGAAAAACAGGCATTATTCCACAATATCCAGATCACGATGACCCTGGATGAGAACCTTCCATCAACCATCATTGATCCTTCGCAGATCGAACGAGTTTTTATCAATATGGTTGTCAATGCAGCAGATGCAATGGATGGAAATGGCAAACTAATTTTAGCTACCAGATTCGATCTGGTTGACAACTTCATCGAAGTTGAAATTACTGACACTGGTCATGGGATTCCAAAAGAAAATCTGGATAAAATTTTTGATCCCTTTTTTACAACCAAGGATACTGGCCATGGAGTTGGATTAGGCTTGGCTATCAGTTTCGGGATAATAAAAGAACATAAAGGAACTATCTCAGTTGAGAGTGAAGTTGGTAAAGGCACGAAATTTTTCGTGAGATTGCCTGTTACGAAAGAAGAAGAAAGTGTGAAGGATGAACGACCAACCTAGGATCCTGATCATAGACGATGAGGAGGTTGTCCTTGACTCTTGTGTGCGCATTCTAAAAAGCAGCGCCTACAAGATCGCGACCGCGACCAACGGGCAACTGGGTCTGGATATCCTAAAAGAATTTAAACCTGATCTCGTCTATGTTGACCTAAAAATGCCCGGCATTTCCGGGATCGAAGTGATTGAGAAGATCCGCAATACAGATGCAACCATCGTGGTGATCGTGATCACCGGCTATGCCACCGTCAGCTCGGCTGTGGAAGCAATGAAGAATGGCGCGTATGATTTCCTGCCCAAGCCTTTCACACCGGACGAGTTTCGATTGATCACCCAGCGCGGCCTGGATAAAAGACGATTGATCCTGGAGACGATCCAGCTCAGGCGGGAGAAGGAAATGCTCAGGGAGCAGTTTGCAGCCATCGTCTCCCATGAACTGAAAGCACCACTCGGTGCAGTTCAACAAAACCTGTATGTGCTGGTGAGTGAATTATCGGATCAATTAAGCGAGGATCAAAAAACCCGATTCGAGCGGATGCAAACTAATATCGGCGATCTGATCAAACTCATTCTCACCTGGTTGAGAGTATTGTCAGTGGATATCAACAAGATAAGGGAAAACTTCAAGCCGACCGAAATTTCCTCGGTCATAAGCAAGGCGATCGAAAGTGTTCAACCGCATGCCATGCGTAAGGATCTCGAAATCATCTCCAAAATCTCAGCTCCCTTGCACCCAGTCAACGGGGACGAGGGGACATTGGTGGAGACTGTTGTAAATATCCTGGCAAATGCGATCAAGTATTCACGCCAGAAAAGTGAGATTATTGTAAAGGCAGAAGAAATTGAAGGTAACATTGTCATCGCGATCTCTGATACCGGGATCGGTATACCGCAAGAAGACCTGCCTTTTATATTTACTGATTTCTTTACAGGTAAGGATGGACAAAAGATCGAAAAAAGCAGCGGCCTGGGATTGGCCATCACGCGCCGGATCGTGGAGGCGCATAACGGCTCAGTCTCGGTCGAAAGCGAATTGGGAAAGGGATCCACTTTCACCTTTCGATTGCCAATACTCTAAATAATAAACATGACCCCGTGCTTGATTGCCTGGTCCATAATAATCTAAGGAGAAAGAAAATGGAAACTCAAAAGAAACTCATCATCATCGATGACGATCCTGATTATGTCGCTGGAATCAGAGCTGTCCTCGAGTCAGCAAAATACAGTGTGGATGTTGCCTATAATCCAAAAGATGGATTCAAGGCGCTGCAATCCAAGCGGTACGACCTGCTGCTGCTGGATATCATGATGGGGCGGGGAGCGGAAGGGGTGGCCCTTGCGCGAAAAATTCGAAAAGATGCCACATTAAGAGAATTGCCGGTCTTGATCATCACCGGTCTCCGCGAACAGATTGCTTTCCTTTTCCCCGGCCAACCTGTTCATCCACATTTTGTAGAGACTGACGAATTGCTGGAGAAACCGGTGGAACCGAAGCTTCTGCTGGAAAAAGTGAGTTCATTATTGAAATTGGCGGAACAGAAGAAGTCGTAAATTCCCTCACGGAAGGAGGTATTTGAATGGTAGACGAACTATCTTTTAGTAATGAAATCGCGAACCACATGTACGCGTCTCACGGGGAACCGATCACCAACTGCCTGCAATGCGGAATGTGCTCGGGAACATGTCCGGCAGTTGAATTCATGGACCACACCCCGCGCCAGATCATAGGTATGATCCGTGCGGATCTTAAAGAAGAGGTACTTGCCAGCAATACTTACTGGACCTGTGCCTCGTGTTTTCACTGCACGGTCCGGTGTCCGGCGGAAATCGATATTGCAGACATGATGTATGCCCTCAAACGCTATTCCATGTGGAAAGGTCAATTCAAGGATGGCTTGATCGGACCTGATTTCTCGGAAGCCTTCGTGAAAATGATCGTGAACTCAGGCAGGTCCTTTGAGCCGTTGCTGGCAGCCACCTACCTGCCGAAATTCAGCGCCCGTGACATCATCCAGGAAGGACTGATGGCCACCGGCCTGGTCCTCTCGGGAAAAATGCCTCTGCTTCCCAAAAAGATAAAAGGATTGAAGAAATTCCAGCAGATGGTGAGGAGAATCATCCCGATAGGAGATCCATCATGAAGCAATACGCTTATTATCCCGGCTGCTCTCTTGAAAGCCTGGGGAAAAGTTACAACGACTCAGCATTGGCGGTTGCTAAAGCACTGGATGTGGAACTCAAGGAAATCGAAGACTGGAACTGCTGCGGAGCCACCGCTTACTTCCCGGTGGATGAATTGCTGGCGTACACACTCACAGCCAGGAACCTG
>Ga0315295_10000215_pt1 | contig 48892 bp, 36 predicted proteins | sample YL17G14_0_MG_FD_204453 | JGI IMG/M metagenome (GOLD analysis project Ga0315295, IMG submission 204453) | Sediment microbial communities from Yellowstone Lake, YNP, Wyoming, USA - YL17G14_0 | ecosystem: Environmental > Aquatic > Freshwater > Lake > Sediment | place: USA: Wyoming | collected... | reverse complement strand
GTTGCAGGTGCGGGGGGCGCCGGCGATCGGGATCGCGGGTGCGTTTGGGGTGGCGTTGGCGGTGCGGGGTATGGCGGACGAGGCGGGGGCGGCGGAGGGTATGGCGCGGGTGCGGGCGGCGTGCGAGCGTCTGGCGACGAGCCGACCGACGGCGGTGAACTTGTTTTGGGCGTTGGAGCGGATGCGGCGGGCGGCGGAGACGTGCGGGGCGGCGACGGCGGGCGGTTTGAAGCGTCGGCTGGTGGCGGAGGCGCAGGCGATCCACGACGAGGATGCCGCGAGGTGCCGGGCGATCGGGGAAAACGGGGCGGGGCTGGTTCCGGAGGGGGCGGGGGTGCTGACGCACTGCAACGCGGGGGGGCTGGCGACGGCGGCGTATGGAACGGCGTTGGCGGTGCTGTTTGTCGCGCACGAGCGGGGCAAGCGGTTCCGGGTGTACGTGGACGAGACGCGGCCGCTGCTGCAGGGGTCGCGGCTGACGACGTGGGAGCTGATGCGGGCGGGGATCGACACGACGCTGATCTGCGACAGCGCGGCGGGTCACCTGATGAGGGAGGGGAAGGTGCAGATGGTGATAACGGGGGCGGACCGGATTGCGGCGAACGGGGACACGGCGAACAAGATCGGGACGTACGGGCTGGCGGTGCTGGCAGGGGCACATGGGATACCGTTTTACGTGGCGGCGCCGACGAGCACGTTTGATTTGTCGCTGCCGGACGGGTCAGGGATTCCGATCGAGGAGCGGGAGGGGCGGGAGGTGACGCACGTGGGGGGGCAGGCGGTGGCGCCGGCGGGGGTGCGGGCGTACAATCCGGCATTCGACGTGACGCCGGGGCGGTACATTCGAGCGATCATCACGGAGCGGGGCGTGATTGAGCAGCCCAACCCGCAAAGCGTGGGGGAGTTCTTCCGCAGCCAGGGGTGCTAGGCGGGCGGATCCGGCGATTCAGGCGGGTATGACGGCTTCGAGATCGGGGACGCGCTGCTTGAGGTGTCGTTCGATGCCCATCTTGAGGGTCATTTGCGCTCCCGGGCAGCCGGCGCAGGCGCCGCGGAGGCGGAGCTTGACCTTTTTGCCTTCAAAGGCGACGATTTCGCAATCGCCGCCGTCGCGTTGGAGCATGGGGCGAACTTCGTTGAGGACCTCGGTTACTTTCTGCTCGAAGGTTTGTTCCTGGGCCATTCAGTTTCTCCGGTAAGAGCGGGCAGGGCGCCGGGGGCGCCGGCCTGCCCGCCATAGCTTAGGCGCGCGGCCGGCGAAAGACAAGGCGCAATCAGCCGGGCGGGAGGGGTCAATCGTCGGCGCGGCGGCGGGCGAAGCCAAAGATGTTAAGGTCCTCGTCGGCCTCGGCGCGGCGGATGCGTTCGTTGACGTAGGCGGCGTCGATGACGTAGCGGGCGGGGCCGGCTGGGGCGGTGAAGCTGATTTCTTCGAGGACCTTTTCCAGGACGGCGTAGAGGCGGCGGGCGCCGATGTTCTGCTGGTTTTTGTTGATTTCGTAGGCTTTCTGGGCCATGGCGTCCACGCCGTCGGGGGGGAAGACCAGTTCGACGCCCTCGGTGGCGAGGAGGGCGACTTGCTGGATGGTGAGGGCGTTACGCGGTTCGGTGAGGATGCGGCGGAAGTGTTCCTGGGTGAGGTCCTTGAGTTGGACGCGGATGGGGAAGCGGCCCTGGAGTTCGGGCATGAGGTCGCTGGGTTTTCGGCGGGTAAAGGCGCCGGCGGCGATGAAGAGGACATGGTCGGTGCGGACGTGGCCATGGCGGGTGGAGATGGTGGCGCCCTCGACGAGGGGCAGGAGGTCCCGCTGGACGCCTTCGCGGGAGACGTCGGGGCCGTAGCCTTCGTGGCCGCAGATTTTGTCGATTTCGTCGAGGAAGACGATGCCGCGCTGTTCGGCGCGTTCGATGGCGGCCTGGATGAGCTTGGCGTGGTCGATGAGTTTGTCGAGTTCCTGCTGGGCGAGGAGTTTGCGGGCCTCGGCGACGGGGAGGCGCCGGCGGACGGAGCGGCTGGGGAGGAGTTGTTCGAGGAAGTTCTGCATTTCGGGTTCGACCTGTTCGAGCGAGACGTTGGAGAAGATGGGCAGGGCGGCGGCCTTTTTCTCGACGGTGATTTCGATTTCGCGGGTTTCGAGGGCGCCGGCGTGGAGTTGTTCGCGGAGCTTGGCGCGGGTGCGTTCGAAGCGTTGCTGGGCCTGGTCGGCGTCGTCGGCGGCGGCGTCGCGGGGGGAGCGGCGGGTGCGGGGCAGAAGGGCGTCGAGGAGGCGATCCTGGGCGAGGTCGTGGGCGCGTTGGGCGTGCTGGAGTTCGAGTTCGGCGCGGACCATCTGGAGGGAGCGTTCGAGGAGGTCGCGGACGATGCAGTCCACGTCGCGGCCGACGTAGCCGATCTCGGTGAACTTGGTGGCCTCGACTTTGACGAAGGGGGCGGCGACAAGGGCGGCGAGCCGCCGGGCGATTTCGGTTTTTCCGACGCCGGTGGGCCCGACCATGAGGATGTTCTTGGGAGCGACGTCGTCGCGGACGTCGGGGGGCAGTTGGAGTCGGCGCCAGCGGTTGCGAAGGGCAATGGCGACGGCGCGTTTGGCGTCGTCCTGGCCGATGATGTATTTGTCGAGTTCGGCAACGATTTGGGCGGGGGTGAGGTTCTTCGGTTCGGTCATGGTTGCTGCTCCTGGGTTTGCGGAGGGCAAGGGCGGCTGTCGGACGGGCGGGGTTGGCGGCGGAGTTGGCCACAGGCGGCGTCGATGTCGCGGCCGCGGCTTTTACGGAGGTGGGCGTTGGCGCCGCGGCGGCGGAGTTGGTCGAGAAAGGCCCGCGCCTGGGCGGGGGCGACGGGGAGGAAGTCGGCCTCGGGGACGGGGTTGTAGTTGATCAGGTTGACGTTGCAGCGCGAGCGGCGGGCCAGGGCGGCCAACTGATCGGCATGAGCGAGGGTGTCATTCACTCCTTGCAGCAAGACATACTCCAGCGTTACCTCGCGGTGGGTTTTGCGGTAATAGTGGTTCAGGGCGGCGACCAGGTCAGCCAGCGGGTATCTTTTCGCCCAGGGGATCAGGCGGGTCCGCAGGCGGTCCTCGGGGGCATGTATACTCACGGCCAGGGTAATCTGCAATGGTTCGTCGGCGAGGCGGCGGATGGCGTCGGGCAGGCCGATGGTGCTCAGGGTGAGGTGGCGGGCGGCGATTCCCAGGCCCCAGTCGGCGTTGAGGGTGCGGAGGGCGAGGAGGGTGTTTTCGTAGTTGAGCAGGGGTTCGCCCAGGCCCATGACGACGACGTGGGTGAGGCGTTCGTCGCGGGGCAGGAGGTCGGCGGCGGCGAGGACCTGTTCGACAATCTCGCCGGGTTCGAGGGAGCGCTGGAGGCCGTCGCGGCCAGAGGCGCAGAACGCGCAGGCGACAGGGCAGCCGACCTGGCTGGAGACACAGACGGTGTTGCGGGGGCTATCGGGGATGAGGACGGTTTCGGTGGAGGCGGCGTCGGGCCAGCGGAGGAGGAGCTTGGCGGTGTCGTCGGCTGAGCGGGAGATTTGGGCGACTTGCGCGGCACGAGGGTAGAAGCTCTGTTCCAGGAGGGCGAGCAGATCGCGGGGCAGGTTGGCCATCGCGGGGAAGTTGCGGACCTTCTTGACGTAGAGCCAGTTGAGGACCTGGTCGGCGCGAAAGGCCGGGGCATTGTGGTCGGCGAGCCAGGTTCGCAGTTGGTTTCGATCAAGGCTCAGCAGCAGTTGTTTCACGGGCTCCAGTGGGCTAGTTGTCCGGATCGAGCACGGGCAGTTTGAGCCGGGCCAGTTCGTCGATGTCGCCCAGGTCGGGGGCATAGCCCCGCAGGCGAAAGGCATGTCGATAGGGCTTGTCGGCAGGGAGGAGGTATTGATCGTGAGGCCGGGCGCCCCAACTGTCGTCGCCGCCGACACCCATTTGTCGATAGTCGAGGTTGACGGTGATGAAGTCGCGGGAGGGTAGTTCGTTGATGTGTTTGGCCTGTTCGAGGTCGGCCATAGAGTAGGGCCAGGCGCTGAAGTCGAAGGTGGGCATTCCGACGATCAGCAGGCCCAGGCCGGCGGGATTGGTCAGGACGGCGAAACGACAGTCGGAGCGATTGCCGTTTTCCTGGGGGCGGACGTAGGTGTGACAGAGCTGCTGGACGCGGGCGGCGTAGAGGCCCAGGGCGGCGGAGGTCTTGCGGTCGCAGTAGCTTTCATGCGGTCCGCGTCCGAAGTAGCGGACGCTGTCGAAGGCGGCAGGGAGGGCGCATTGCATGCCGACGCGGGGCAGATCGGGCAGTTTGCCGGCAGGGTTGAGAGTGTATTCGACGAGGACGTCGCCGGAGGCGTAGATGGTATAGGCGGCGTCAAGGGTGGTTTTTCCGGCGGGCAGAGAGCTGCGCACGGCGATGCGTACGATGCGCGGATCGGGGCGTGTGGCGGCGACGGACTGGACAGAGCGGTCGCGGGCGGCGGTTTTCCAGAGGCCCTGTCGGGCGGGCATTTTGTTGCCGACGTCGTTGTCGGTGGGTACGCGCCACAAATTGGGCGCCAGCGGTTGGGCCAGCAGGGGTGTGTTACGGAAGATGAACGAGTCGAGTTGGCCGGTGGTCCTGCCGACCGAGAGCGAGAAGTCGCCGCCACGGACGGTAAAGGCGTCGTCGGTTTCGGCAAGCTCAAGGGGCGGCAGGTTGTTCAGGGGCAGGGTCGGGGCGGGGGCGCTGGGCCAGGGCAGGGCGAACTGGTCCCAGGCGAGGATGTGCCCTTTGGGGGCCCAAGGTTGACCGTCGTGGAGAAGGAAGCTTACGGTGAGGAGGTATTGGCGGGAGGATGCACGGGCCGGGGGCTGAAGGGGCAGGGAGAGGTCGTGCTGCTGCTGCGGTGGAACGACGATGGGGGCTAAACTGCCGGACTGGATGACGCGGCCGTCGGCGGTAACTCGCCACTGGACGTCGGCGAAGTCGAGGCTTTGGAAGAAATACTTGTTGTGGATGCGGAGTTGTCCGGCGTCGAGGTTGACGGGATACACCTTGATGGATTGATAGACCTTGCGGACCTCCTCCAGGTGGGGGTTAGGCTTGCGGTCGGGCTGGACCAGGCCGTTGCAGCAGAAATTGTTGTCGTTGGGGATGTCGCCGAAGTCGCCGCCGTAGGCCCAGAACCAGGTTCCGTCGGGGGCGGTCTGGCGGAGGCCCTGGTCCACCCAGTCCCAGATGGAGCCGCCCTGGAGACTGGGGTAACGTTCGATGACGTCCCAGTAGTCCTGCAGGTTGCCCACGCTGTTGCCCATGGCGTGGTCGTATTCGCAGAGAATGAGCGGCCGGTCATGCGGTCCGGCGGCGTAGTTGATCAGGGCGGGGATGCGGGCATACATGGGGCAGACGATGTCGGTGTGCGGTTCTTGCTTGGCCTGTTCGTAGTGGACGGGGCGCGAGGCGTCGCGGCGATGAACCCAGGCACTGGCGGCCTGGAAGTTCGGTCCGTCGCCGGCCTCGTTGCCCAGAGACCAGATAATGACGGAGGGGTGGTTTTTGTCGCGCTCGACCATGCGCTCGGTGCGGTCAAGGTGCGCGGCGGCCCAGGCGGGGTCCTTGGCCAGGGTCTCGGGCCCGTAGCCCATGCCGTGGGATTCGATGTTGGCCTCGTCGATTAGGTACAGGCCGTATTCGTCGCAGAGATCGTACCACAGGGGTGCGTTCGGATAGTGGCACGTCCGGACGGTATTGATGTTGTTCTGCTTCATTAGACAGATGTCGCGGATCATCGAGTCGCGCGAGATGGTGTGGCCCGTGTCAGGGTCGTGCTCGTGGCGGTTGACGCCCTTGACGTAGATGGGTTGGCCGTTGACAAGGAGCTGGGCGTTCCTGATTTCCACCGACCGGAAACCGACCCGGCAGGAGCGGACTTCAAGCACGGTGTCCTTTTCATCCTTGAGGGTAAGCAGCAACTTGTAGAGGTTGGGCGTTTCAGCGGACCACTGGAGCGGGTTGGCGATCTTCTTCCGAACAACGGAGCGGGCGGGCTGGCCGGGCAGGGAAGGTTCCCCAGCGGCGCCGAGATCGGCGATCACCTGGCCGGCGGGGTCGAGCAGCCTGGCTTGCAGACTGTAGGCCCGTTCACGGCCGGTCAGATTCCGGATTTCGGCCTCGATAACCAGTGTGGCGTCACGATAGTCCTGGTCCAGCTCGGTGCGAACGAAGAAGTCGCGGACGTGGACCGGGTTGACGGCGTGCAGATAGACGTCGCGAAAAATGCCGGAGAGGCGCCAGAAATCCTGGTCTTCGAGGTAGGAGCCATCGCACCAGCGATAGACCTCGACGGCGAGGACGTTTCGGCCGGGCCCGACGAATTCGGTGACGTCGAACTCCGCCGGGGTGCGGCTGTCCTCGCTGTAACCAACCGACTGCCCGTTGATCCAGACGTAGAAGGCCGACTCGACGCCGTCGAACGTCAGCAGGATTCGGCGGCCCCGCCACGACGAGGGAACCTCGAAGTCGGTGCGGTAGGATCCGACGGGGTTGCGGAGCTTGTAAGAGGTGTAGTTCTGGGGCGGAGTCTTGGTGACGAAGGGCGGGGCTTTCTGAAAAGGGTAGGTCTTGTTGGTGTAGATGGGCACGTCGTAGCCCTGCAACTGCCAGTTGGCCGGGACGGCGATTTCGGCCCAGGCCGAGACATCATAGTTGGCATGGAAGAAGTCGGCAGGTCGTCCGTCGGGATCGGGCGCCCAGTGGAATTTCCACAGGCCGTTGAGGCTGCGATAGAACCCTCCGGCGGGGGGGTCGCCGCGGCGGGCGGATTCCTGGTCGGCGAAGGGCAAGGAGGTGCAGCGCGGGGGCTGTTTGTTGATGCCGAAGACGGCGGGGTCTTCCCAGGGGAGAGCCTGGGCGGCGCAGGCGATTTTCAGCAAGGCGGCGACGGCCGACAAGAACAGGCAGGACTTGATGGCTACAGGCATCATGTTTTGTTCCCTCGTGCGTGTGGTCAGGGCCGTTCTCGTGGCAGAAACGGCACGGTTTCTGCGCCACCCCGCGAACGGCCGGCTGGGCGGCATGGTGGGCGTAAATGGTCAGCCTGCCACACCGGCGGCGGTGTGCAGCATCTTGAGTGATTCGGGCAGTTGGGTGCGGGCGGAGAGGTAGGCGGCCTCGACGACGGCCAGGTTGGTCAGATGCTCGCGGGCGGTGCTGACGGAGCGGACGTGGGGGTCGCGAAGGCAGTCGGCGAAGTGCCGCAACTGCTGGCCGACGCCCCAGGACTCATCGACGGGGCCAAAGCGTTTTTCCTCCAGCAGTTCGCCGCGGGGATCGAGCAATCGCAAGTCGGCGGGGTCAACTTCGAGTCCGCCCTCGACGCCGAAGAACGCCAGGCGTTCGCGCGGCGGGCCGGTGAGCCAACTGGTCACGAGGCTGCCGATGGCGCCGGCGGCGAGTTTCAAGGTGAGGACGGCGGTATCCTCGGTGCGGTAGGGCGGCAGGGCGCGTTTGGCGCCGCGGTCGGCGTGCAGGGCATAGACCTGCTCCGGAGGACCGGCGTTCCAGAGGACCTGGTCGAGCAGGTGATAGGCCTGCTCGAGGAGGACGCCGCCGCCGGCGAGGAGGGGGTCTCCGCGCCAGCCGAGGGGGGCGGGGAAGGCCCCGAAACTTTCGGCCTGGACGAGATAGAGTTCTCCCAAGCGCCCCTCTTCGAGGAGTTGATGGGCGGCGAGGTAGCCGGGCAGGAAGCGGCGCGGGGCGCCGACGTGGAAGGCGCGGCCGGTTTTCTCCACGAGTTTGATCCATTCGACGGCTTCGGGGACGGTGCGGGCGAGCGGGGCCTGCTTGAACAGATGGACTGCCCGCTGCGCGGCCAGTTGGATGCATGGGCCGCACAGGTGCGTCGGCAGGGCCAGGAAGAGCACGTCCAGTTTGGCCTCGACCAGGAGGCTGCGGTGGTCGTCATAGGCCTGGGCCTGGTGCCGTTCGGCGAGGTGCTGGGCGAGTTCGCGGTTTTGGTCGGCGACGGCGGCGATTTCAAACAGTTCGATGCGGCCCAGTTCGCGCAGGACCTGAGCGCCGTAGCCCTCGACACCGATGATGCCGGCCCTGAGCTTGTCCATATGGTGTCCTACCCAGTTCTGCGCTAGCGAGCGCCGCAGGGGAGCAATTCCTCGGTGGAGCCGATTTTGGTGCGTTGGCGTTTGACGAGGCGGGCGTCGTGGAGCAGGTCGCTCCAGGGCAGCTCGGCGGGGTCGAAGCCGGCGAGGTCGGCCAGTTGGACCCGCGTCGCCGGGGCGGCCCAGGGCATGAGGGCCGAGAGGAGGCTGTGCGACATGGTTCCATAGCGGCGGCGGTAATCGTGCAGGAAGAACCGGCGTCGCTGCCAGATCAACCGACCGAGGAGGACGCGCCGGCGTTCGAAATCGACGCGCAGGCCGGCGCACCCGCCGAGGTAGCGTTGCACGGCTTGATTCAACTGCTCGTCGAGCCGGGCGGCGGCGTAGGGCTCGGCGGCGAGGGCGGGTCCGCCCAAGGTGGGAACGCCCAAGGCAAACTCCACGCGCCAATCCTGGGGCGGTGCGGCCAGTCGGGCCAGGTCCGCCAGGTTCAATTGCCGTTGGGCGACGGTGAAATAGACGTCGTCGAAGAGGCGGGCCCGGGCGTCGCGGAGGCGCGTGATGGGGTAGAACTCCAGGACGGCCCGCAGGGCGCAGGCGTTATAGACATTGAGGTAGAAGGCCCGGTCCGGCTGGGGCGGTCCGACGGCGGCCCAGGAGAGAAACGCCTCGAGCTGCCCGCGGGTCCGCACGTCCTGGGTCAGGACGGCGAAATCGACCTGGCCCGAGTCGCGGACGCACTTTTTGAGCAGAGCGGCGTAATCGGCGAGGACGGCATTGGGGTCGGCAGGAGCGCCGGCGGGACAGGCGAGGTGCAGGGGCTGATGAAGCAGGGGGTTGGTGCAACCAGCCGCACAAGAGCAGGCGAGAACGGTCAGGGCGCCGCGCGTGAGCCGTGCCGTGCCCAGCGAATGCCGTGCCCAACTATGTGCCTGTCCGCTTAACAACGTCATGGCCGCCCCAAGGGACCGCCGCTAAGTTTGCCAATCTCGGGTGTGATTGTACAACAGGGGTGCGGCGATTTCAAAGGTCCAGTGCGCGCGTGGGCGCGTCGTGCGATCCGGCGGGCGCTCCCGGCCGGCGCGCTTTTGCGGGCGCCGCTACGTACCTTCGTGGCTGGAGGCAAGGTAGCGGATTTGTTCGGGGGTGAGGGCGTCGATGGCAAGGCCCAGGGATTTGAGTTTGAGGCGGCTGACAGTCTGCTCGATGGCTTCGGGGACGTTGTGGACCTTGACGGCGAGGGGCCGGCGGCGGGTGACGACGAACTCGGCGGCGAGTGCCTGGGTGGAGAAGCTCATGTCCATGACGCAGGCGGGGTGGCCTTCGGCGGCGGCGAGGTTGACCAGTCGTCCCTCGGCAAGGAGGAAGATGCGTTTGCGGCCGGGGAGGGTGTACTCATCGACGAAGTTGCGGACCTGTCGGCGGACCTTTTTGGCGAGCTTGCGGAGGCCGGGGATGTCGATTTCGACATCGAAGTGGCCGGAGTTGCAGACGATGGCGCCGTCCTTCATGCGGCGGAAGTGTTCGGGTCGGATGACGTTCTTGTTGCCGGTAACGGTGATGAACAGGTCGCCCAGGGGCGCGGCTTCCGCCATGGGCATGACGAGCAGGCCGTCCATGGCGGCCTCGATGGCCTTGATGGGATTGACCTCGGTAATGACGACGATAGCGCCCATGCCGCGGGCCCGCAGGGCGCAGCCCCGGCCGCACCAGCCGTAGCCGGCGATGACGACGCGCTGGCCGGCCAGGAGGAAGTCCGTAGCGCGGATGATGCCGTCCATGGTGGATTGGCCCGTGCCGTAGCGGTTGTCGAAGAGGTTCTTGGTGGCGGCGTCGTTGACGGCGATGACGGGGAAGAGGAGCTTGCCGTGCTGCTCCAGGGCGCGGAGGCGGAAGACGCCGGTGGTGGTTTCTTCGAGGGAGCCGAGGATATGGGCGGCTTCCTGCCGGCGGCGGGTGTGGAGTTCGTTGACGAGGTCGGCGCCGTCGTCCATGGTGAGGTTGGGCCGGTGGTCGATGGCGGCCTTGAGGTGACGGTAGTAGGTCTTACGGACCTCGCCCTTGACGGCGAAGACGGGGATGCGGAAGTCGCGGACGAGGGAGGCAGCCACGTCGTCCTGGGTGCTCAGGGGGTTGGAGGCGCAGAGGACGAGGTTCGCGCCGCCGGCTTGGAGGGTGCGGGCGAGATTGGCGGTCTCGGCGGTGATGTGCAGGCAGGCGCTCAGGCGGAGGCCGTGGAACGGTTTTTCGCGGGCGAAGCGCCGGCGAATCCGTTGCAGGACGGGCATGTCGCCGTCGGCCCAGAGAATCCGTTTCTTGCCCAAATCCGCCAGTTTGAGGTTCTTGACGTGATACTTCATTCCACCACACTCCTGTTTCCCGGACCAACGATCCTGCGTGCAGCAGCCCCGCCACGGGGTTTTGCAATATAGGGGGTACGGCGGGAGGGCGTCAAGCCCGAAGGCGGCGGGGTGGGCTTTCCCAGATGACGGGCTCAGCGGGCGGGGCCGAGGGCCCAGTGGGCAAGGAGGGTAGCGAGATCGGCCACGTCGATGCGGTCGTTGGGGGCGAGGTCGCAGGCGGGATTCCAGGAGGGTTGGCCGAGGTCAGAGAGCCAGGCGGCGGCCAGGAGGGAGAAGTCGGCGAGGTCAACGCCTTCGGGGCAGAGCCGATCGCCGGGATGAGACTGCCAAGCGAGCCAGGGGTACTCAGCGCCCTGGCGGCAGAGTCGCCAGGCGCCGGCGGCGCCGGAGCAGTCATCGACGAAAGACCAACCGGCGTCGAGGAAGGCGCCGCGGGTTTGCATCAGGGCGGTAGGGATGCCCTGGCCGGCGGCGCTGGAGTCGAGGCCGCTGGTCTGGATGTCCCAAAACGACCCCGACACCGAACCGGCATTCACGCCGATGAGGCCGCCGAGCAACGTCTGGCCGGAAACAGAGCCGGTGGAGTAACAGCGGGCGATCCGGCCCACGTTGCGGCCAACGAGTCCACCGAGCTTAGATTGACCTTGGACGGCGCCCGCCGCACAGCAATCGGCGACTTGCACGCTGGCGGAGTTGGGTTCGTTTCGTCCCAGCAAGCCGCCGACTTCCTGGTCGCCCTGGACGGCGGCGGCGGCGCGGCAGGCGTGAATCCAGCCGGCGTAGGATCGACCAGCCAAGCCACCGACGCAGCGGTTGCCCGCCACGGGACCGGTCGCCAGGCATTGGCTAATCTGGCCCAGATTGTTGAATCCGACCAACCCGCCGGCGTCCTGGCCGTCGCCGGCGACGGCGGCGTCGGCGTAACAGCGGGTGATCAGACCTTGGTCGAGGTAGGCCACCAGCGAGGCGACCTGCCAATCGCCGCGGACGGCGCCGCCGCGCACGGAGCAATCGGCGACCGTGCCCAACTGCAGATACCCCACCAAGGCGGCCGCACAATCGCCGGTGCCGGCGGCGACGTTAGGATCCAGCAGGGTGAGATTGCAGACGGCGGCGTTGGCGCCATAGATGCAGCCAAAGAGGGCCGTGTAGTTGCGTCCGGGCGAGGACCAGGTGAAGCGACGGAGGGTATGGCCGTTGCCGTCGAAGACGCCGAAGAAACGATGGCTCCAGTCTGGCCCGATGATGTTGAAAGCCGGCCGACCGTCGCGGCCGTCGTAGGCCGACAGGTCGAGGTCGGCGGTGAGCTTGAAGTGCGCGGACCAGTGCTGCGGGTGGGCGCCGATGGCCTGCATTTGTTCGGCGGTGGCGATGAGGTAGGGGTCGGCGGGGGCGCCGGCGCCGCCGGCATATTGGGCCGAGGCGCTGGCGCCGGCCAGGCCCAGACAGGCGAGCAAGGCGCCGAGGCGCTTGAACAGGGCTCCATCAAGCATGACGGCTCTCCGATGAAACAACCGACCAATGACTTCAGCCGGGAGGAATCAACGCGCGGCGCTCCCGGCACAGAACATTGGCGACGCCGGCCGACGACCTCCTGCGGGCACAAGGAGAGAAAGCAGACAGCGATTCTAGCGGGCACATCCTTGCCTGACAAGCAGGAGGGCACAGCGAACGGGAATGGAACCAGCCAAAGCTGGCAATTTGACAGGGCAGGGACAAGACGATTTGGCGAAATGAGCATCTGTAAGGCCTTATCGAGCAAAGTCTTATCACTTACTCTGGCCCGTGGCATCGAGTTTGCGAAGGGTACTTTTAGAAGTATGTGTGAGGCACGAACAAGAATGGGTTGGACGACCGAAAGGAGGTGTCAACCATGTTTTGGCCAGGCCTAGCGAGACGAGATTGGGATTGGGACCCGCGGCGCGAGCTGCGGCAGTGGCGGAGCGACATGGAGAAGGCGGCGGGACGGCGGGTTCTTCGAGTGCGGCGTGCCTGCGGGGCCGGTCGGGATGCCCGCAGTCTGGTTATTGGTAGCGTCGGCGGCGGCGGGCCGGAGGGACGTGGAGGAGGGCGCGGTACTTGGCGATGGTACGGCGGGCGACGGTGAGGCCGTGCTGGGCGAGTTCCCGGACGAGGTCGTCGTCGTTGTAGGGGTTCTGCTTGTCCTCGTGGTCGATGATCTCCTGGAGCTTGGCTTTGACAGCGTCCCAGGAGAGGCTTTCGCCGGCGGCGTTTTCGGTGCCGCCGCTGAAGAAGAAGCGCAGGGGGTAGATGCCCAGGGGTGTTTGCATGTACTTGCCGGAGACGGCGCGGGAGACGGTGCCGACGTGGATGCCGAGGGCCTGGGCGACCTCGACCATGGGGAGGGGCTTGAGGTGCAGGGGACCGAATTCAAAGAAGTCGCGTTGGCTCTTGAGGACATGGTTGACGACGCGCAGCAGGGTGTGTTTGCGTTGTTCGATGGCCTCGATGATCCAGCGGGCGGAGCGGATGTTGTTCTTGAGGAAGTCGCGGGCTTCCGGGGGTATTTTGCCGCGGCGGGCCATGTCAAGGTAGGTGGCGCTGACGCGGAGGTTGGGGGCGCCGGCGTCGTGGAGGCGGGCGGTGTAGGCATCGGATTGTTCGTCGTACTCGACGATGACGTCGGGGAGGATGGAGGGGGTTTCGCGGCTGCCGATTTGCAGGCCGGGGCGGGGGTCGAGCCGGCTGATAACCTTGAGGGCGTGCTGGATTTCCGGCAGGGTGCGGCCGGCCTTGCGGGCGACGGCGGGGAAGCGATTCATTTCGATGTCTTTGAGGTGGTGGGAGACGAGTTCGATTTCGAGGGAACGGTCTTCGGGGGAATTGCGGAGCTGAATGAGCAGACATTCGGGGAGGTCGCGGGCGCCGACGCCGGCGGGTTCGAGGGTCTGGATGAGGCGAAGGGCGCGTTCGAAGTGGTGGGGGGCGGCGGCGGGGAGTCGTTCGGGGAGTGATTGGAGGGGCGAGGCGAGGTAGCCGGCCTCGTCGATGAAGTCGATGATGACGGCGCCGGCCTTTTTAACGAGGGGGTCGGCTTCGACGAAGGCCCACTGATCAAGGAGGAATTCGTTGAGGCTTTGGGCGGGCGCGGCGGTGTTTTGCATGGCGTCGAGTTTGGCGTCGCGGTCGTCGGGGGCGCGGCGTGGTCGGGCGTAGGCGCCGCGGGCGAGGTAGTCGTCAAAGTCGTCGGTGACGCGGTCGAGGCGTTCGAAGTCCTTGCGGCGGCTGTCGTCGTCCTGGACGACGAGGGTCTGTTCTCCGTCGGGCAGTTCGCGCTCGGGGGCGGGGGCGGTTTCGGGGGATTCGGGGTTTTCGGCGGTTCCGGGGGATTCGGTAAGTTCGGGTTCTTCCTGTTCGAGGACGGGGTTGGAGAGCATTTCCTGTTCAATGCGTTCCTGAAGGGCCAGAAGGGGCAGTTGGAGGATTTCCATGGACTGGATCATGCGAGGAGCGAGCACCATGCGTTGCTCCAGGTGCATTTGCTGAGAGGCATCCAGTCGCATCAGGCAATCCTTTCGGGTCTATTTAGGGACCTACCTGGTTATAGGTCTTGGGCGGGCCCGGTTCCAGGAGGCTGGACCGCCCGGCAGATGGTATCGTCCGGCGGCGGGGCGGGATTTGGCGGAAACCGTGGTCGCCGGGTTTAGCGCGTGGCCAGGAGTGGGTGGTTGCGCTGCGCATAGGTTATGGCAGTGGGGTGCGGTGGCGGATGGCGTCGGTCAGGACGCTCTTGTTGGCGTATTCGATGGTGCCGCCGGCGGGCAGGCCGCGGGCGAGACGGGTGATCTTCGCGCCGGCGTCGGCGAGCAGGGAGCTGATATAGAGGGCCGTGCCGTCTCCTTCCATCGTGGGGTTGGTGGCCATGACGAGTTCGTTAATGCCGCCGGCGCGGACGCGACGGACGAGGGCGTCGATGGTGAGGTCGTCTGGGGTGACGCCGTCGAGGGGGGCGAGCTGGCCGAGGAGGACGTGGTACACCCAGGTGCACAGGCCAGTTTGTTCGAGGGTGATGAGGTCGGTGGGCTGTTCGACGACGCAGACCACGGAGTGATCGCGGCGGGCGTCGCGGCAGATGTCGCAGAGGTCCTGCTCGGCGAGGTTAAAGCAGCGGGAGCAGTGGCGGATGCGGGATTTGACGGCGGTGATGGCGTCGGCCAGTTGGAGGGCCTGGTCGGGGGGCTGGCGGAGGATGAAATAGGCGAGTCGTTCGGCGGTGCGCGGGCCGATGCCGGGCAGGCGGGCGAGTTCCTGCATGAGTCGTTTCATGCTGTCGGCATGGGCGGCAGTCATGCGAGCAAGCTTCCCAGTTGATCGAGGCCGGGGAGGTTGAGGCCGCCGGTGAGGCGAGCCATTTCGGCCTTCATTTGTTCCTGACTTTGGGCGGCGGCGGCGTTGACGGCGGCGCGGACAAGGTCTTCCAGCATTTCGACGTCAGCGGTTTTGACGGCCTGGGGGTCGATTTTGAGTTCGACCAGTTCGTTGCGGCCGTTGACGCGGGCAGTGACCATGCCGCCGCCGCTGGAGGCTTCGGCGACGATTTGGGCGGCCTGCTCCTGGAGGCGCTGGAGGTTTTGCTGGACGTCGCGGAACTGGCCCATCAGTCGCGTCAGGTCACTGAATGCCATCATGGTCGGGTTTTCCTTTCCGGCGGCATTCTTCGCCACCAAGACACCAAGGCACAAAGAAGTTGAACCAGGGTCAACATGTTGGGCGTTTGGTCGCCTGGGCAGCGGGCAGGGCGGCTAATAGTTGTTTCAGGAATACGGGTTATGGGTTTGAGCCTCGTTCGACGCGGCGGACCTTGCCGTTGAAGGTTTCGAGGACGGAACGGACCTTGGGGTCGGCGAGGGCCTGGTTGATTTCCTTCTGACTGGGTTTGGCGCCTGGGGAGCGCGCGGGGGCGGCCGGCGGCGGCGCGTGGGAGGGCGGGGCGACGGGCGGGGTCGGGAGGGATTCGAGCCGCAGGCGCAGGGGACGGAGGAGGAGTTCGGCGAGGGCCTTTTCGATTTCGGCGATGACGGCGGGCTGGCCGGCGAGGAAGCGGCCCATGCCCTCGTGGGCGGCAAAGCCGAGGGTCAAGAGCCCCTGCTGAAGCTCAAGGGGGCGAGCGGGGCGGAGGTAGGCCTCGACGTGCTGGGCGCCGCGTTGCGCCAGGGCGGCGAGCAGGCGGGGCCAGTGTTCCTGGAGGTAGTCGAGGGAGAGTGTTTCGGGCAGGTCGGGCTGGGTCGGCGCGGCGGGGGGAGGGGATAGTTTGGGTTCGGCGACGGGAGCGGGGTGAGAACGCGGCGGGGTGTTCGCGGGAGCGGGAGGGGACATTCGGGAAGCGGAGGCAGCGGGCGTGGGTGAGGCGGCGAGGGCGATTTGGAGTTGGGCGAGTTGTTCGAGCAGGGTGCGGGTGTCGCTGAAGCGTTCGGCGGCGGCGAGGCGGACGAGGGCGGCGTCGAGCAGGGCCCGGCCGGAGGCGCCGAAACGAAGGGCACGGCGGAGCTCTTCGAGGACGGTGATGTTATAGACGAGGGCGGCGTCGTCGAAGGATCTCGCCAGCTCGATCATGGGCGTCCGGGCGGCGGGGTCGGCGTCGAGCAGATCGGTGTCGGGGGGGCAGTGGCGCAGGACCATGAGGTCGCGGAAGTAGTCCTGAAGGGCGTCGGCGAGGACCTCGGGGCTGAGGCCATCGGCGAGGGCGGCGTCGGTCCGTTGGAGGACGAGGGAGATTTGGCCGGCGGCGAGGGCGGCGACGAGTTCGGCGAGGCGTTGGGAGCGAGGCGTGCCCAGCAGTTCGGCGAGCAGGGGGAGGGTGAGGTCGTCTTGGGTCATGCTGAGGAGCTGGTCGAGCAGGCTGAGGGCGTCGCGCAGGGAGCCGCGGGCCAGGCGGGCGACGCGGCGGATGAGGGGTGGTTCGGCGCGGCGGTTTTCGCCGAGGAGGACCTTGTCGAGTTGAGCGGCGATTTCGTCGCCGGAGAGGTTGCGGAACTCAAAGTGTTGACAGCGGGAACGGATGGTGAGGGGGACTTTGTTGAGTTGGGTGGTGGCGAGGATGAACTTGACGTGGTCCGGTGGTTCTTCCAAGGTTTTGAGCAGGGCGTTAAAGGCGCCGGAGGAGAGCATGTGGACTTCGTCGATGATGTAGATTTTGAAGCGGGCGCGGGCGGGGCGGTAGATGACGTTCTGGCGGAGTTCGCGGACGTGCTCAACCTGGGTGTTGGAGGCGGCGTCGATTTCGATGACGTCGAGGTCCTGCCCCTCGGCGATGCCGCGACAACTGTCGCAGCGGCCGCAGGGGGTGATGGTAGGTTTGTCCGAGGCGAGGCAGTTCAGGGCCTTGGCGAGGATGCGGGCCATGGTGGTCTTGCCGACGCCGCGGGTGCCGGTGAAAAGGTAGGCGTGGGCGACACGGTCGGCGGCAAGGGCGTTTTTGAGGGTGCGGACAACGGCATCCTGTCCGACCACCTCGTCAAAGGCGTTCGAGCGGTAGCGGCGTGCCAACACGGTGTAGGACATTGGCGTCCTCTTAGCAGACGACAAAAAAGGGCCGTGCACTTTTCGTCGAATCGACGGCACCGGGTTTGCGCCGGCGGCAGGCTCCCGCCAGGTGGTTCCACGGCACAACGGACGAAGACGCTTATGGCTGCTCCGTTCCCGGCCTGACCAGGTTCACGTAGTCCGTTTGCATGGGACCCGGCGATCGACGCCGTTCGCGGGCGTAGAGGCCCGACACTGCCGACCCTCGGAAAAGGATTCCGCCTCGCTGTAGCGGATTGCGAGTACAGGGCGCCGCTACCACCCCGCCTAGCACGGCCCAGTTCCATAGGGTTCAGTGTTGTGCCGGCCGTCCGTCCAAGGGGGCGTACCGGCGGGCGAGGGACGACCCAGCTACGGGCAACCGTCCCCGGCTTGCCGATCAGTGTAGCCGAAGGAGTGAGCAAAGTCTATGCCCCGGATGAATTATTTATGCAACTACTTGCTATTCTTTAACTTAGGAACAGGTGCGCCGGGTATTTGTTACGTCGTGGGGCACCGAGAAGGGCCGGGTGCAGGGGCGGCCGCGGGGCGAGGGTCCGGCGAGGGCGGGGACGACTCACGCGGGCGCGGGTCCGGGCCAGAGGGAGAGCGACCGGCGAATCTTACGCGTGCGGAGGTTCAGGGTGGGGGTGAAGCCGAAGCGTGTCTGGTCCTGCGGCACCAACGCGCGGGCGATGCGGGTAAACTGGGTGTTGGCGCTGTGGACGAAGCCGGCGGCGCTCAAGGAGCGGGTGTGCCAGAGGGTTCTCAAGGTTCGCTTCCAGGTCCAGGGGGCGACGGCCGCCGCCTGGCGCAGCTCGTAGATCGTTTCGTCCAGGCGCTGGGCGGTCATCCGATGCGGGTGATAGACGGTCTCGACAAAGGTGTAGCGCTCCCAGTCGCGGGGGTAATCGTCGGCGAAGATTCGCCCCTGGGCCGAGAGCCGCTGGAAGAGTCGCGTGCCGGGCAGCGGGGTCATGTTGGTGATCTGGATGATGTCCACGCCCAGGCGGACGGCGGCCAGGATCGTCTCGGACACGGTGTCCTCCGTGTCGGCGTCCAGGCCGACGATGAACGCCCCAAAGACGGCGAGGCCGGCGCGGTGGAAGCCGCGTACGAGCTGCCCATACTGCGAGCGGCGCTGCCGGTTGATCGCCTTGCCGCACTGCTGCAAGTTCTCCACGCTGAAGCTCTCAAATCCCACCAACATGCCGCGGCAGCCCGCGCGGTAAGCCAGGCGCAGGGCCTCGGGGTCGGCGCCCATGTTGAGGGTCGTCTGGCTGAACCAGAGCCGCGAGCGGCCGTGGCGGATGATCTCGCGGAGAAAGGATTTGGCCCAGGCGGCGTGTTCGGGGCCCACGCCGAAGAAGTTGTCGTCCACCACGAAGAGGAAGGTTTCGGGCGTTTGGTTCCACTCGGCGAGGATCTGGTCGATGGGCCGGCGGCGGATGCGGGCGCCGTTGAACTGCGTTACGCTACAGTATTCACACCCAACCGGGCAGCCGCGCGAGGTCTGCAGACAGCCGATTTCGTAGCGGCCGTTGATGGGCTGCACCTGCTGGGCGGCGGCGCCGTAACCCTGCGACAGGTCGGCGGAGCGGCCCTGGTAGCGCCGCTGCAAGCGACCAGCCGCCGCATCGGCGAGGATCTCGGCCCAAGTCTCATCGCATTCGCCGACCGCGACGGCGTCGAAATACTCTTGCGCCTCGTCCGGGCAGGCCCAGGCGTGGGGGCCTCCCATGATGCAGGGCAAGCCGCGCCGGCGACAGAGGGCGGCCAGTTCGTAGGCGCGGGGAGCGCCGCTGGTGTAGGCCGTAATGCCCACCAGATCGTACCGGTCGGGGCGCAGCAACTGCGGGGTCTCCTCGGCGCCGAACACCTCATCAATGATGTCAACGGTGTGCTCGGGGGGCGTGAGCCGGGCCAGCACCTGCAATCCGAGGGCCGGCATGGCGCTGCCGCAGTTGTGATACCCCCGCGTCCGCCGTGCCACCGGATTCACCAACGCAATGCGCATGTACTCACCTACTCGTGCGCCCCTGTGTTCGGCCCAACCGCGCCGGTCGGGGCCTTCCGTTACTCCCGGCGTGCGGCGCGGTCTTCAGCGCAGCCGCGTCCACTCCAGCCCGCCGTACTTGGCCTGCAATTGCCGGCGGTCCTCGACCTCGGCTGGGGTCAAGTCCCCCGGCCGCAGCGCCAAGGCCAGTCGCGGTGCCAGTTCCCCGGCCAACGCCGCGGCCAACTCCCCCGCACCTACTTCCCGCCCGGCGACGACTCGCAGCCCCGTACCCCCCTGCTGGACAAAGCGCCGGCCCAGGATGAGCGAACCGTGCTGCAACACGGCCCGCTCCAGACGCCGCTGGGCGCTGCCGAGCAGCTTACCGCCGCGGACGACCAAATCCAAGCGGTGGGAGCGGTTAAAACAGAAAAAGGGCCCCCGCCGGGCATGGCTCATCTCGGGGGCGTCCGGGCCGCGATAGGCCGCCTGCACGCCCCAGCTTTCCAACACCCTCGCGCAGGCATCGTGCGCCAAGCGATACAAGTCTTCTATGTCGCACGACCGCGTGCCGTTCAGCGGCAAGACCAGGGCGTAGGTCAACTCGTCGTCGTGGAGGATGGCGCCGCCGCCGGTGAGCCGGCGGACGACGGGCAGGGCGCGGATGGCCGGGTCCTGGTCGAGGAACTCGGCGTAGGGCTGGAAGTATCCCAGGCTGATCGTGGGCGTACTCCATTGATAGAAGCGGAGGGTGGGGGGCGCCTGGCCGGCGTTGACGGCGTGGAGGATGGCCTCGTCCGCGGCCATGTTCGCCGCGCCCTCCCGTGGGGGATCGAATAGGACCCGCAGGAGGTGATCGGGATGAGGGCGGGATTCGTGGAGGCTTTGCTCGGCGTGGTAGCTGCTGCGGACGAAGGGGCCGGCGGCGACGTGGGCGAGGCCGATGTCCAGAGCGGTGCGGCGGAGGGCGTCGAACTCCTCGGGGCGGTAGAAGCGCGCGACGGGGGGGTGGTCGCGGCTGGGGCGGAGGTACTGACCGATGGTGAGCATTTCGACGCCGGCGTGGCGGAGGTCGTGGAGCAAGGTGAGGATTTCGTCGTGGGTTTCGCCCAAGCCGAGCATAAAGCCGCTCTTGACGAGGGGGCGTTGGGGGCGTGCGGCCACGGCGGCCAGGATAGCCAGCGACCGGTCGTAGTCGGCGGCGCCGCGGACTTGGGGGGTGAGGCGGCGGGTGGTTTCGACGTTGTGGTTGAACACGTCGGGTCGGGCGGCGCAGACGACGTCGAGGGCGTCGAGGCGGCCCTGGAAGTCGGGGGTGAGGACTTCGACAGTGGCGGCGGGCAGGCGGTCGCGGAGGGCATGGACGGTGCGGGCGAAGTGCCGGGCGCCGCCATCGGGGAGGTCGTCGCGGGTGACGGAGGTGATCACGACGTGGCGGAGGCCGAGGTCGGCGGCGGCTTGGGCGACGCGGAGGGGTTCGTCGGGTTCAACGTGATCGGGGTCGCCGTGGGGGACGCCGCAGAAGCGACAGTTTCGGGTGCAGACGCCCCCGAGGATCAGGAAGGTGGCCGTGCCGCAGGAGAAGCACTCGCCGCGGTTGGGGCAGGCGGCGTCGGCGCAGACGGAATGCAGGCGCAAGGAGCTGAGCAAGGCATCGACGCGTCGAAAGGTGGGGCCGTGGCCGACAGGCCGTTTGAGCCAGTCGGGCAGGCGGGAGGCGGCTTGGGGCGGTGTCATGGGGGGCATTATAGGCCGGTAAGGCGCGACAGGCCAGAGTTCGGGCGGGCTTTGCGGGTTTCGGCCGGCGCCGCTATAATCGGCGGGATGGATCGGGCGACGCTTCGTTTGCTGGATGCCAACTTCAACCGGGCCCGCGAGGCCGTCCGGGTGCTGGAGGACACCGCGCGGTTCGTATTGAACGACGCCGGCCTGAGCGGTTCGGCGAAGGAACTCCGGCATGAGCTGAGTTTGGCGCTGGGGGCCTTGGGGTCGGGAGCGCTGCTGGGGTCGCGGGACACACCGGGGGACGTGGGGACGGCGCTGAGCACGGCGAGCGAGCGGCAGCGGCCGGACGCACCGGCGGTGGCGGCGGCAGCGGGGAAGCGTTTGAGCGAGGCGCTGCGGTGCCTGGAGGAGTACGGCAAGTTGGCGGCGCCGGAGGAGGCGGCGCGGATAAAGCAGTTGCGGTACAAGGGGTATGAACTGGAGAAGCAGATCGTCGGGCGGGTGGAGCGTGGGGCGCGGGTGCGAGGCTTGCGGCTGTACGTGATCGTGACGGCGGCGGCGTGCCGGCGGGGGCTGCTGGAGGCGGCGCGGGGGGCGCTGGCCGGCGGGGCGGATTGCCTGCAATTGCGGGAGAAGGGGCGGAGCGACGGGGAGCTATTGGCGTTGGCGTCGCAGGTACGGGATTTGTGCCGGGAGGCGGGGACGCTGTTTGTGATGAATGATCGGGCGGACGTGGCAGTGGCGGCGGCGGCGGACGGGGTGCACGTGGGGCAGCAGGATTTGCCGGTGGGGGCGGTGCGGCGGGTCGTGGGGGGGTGCGTATTCGTGGGCAAGAGCACGCACAGCCCGGCGGAGGTGGACGCGACGGCGGCGGAGGGTCCGGACTATCTGGCGGTGGGGTCGGTGTTCGGCAGCGGGACCAAGCCGGACGCGGCCGTGTGCGGGCTGGAGCTAGTCCGGTACGCGCGCGAGCGCTACGGAGGCGCGATTCTGGCGATTGGGGGCGTAACGGCGGAGAACGCGGCGGAGGCGTTGGCGGCGGGCGCGACGGGGGTGGCGGTGTGCCAGGCAGTGTGCGGGGCGGAGGACCCGGCAGCGGCGGCGGCGGCGCTAAAAGAGACGTTGGCGGAGCAGCCCGACGGAGACGGGCCCAGCAGGCAAAGGCCGAGGCATTGACGGCACGCAGCGACGAACAACTGTTCGAGGCGTTTTGCGCGGGCGAGGGGGAGGCCTTTGCCGAGTTGGTGCGGCGGTACGAGAGGCCGTTGTATAGCTTCCTGGCGAAGTTCCTGGGGCAGGGGGCGCTGGCGGAGGACGTGTTTCAGGAGACGTTCTTGCAGGTGCACGTGTCGGCGAAGAGCTTTGAGGCGGGCCGGCGGTTTCGACCATGGCTGTACGCGATTGCGGCGAACAAGGCGCGGGATGCATTGCGGCGCCAGTCGCGGCAGCCGACGGTGCAGTTGACGGGGGGGGAGGACGATCTGGACGTGGGCGGGTTATGGGACGGGCTGCTGCGAGAGACGCAGACGCCACCGGAGGTGCTGGAGAAAAAACAGGAGGAGGCGTTGGTGCGGCGGGTGGTGGGGGCGCTACCGGAGGGGATGCGGGAGATTCTGGTATTGGCGTATTTTAAGCACTTGTCGTACAAGGAGTTAGCGGATCATTTGGGCATACCCTTGGGGACGGTGAAGTCGCGGCTGCACGGGGCGGTGGGGCGGTTTGTGCGTGATTACCGCGAACTGGCGGGCGAGAGGGAGCGTAAAGAAGACGGGTGATCATATTGGCACAACAATGAGCGAGTCAGACAAGGATAAATTACAGCGTCTATTGGATTACCACCTGAAGCTCGATGAGCCGGCGGAACGGTTGGAGACGCAACGGCTGCTGGTCGAGGACGGGGAATTGAGGTGGTTGCAGGAGGCGCTGGAGGGGATGCTGCGGCCGTTGGCCAGTTGGGCCGAGGAGGCGCCGCCGCAGGACCTAGCGGGGCGGACGCTGGAGCGGATTGGGCGGCACGTTGGGGCGGCGCGGGCGACCAGGGGGGAAGCGAGGCAGGACCGGCGGGGAGCGGGGGCGCAGGCGCGCTGGGTGTTGGGCAATTTGCGGGACCTGGCGGCAGTGGCGGCCAGCGTGCTGCTGATCGTTTCGGCGTTTCGGCCGGCGTTGTGGCGGATGCGGCAGACGGCGCAAGAGCAGGCCTGCGCGCTGCAGATGCACCAGGCCGGACTGGGCATGGCCCAGTACGCCCAGGACTACGCCGGGGTGCTACCATACGTGCCGCGGCCGGCGGGGGCGAAGTGGTGGTACGCGGGCGGGGCGGCGGGCGAAGGCGGCTCCAATACGCGGAACCTGTTCCTGCTGGTGAAGGGCGGGTACGCGCCGGCGCAGGTGTTCGTGTGTCCGGGGACGCAGGGCGGGGCGGTGCGGGTGCGGATTCGGCTTGATCCGCAGGTCTTGGAGGCGATGCAGGATTTCGCCAGTCGGGCGCAGGTGAGCTACAGTCTGCGGCTGCGGAAGGGCGGTCCGCCGCTGCGGGGTTCGGAGGGCGGGACGGTGCCGGTGCTGTCGGACCAGAATCCGCTGTTTGCAGGGTTCGACGCGCACGGGCAGCGGGAGCTGAACGTGGCGAGCCATCCGGACCTACTGCAAGGGAACTCGCCTAATCACGCGGGGCTGGGGCAAAACTTGCTGTATGGGGACGGGGCGGTGCGGTTTTCGCCGCAGCGGTGGGTAGGACCGGGGCAGGACGACATCTTCACGATCCAGTCGGAAACGGGCGGCGCCCTGGGGGTGTATCGGGGAAATGAGCTGCCGCGGAGCGACGACGACAGCTTTATCGCCCCCTGAGCGGTTTGGGGCGGGGGAGAGTGGGTCAGTTCGTGCCGCGGTTTTTCCGCAGGAGATGCTTCATCCGTGGTAGGTACACCAGGGCCGAAAGGGCAGTAACCACCACCGCGGTCCAGACGGCGAGGTTCCGCACCCAGAGGGCCCAGGTTTGACCCTGGCAGTAGGCCAGATAGATGATGACGGTGCCGATGGCGAAGCTTTGGAGGAACATCTTGAGTTTGCCGGCCCAGGTGGCGGCGAACTGACGGCCTTGGGCCTCGCTGAGATGGCGGACGACGGTAACGAGCAGCTCGCGGGCGACGACGACGGCGAGCATCCACCAGGCGAGGGCGGTGCGCTCGGGGCCGTAGCAGACGAGCAGGACGAAGCCGCCGATGATGAAGACCTTGTCCACGAGGGGGTCGAAGGTGCGGCCGAAGCGGCTGGTAACCTGGAGGCGCCGGGCCAGCGGACCGTCAATCACGTCGGTCAGGCCGCCGATGACGAACAGCACAAAGGCCCAGAAGAGCTGTCTCTGCGCGGCGGGGGCGATGGTCGGCGCGGTCATGGCACCCTCCCGCGCCAAGGCTAGCAGCAGCAGGAACCCGGCGGCGAAGACCAGCCGCGAGGCGGTCAAGAAATTGGGCAATAATCGTAACGTTCCACTCATTCTATGATCGCCCGCCCGCCGCTCGCGCCGCCGCGACCTGCCCTCGAAACAACCCATCGGCCGATCAGGTCGTAGTCGCGCCGGCCGATGATCTCGGCCGGGACGATGGCGCCAAGCGGGACGGACCTACTCGCCGGGCAGGCGAGGTAGCACACGCCGTCGATTTCAGGCGCCTGCCGGGCGTGCCGGGCCAACAGCCAGCGCCGGCGGCGGTCGAGCCGAGCGGCGTGGGCTTCCGGGCGACTTAGCTCGGCCAGCACCAGGCAATCCAGCCGGGCGCCGACGAGCGCCTGGGCCTGATCGAAGGCGATCTGCTGCTGGGCGAGCAGCAATTGCTCGTACCGTTCTCGCGCGACGATTTCCTCCACGGCGGGCCGCAGGCGAGCGGCAGCAGTGCGCGGCTCCGGCGAATAGACAAACGCCCCGAGCGCCGCGAACCGCTGGCGGCGGACAAACTCCAGCAGCTCGGCGGATTCCGCCTCGGTCTCGGTCGGAAAACCAACCATCATGGTAGTTCGGATGGCCAGCTTGTCAATCGCCGCGTGGAGGCGGCCCAGCAGGTCCTCGATGCCCGCCCGGTCGAGGCGGCGGTTCATCAGCCGCAGGAGGCGGTCGTTGATGTGCTGCAGGGGCAGGTCGAGGTAGGGGACGACCTTGTCGCACTCGGCGAGGGCGGCGATGTGCCGGTCGGAGAGGGTAGCGGGGTGGGCATAAAGAACCCGCAGCCAACGCAAGCCGGGCAGGGCGTTGATCCGGCGGAGCAGGCCGGCCAATCCGGCGCGGTAGCCGATGTCCCGGCCGTAGCCGGTGGTCTCCTGACCGATGAGGTTGAGTTCGACCGCCCCGTCGGCGAGGAGTTCCCGGGCCTCGGCCAGGACCAGGTCGGGCGGTTTGCTGCGAAAGGGGCCGCGAATACGAGGGATGGAGCAGAACGCGCAGCCCTGGCTGCACCCCTCGCTGATGCGGAGATAAGCCCAGCAGCGTTCGGTGAGGCGCAGGCGGACGCGATCGTCGGCGGCCTGCCGGCGGAAGGGTTCGAGGCGAACATCGGCGGCGGCAGTCTCACCCGGCCTTCCCTGCCGCGATCGTGTGGCGCCGGCGTTCCCGGCCACTCGATCGACGACGCCGGCCAGTTCATCCCGGCCGGCCAAACCGACGATCGCGTCGATGCCGGGGTAGCGTTTACGAAGGTTCTCGCCCCAATACTGGGCGAGGCAGCCGGCCACGACGACGCGGCGGGTTCGGCGGGCGCGTTTTTGCCGGAGGGCACGTTCGATGGCCGTAAAGGCCTCGCGGCGGGCGTCCTCGATGAAGCCACAGGTGTTGATGATGGTGGCGTCAGCCGGGTCGTCGGCGCCGACGAGGATCATCCCGGCCTGGCCAAGCACGGCCAGCATTCGCTCACTGTCGATGAGGTTCTTGGCACAGCCCAGCGAGACCAGGTTGACGCGCAGCGGCCGACGGGATGGGTTCGTAGGCGTCACCAAGAACTTGGTAAAGGCTCAGCGGCCCCGGGGCAGGGCGCTAAGTAGTAAGGCAGTCTTTCCACACCGGGCTGCGTCAGGGTCATTTCTCGTCGTCTTCCTCGCCGCTGTCCGGGTCGTCCCGGCGTGCGGCGTCCTCGCCCGGGGCATCATCGTCCCAGACGTCCTTCTCGTCAAGGTCGTCGTCCGCGGCGGCGCGGTCGTCGTCCTGGCCCGACCGGACATCCGAGTCTTCGTTGTCGTCCTCGTCCGCCTCGACGAACCCGCCGCGTGGCGTCTGGCGGCCCGCGGCCTGCGCGGGGTGGCCCGGCAGAGCGGCGCCCGCCGCGGACTCACCGGGCGTGGCGGCCTCGGGGCCGAGCGCTGCGTCGTCCGCCGCCTCGGCGGCCGCCTCCATACGCCGTCGGATTTCCTCGTATTCCTCCGGCGTGATCATCACCTCGCGGGCCTGCGAGCCCTTGTACTCGCCCACGATCCCCACGAGGGCCATTTGGTCGATCAGGCGGGAGGCGCGGGAATAGCCCACGTTGAGCCGGCGCTGCAGCAGCGAGACGCTGCCGCGGCCGGTCTCCAGCACGACCTTTACCGCCTCGTCGAAGAGGTCATCCTTCTCCATCTCGGCCGGGTCGGCCTGATTCAGTTGCATCAGTTCGGGATGGAAGTGGGCCTGAGCGACGGTGCGGACGTGTTCGACGACGCGCTGAATCTCGCCTTCGCTCAGGAAGGTGCCCTGGGCGCGAATGAGCTCGCTGGTACCGGGTCTCAGGAACAGCATGTCTCCCTGGCCCAGCAGCGCTTCGGCGCCGTTTTGGTCGAGCACGATGCGGCTGTCCATGCGGGCGGCGACGCGGAAGCTGATCCGGCTGGGCAGATTGCTCTTGATCAGGCCGGTGACGACGGTGGCCTGGGGGCGCTGGGTGGCCAGCACGATGTGGATGCCGACCGCGCGGCTCTTCTGGGCCAGCCGGATGATGTGCCCCTCGACCTCCTTGGCCGAGGTCATCATCAGGTCGGCCAGTTCGTCGATAACGACGACGATGTAGGGCAGCCGCAGCGGAATCTTGGCCTTTTCCTCCTCGCAACTCGGGCAAAAACGCTCGTAAATCTCTGCGGCGGTGAGCTGGTTGTACCCGGTGACGTTGCGGACGCGGCCCTCGGCGAGCAGGGCGTAACGCTCGTCCATCTTGATGGTGAGCCATTCGAGGATCTGCTCGGCCCGTTTCATCTCGGTGACGATGGGACACATCAGATGAGGCAGGTCGCGGAAGGCGTTCATCTCCACCATCTTGGGATCGACCAGGATGACCTTGACCAGGTCGGGCCGCTGCGTGAGCAGGATGCTCATGATCACCGCCCCCAGGCAGACGCTCTTGCCGGAGCCGGTGGTGCCCGCGATCAGCAGGTGGGGCAGCTCGGTGAGGTCCGCGCACAGGGCCTCGCCGGCGGCGTCCTTGCCGAGAAACAGGGGGATGCTCATGCGACCGGCCTTTTCCCCGGCCAGTTGCAGCAGCTCCTTGATGCGGACTTTTTCCTTCTCGCTGTTGGGCACTTCGATGCCGATGGTGTGCTTGCCGGAAATGGGGGCGACGACGCGCACGGCCGGCGCGCCCAGCGACCGCGCCAGGTCGTTGGCCAGGTTGCTGATCTGCGCCACCTTGATGCCGGGGGCCAATTGCAATTCGAACATGGTGATCACCGGGCCCGTTTCGGCCTCGACCACCTGGGCGTCGATGTGGAAATCGCGCAGGGTCTGTTCGAGGATGTGGCCCTTTTCGCGGACGACCTTCTCCTGCAGGGCGGAGAAGCCGCGCACCGGCTCTTCCAGCAGGCTCAGCGGCGGGAAGGTGTAGCCGTCGTACGATTCGACCTCGGCGCCGGCGGGCGGCGTGGGACGCAGTTGACCGGCCTTGAGCTTGACCAGGGCGGAGGACACCGCCTGCACGGAAGAGACCGAGTCGCTCCCCTCGGCCGTGGACGCGCCAGTCTCGGCGACGGCGGCGGTCCGGGCGCCCTCGGTCGGGGGTTCATCCAGGACTGCCACGACCGCGTCGGTGTCAAGCGAGGGCGTCTGGACGTCCTTCTCATCCGGGCGGGCGGGCCCCTCCCGTCGGGCACGAGCGAGTTGGTCGAGCCGGGCCACCTCGCGGATGGCGGCCTCACGCTGCGGGGTGGCGAGGGTCAGGCCGCGGCTCGTTACCTCGAGGGCGCTGCGGGGCTTGCGCCGCCAGCGACTGGAAGGGGCGCTTAAGCGGGCCAGCACCGGCCCGGCCTGACGGAGCCGGTCGGCCCCGCGCAACAGCAGCCCCGGCACCAGGAGCAACACGTTGTCTGCCGCCAGGATCAGGCCCACCAGCAGGGCCGCTGCCAAGACGAGCACCGTGCCCGTCAGGGCCGCGTTGGTCAGCAGAAAGTGGCCCAGGGCAATGCCCAGGACCCCGCCATTACCGTGCGAAAGCGAGGCGCCGCTGCCCGGCGAGATGACGAACCAACAGGCCGCCAACGCCGCACCCACCAGCAGCACGCCGATGATCCGCAAGGGCAGTTGTTCTACGGGCTTTTGCATGCACCAGAGCACCCACCAGGCCATCACGCCCGCCAACAGCGGCAGCGACGCCGGGCCGAGGTAGTACTCGGCGTAGTAGGCCAGCCACGCCCCCGCGCGGCCGCACCAGTTGTATTCGACCCGTGCAGGCGCCGCGTCGGGGTTGGGCCAATCGCGCACGTCAAAGCTGATCAGACTCAACAGCACAAACAGGCACGCCGCCAGGGCGATGCCGGCGACCGCGACCCGACTCAGAGAGGTCTCTTGCTGGACCATATTGCCGCTCTCTCGGTACAGACTATCCCTTGTTACAATGCTGATACCTTCATCGGAAAACCCCCGCTTCGTCCTGTAACTATTGCCCGCTTTGCCCGCCAGGGCCGCCCCGGGCGCGTCGAGGCTCAGGTTCTCATGGGGTTCTTCGCTTCCGCCCCGCCAAGCGCTCCGCCAGCCGCACCAGCCGGACCCCTAAAGCCGCCTTGGTCAGCCCACGGCATCCGCCGCTGGCGGACCACCCGCCGCCCGCCACCAGCACCTGCACGTCCAACCGGTCGGCGCCCGCCGCCCTGGGGCCGTTGAGCACGATAGCGTCCAGGTTCTTTTCCCGCAACTTTCGCTCGGCGTGGGTGCGGCCGCCGCGGTCCTGGAGGGCAAAGCCGATGAGAACCTGGCGCTTCTTGGCCCGGCCCAGGCCGGCCAGGATGTCCACCGTCGGGACAAGCTCCAGAATCAGGGGCTGGGCGGTCTTGGCGATCTTGCTGCCGGCCCGTCGGCGGGGGCGGTAATCGGCCACGGCCGCCGTCATGATCACGGCATCGCAACGGGGGAACAGGCGCCGCACCGCCCGGTTCATCTGCTCGGCCGACACCACCCGCGCCAACCGCACCCCCTGGGGCGGCTCCAGCGCCACCGGCCCACTGACCAGCGTCACCCGATGCCCCCGCCGCACCGCCGCGGCGGCACAGGCATACCCCATCTTCCCCGTCGAAGCGTTGCTCACGAACCGTACCGGGTCCAGGTACTCCAGCGTCGGACCGGCCGTGACAAGAAAACGCAGGCGTAGCGTGGGTGCTGGCGATGTTCGTGTGGGCGCAGCGCCAGGACGTCCTTCAGGATGGCGCATCAATGCCTCCGCTTCCTCAGCGAGGATCTGCTTGGCCGTGGGCAAGAGCTCGGTTCTGTCCGACATGGCAGATCAGTAGTTTACCCAAAGGACCTCTTGGCGGACTTCCTTGACGGAGTGGCAGAGCTTGGCCGGCGCCTCAATGCCCCGCCAATCCTGGAAGAGCCGGTCGTAGAGGCGACACCTGTACCCGGAAACCGCCGCACGGCCCCTGATCCGATGCAGGCAGTCCGCCAGTTTCTCGTGTTCCTCATCGGTCAATTCGAACCCGTAGGCCTTCGCGTCCCCGCGCGTCTCATGGGGATAGGGCGGATCGCAGTAGAACAGAGTATCCTGGCCATCGTACAAATCGAGGACTTCCAGGGCCGGCCTGTTCTCGATTTGGACACGCAGCAGGCGTTCGGCAATCTCCGGCAGGCTCTCGACGCTGCCGAGCCAACGAGAAACCACCCCGCTCATTCCTGCGCGGGTGGTGACCTTGCAGTTCGCCCAGCGACCCAGGGAAGCCTTCTGGGCCAGCCCCGTCCTCACCTGGCGGGCCCTGACGAAGAATCGACGGGCTCGCTCAAAACTGGACGTCCCGGCGCGCGGAACGGCGCAAGCGATGTCAAATTCCTCCCGGGAGAACGGCGTCAAACCGATCGCCTCAATTAATTCGCCTTTCCGCTCCCGGAGCATTCGGAAGAAATTGACGACGTCCCCGTCGAGATCGTTGTAAGTCTCTACCGGGGAGGGATCGCGATTGAGGAGCACGGCCGCCGAACCGCCAAAGGGCTCGCAGTAGTGGCGGCAGGCAGGCAGGAGGGGAAGCAACCAGTCGAGGTGGCTGTACTTGCCTCCGTACCACCCGAAGGCAATCCGACGACGGCGTGGGAGCGCGCCGGGCCGATTCCGCTCGACGAGCAACTCCATGCCGCCCGCGCCCTCTCCCGCCAACCAATGACTCTGATACCGAACAGGCGAGGGCGTCCGTCCCATCTTGGCTCCCTCCAAGGTTTCTTATCAGTCCCTGCTCTGGTGCAGGGACAGCCGCGTCAATCATTGACCAGCGATTGTGCCGGCGTCCATCGACCTGCCGAGGCCACCTCTTGAGACAGTCTCCTAGCGGCCGGCGGCGGTGGCCGGCGCCTTCGTCTTGACCGGCTGGGTCCAACTATCCGCGCGGGAGAAGGTCTTCCCGCCCTGGTTGCGCCAAGTCTCATAGCGGATCTCGGCGGGCGTGACCACCACGTTCACGAAGGTCAGGCCCTCGCGTTTGTCGGGGGCAACCGTGAGAGTGCCGTCTTTCTTAACGTCAGGCTGGTTGCCCGCGTTGCCCACGTCGATCTGCCAGACCTGGCCGCCGTCGGGCCGGTAGCGGGAGTAGTAGTGGGTGTGGCCGCAGAAGTAGGCCTGCACGCCGTGCTTCTCGAGCACCTTCCAGAAGGCGTCGCGCTGCTCAACGTTGGCGTTGAGGCTGTCGTCGGTGTGGCGCGGTCCCTGCGGGTAGGCCGGCTCGTGGCCGACGACCATGACGACCGGACGCTTGTTTCTCTGGAGGTCCCGGTCGAGCCATGCCACCAGGGCCGGCACGGCATCGCCGGAGGTGGCGGCGTCGCTGCCGGGCGCCGCGGCATCGTTCCAGTACTCGTTGAGCATCACGAAATGGACGTCCCCGTAGTCCCAGGAATAGGTGGTTTCAACCGAGCCTGCCGGGCCGTCCTGGTTGGTGTGGGTCTTGAAGGCCGCCCGGCCGCCGTGGCCGGTGTTGTAGTCATCGCGCAACCACTGCATACAGGCGGGAACCCCGGCCTCGTGGTTGCCCATGCCGTGGTACCAGATCGTCTCCGGGCCAAACCGCGCGTCGATCCGGGCGCGGACCTCGGCCGCCAGTTCGTCGTCGCCCACCGAGATGCCGAACACCCCCAGCGACCCATACTGCTTCGCAACTGCCGCCAGGACCTGTTCGTCGAAGAGCGCCACGTTCGCTCTAACGTCGCCCATCACGCAGAAGCGGAAGGACTCGCCGCCGGCGGACTCCGCCGCCAACGAAGGCCCCGATGGCGCGGGCGCGGCAGCCGGCCCTGCCGGAGGTGCGGCCTTGTCCGCCGCCGGCGCCGCTGCCATCAGAATCAACACCCCGCTCAGACCGGCCGCCAGGGCCAACGTCGCTACCTGCCACGACCTGCGCATCTTTCTCACTCCTGATTCCTTCGCTAACATGAACCAGCTCTTCGCTCCAGCCTGCGGCTCATGGTGCAAAACCGTGCTCCACATACATTCCAGCAGAATCCCTTCTCGGAGCAATCGCGTACTCATGGCCTACTGAGGCATTGCGGCCTTGGGCCGTTTGTCGGCGAGCATCGCTAGGACGCGGTCGAGGATGGCATCGGGCTCGGCCATGCGGCCCAGACCCTCGGCGCCGCAGGCCAGCGCGCCGGTTTCGGGACCGACGAAATGGATGCCGCGCTGGCGCAGCAGCTCGACGTTTCGCAAGGTCGCCGGATGCTGCCACATTCGCTGGTTCATGGCCGGGGCCGCCAGCACCTCGGAGGCGGCGCTGAGCAGCAGCGTGCTGAGCAGATCATCGGCGATGCCTGCCGCCAGCTTCGCCAGGATATTGGCCGTCGCGGGAGCGACCACGATGAGATCGGCCCGTTCGGTCAGGCTGAGGTGCCGAGTGTCATAGACCTCGCGGTCGGCAAAGAGGTCGGTATAGACCTTTCGGCCGGAAAGGGCGCTGAAGGTCAGCGGCGCCACGAAGCGGCAGGCATGTTCGGTCAGGGCGACCGTAACCCCCGCCCCCTCGCGGACCAGCCGCGAGCACAGCGCCGCCGCCTTGTACGCGGCGATGCCGCCGCTGACCCCCAGCAGGATCTCGAAACCGGCCAGTTTGCCCGCCATCTGCGGTTTCCTTGCGGCACGCGGCGGCGCGGCAGCGCACCCCGCCCGGCGCCGGTCAGTAGCTCTGGAAGTCGCCGCTGCCGTGCAGTCTTTGCGCCGTCATCGCTTCATCCGGCGGCGCCAGACCGGGAGTGTGGTCGTAGTCGATGGCGATCTTGTCCTGTCTGACCTCCTCGATGGCAACCTCCACCAGCGTCTTGCCCTCCGCCGACACCAGCGGCCGGGCACCCTCGATCAGCTCCTTGAGCCGCCGCTGGATCAGGCCCGTCAGACGGAAACGTCCGCCGACTTTCCGGACAATTTCGTCACCTTTCAATGCCTCAATCATCGAATTGCCTCTCCGTCGAACCCTCGTTTGCGGCCTGGCGCGCCGTGGGGCCGCCCGGCCGGACCAACGCGGTCAATTCTCCTATCGCTCGCTCCAAATCGTCATTGACAATCGTATGCACGTACCGCCCACAAGCGCGGGCCTGCCGAATCTCCTCCTCGGCCTTAGCCAGTCTCTTCTCGATCGCGGCCTCGTCGTCTCGCTTGCGGCTGCGAATCCGGCGCACCATCTCTTCCTGACTGGGCGCCAGAACCAGGACGCCCACCGCCTCCTTCGACCGCGCGAATACCTGCCGGGCGCCCTGCACGTCGATCTCGAGGATCACGTTTTCGCCCCGCGCCAAACGCTCGTGGACCGGCTGGGCGGGCGTGCCGTAGTAATGGTCGAACACGCGGGCGAACTCCAGGAACTCCCCAGCCCCCATCTGGGCCAGGAACTGCTTCTCGCTCAGGAAGTAATAATCCCGGCCGTCCACCTCCTGGGGGCCGCGCGACCGTGTGGTCGCCGAGATGCTCAGGTGCACCCCGGTACGTCGCGCCGCCGCGCGACACATCGTGCTCTTGCCCGAGCCGCTGGGACCGCTGACCACGAAAAGCCTTCCCGTCGTCTGCACCGACTGTCGCTCCCGCATCGCCGCCGCCGTGGCTACACCCCCTGGCGGCGCCGGCGCCACCGGTCGTGGCCGCACCGCCGTCATTCAACATTCTGAATCTGCTCCCTCAGCCGGTCGATGGCCACCTTGATCGCCACCACGTGCTGGGCAATCTGCGCGTCATTGGCCTTGCTGGCAATCGTGTTGGCCTCCCGCAGCATCTCCTGGCTGAGGAAATCGAGCCGCCGGCCCGCCTGGTCCTCGGCACGGCAGACCTGCTCGAACTGCTCCAGGTGGCTCCGCAGCCGCGACACCTCTTCGTTGATGTCGCAACGCTCCGCAAAGATCGCCACTTCCCGGCAAAGCAGGTCCTGGTCCACCTGGAGGTGGGCTTCCTGGAGCATTTCGTTGACGCGGTTGCGCAGCCGTTGGTGGTAGCTCTGCACCACGCGGTCGGTCAGTTCGGCCAGGGCGCTCAGCCGGCCGGCGATGACCTCGCATTGCTGCAAGAGGTCGGCCAAGAGCCGCCGGCCTTCCTCCCTCCGCATCGCCCGCAAACGCTCGATGGCTTGGCGGGTGAGGGTCTTGACCTTCTCCACTAGGCTGGCGATCTCCTCGCTGGTGTACTCGTGATCCAGACACACCCCGGGCAATTGCAGCAGGCTCGCCAGGTCGATGTGCAGGCCGTCGGCCTCGCCACGCAGTTGCCGCACGCGCTCCAGCGCCGCCACGTACGCCTCCAACGCCGCGTGGTTCAGCCCCGGCAGGGCCGCCTGCTCGTCCTGCCGCAGGTGCAAGATGAAGGTCACGGCCCCGCGGCTCAGCTCCTCCCGGATGATCCGCTCGACCTCCGGCTCCGCCGAGACCAGCATCTCCGGCAGCTTGATCGTCGTCTTTAGGAACCGATTGTTCAGCGAACGCACCTCGACCAGCAGGCTGAGCCCCTGCTCTTCCAGTTGCGCCTCGCCGAACCCGGTCATGCTGTGCAACATATCAGTTGGTCCCCGACGTGGTCGGGCTACCCTCCGCGGCCGGCGCCGTCGGGGCCGGACTCGCAGACGGCTGACCGGCTGCCGGCGCACCACTGGCCGGTGTCTCAGTCGGCGCCGCTCCTGGGGCGGCGGGCACTTCCACCGGTGTCGTCGCCGGGCCGGTTTCCGCCGCACCGGCCGGCGCAACCGGCGCTGGCGCCGCATCGCGGGGCGCGGCCAACGCGGGCCGGGTCGCCTCCGGCTCATAGGGCACGAACGTCGCCGTCAGCACCATCGAAAGCAGCAGGAACACCCCCACGATCACGATGGTCGCCCACGTGAACACGTCGCCGGTCTTGCTGCCGAAGGCGCTCTGCCCGCCCGCGCCGCCGAACGCCGCCGCCAGACCCCCGCCCCGGCCCTTCTGCAGCAGCACAATGACGATCAGCAGGACCGAGACGATGATGAACAGCACCGCCAGCGACATCGCCCACCAGCGAACGGCCGCCAACATTGTCGTTTCCATGACTGGCTCCCTGTCAGATACCCAATGCGGGTAAAACGCCTATTTGCCGGCCGCGCTCGCCCGCAGCCCCGCCTGGATGATGCCCCAGAAATCCTCCCGCTTCAGGCTCGCCCCCCCGACCAGCGCCCCGTCCACGTCCGGTTGCCGCAGCAGCTCCTCCGCGTTGGCGGGCTTGACGCTCCCGCCGTACTGAATGCGCACCGCCTGGGCCGCCCGGCCGCCGAACATCTCGGCCAAGACCGACCGGCTGTACGCCTGGGCCTCCTGGGCCTGCTCGGGCGTCGCTGTCTTGCCCGTCCCAATCGCCCAGACCGGCTCGTAGGCGATGGTGACCTTCGCCGTCTGCTCGGCGGCCACCCCCGCCAAACCCTGGCGCAGATGCCGCTGGCAAACGGCCTCGGTCTGACCCTTCTCCCATTCTTCCAACAACTCGCCGATGCAGAGGATCACCTCCAGGCCGCCCGCCAGCGCCGCCTTGACCTTGCGGTTGATCAGCTCATCCGTCTCGCCGATGACGTGCCGCCGTTCCGAGTGGCCGATGATGACGTAGCGGCACCCCACGTCCTTGAGCATCGCCACGCTGACCTCGCCCGTGAAGGCGCCGTTCGGCTCAAAATACACGTCCTGCCCCCCCACCGCCACGGGGGCGCCCTGCAACGCCCGGACCACGCTCTCCAGGTGCACAAACGCCGGACACACCGCCACATCCAGCTTGGCTGCGGCATTCTCGACGGCGACTTTACCCGCCACCTCCGCCGCCAGAACCCTCGCCTCCGCCGCGCTCAGGTTCATCTTCCAATTGCCCGCTATAAAGAATCTCCGCATCCACCCGGCTCCTCTTGGATCGCCCTAGCTAACTCTTTGCGCCCAAAGGCCTTAACAACATAGGCTCGCCGTCAATCAAAGCTAGCAAGTCATGCTTTCTACCACGAATCGACTTATGCTGCAACAGCTAATTTGCTCGACGTTCCCACTGCCGTAACTGCCCAATCCCCCGCCGAACCACCGGGTCGCTCCGACGAAAAGCCTGGAAAAGCGGGGGTGAAATCGGGTATAATATCAATGGGTGTGCACGACCCGATGATGTCGGGTTGGAGGGTGGCTGGGTCCGGCGAAATGGCCAAGCGCGGGATCAGCCAGGGGGAGGGGCGCTGTTCCGGTAGCGCGACGGCAGGGGCGCCGGGCTTGGCGCCAGGTCGAGAGGAGAAAGGAAAAGCACGCACGGTGGTACTGCGAGGCAGGCGGCATTCGACTGTCGATGCACCGTGGATCTTTTCCCTGAGCGTGGTGCCGCCCATCCTGGCCGGGGCGCGCCCTCTCACACCTCTGGCGGCATCCGCAGGCTATCGGCCCAGGGCATTCCTTGACCAAGCCGGGCTGCTTTCCGATGTTGGACATAAAGGGCATTTTGAGAAAGGCCGTTTGAACCCCAGACGAGGAGGATAGGTCATGCGTATCCCAAAGGCGCTTTGCCTGACCGGGTTACTGTTATTGGCGGCGACGGGGCCGGTGGCCGCCACGGCAACCGCGATCACCAGCGTCGTGGCGGGCACGAACGGCGCGCCGCCGTACATGTTGCAGAGCATCACCGTCGGCAGTTACACCGTCGCGGTGCAGGACCTGCGGACGGGAACCACCGCCGGTGCGGCCGACCAGGGCGGTGCGGTGGCCAACATGGACAGCTTTGATCTGAACTCCATCGCGGCCCGGAATAACCCCACGCCGAACACGTTGACCACGACCATGTTCGGCGGCCAGACGACCTGGCAGGACACCAACGGCAACCAGCCCGATTTCTTCCTGTTCGAAGCCGGGATGAATGACAACGGCGTGACGGTGCAGGCGATTCTGCCGGGCGGCGGCTTAGGCCAGGCGATCACCCTGCCCAACGGCAACACCTGGGGCGACACGGGGCTGGATCGCGTGGGCGCCCCCAACGCCGGTCAGAGCATCGGGGGCGTTTGCTGGGCGATCACGGATCTGAAGGATGCCGGCGGGGCGTTTCTGACCAACGGCAGCGTCATCCAGGGCCTGGTAATCACCTCGTCAACCCTGGACCCGACTTGCTTATGCGCGGTGGCCGGCGGTCAGAGCGCGCCCCACGCCCATGCCGGGCCGGACCGGAACCTCACCCTGCCGGCAAACTCCACGACGCTCAACGGCGCCGGCGACGACGACGACGGCTACATCGTCAGCTATCACTGGGACAAGATCAGCGGCCCCTCGGCCGCCCTGAACGGCGTGAACGAACCCAACCTGCTGCTCTCCGACCTCGTCGAGGGCAGCTACGTGTTCCGACTGACGGTTACGGACGATGACAATCTCACCGGCGCGGACGACGCCGCCGTGGCCGTCGCTGCGCCTCCCGGGCCGCCGGTGGTCGGCGGCGAGCTCAAGGTCTGGCACCGCGTCAGCGTAACCTTCGACGGGCCGGCGACCAGCGAGGCGGCCACGCCCAACCCATTTACGGACTACCGGCTGCAAGTAACGTTCACCGGCCCCTCCTCCCAAGTGTATGACGTGCCCGGCTTCTACGCCGCCGACGGCAACGCCGCCCAGACCAGCGCCACGGGCGGGACCAAGTGGCGGGTCCACTTCACCCCCGACCAGGTCGGTCCGTGGAACTACCTGGCGAGCTTCCGCACCGGCTCGATGATCAACGTCAGCCTCGACCCCAACGCCGGCGCCGGCGCCGGCTACTGCGACGGCCAGGCCGGCGCCTTCACCGTCGCACCCACCGACAAGACGCCCCCCGACTTCCGCGCCCGGGGAATGCTGCGCTATGTGGGCCGGCATCAACTCCAGTTCGCCGGCGACGGAACCTATTACCTCAAGGGCGGCGCCGACAGCCCCGAAAACTTCCTCGGTTACTTCGAATTCGACGGCACCTATGACTTGGGCAACCTCGGCCCCTCCACCCCCGATCATCTCCATCACTACGCGCCCCACCTGCCCGACTGGCAACCCGGCGACCCCAACTGGCAAGGAACCAAAGGCCGCGGCATCATCGGCGCCATCAACTACCTGTCCTCCAAAGACGTCAACAACATCTACTTCCTCACCTATAACATCGACGGCGGCGACGGCCGGGACACCTGGATCTGGACCGCCGACGCCGAACGCTGGCGCATCGACGCCTCCAAAATGGACCAGTGGGAGATCGTCTTCTCACATATGGACGCCCAGGGCCTCCAATTGCACCTGGTGACCACGGAAACGGAAAACGACTACGGGTTGGGCAGCGGCTTCACCGATATGCGCAAACTCTACTACCGCGAGCTCGTCGCCCGCTTCGCCCACCACCACGCCCTCATCTGGAACCTCGGCGAGGAAAACGACAACACCGCCGCCGAACGCCAGGCCTACGCCAAGTACCTCCATGACCTCGACCCCTACGATCATCCCGTTACCGTTCATACGCACTACAACAACCTCAACAACACCCCCAACACCTATGACCCGCTTTACGGCAACGCCAACTTCGAGGCCACCAGCCTCCAGGGCGACGGGTCCAGATACAACGCCTGGGACCTCCAGGTGCGGCAAAAGTCCGCCGCCGCCGGCCGACCCTGGGCCGTCTATGGCGACGAACAAGGCCCCGCCGTCAACCAGAACATGAACAACCTCGATACCCTCCGCCAGGGCACTCTCTGGGGCAACCTCATGGGCGGCGGCGCCGGCGTGGAGTGGTATTTCGGCTACCAGGGCGACTTCAGCGACTGCGGGCTGGAGGAGTTCAGCTCCGCCGCGCCGCTGTGGGACATGACCAAGGTGGCCGTTGACTTTTTCCAAAACTACCTGCCGTTCTGGGAGATGGCGCCCGACAACGCCCTGACCTCGGCCGGGAACGACTTCTGCCTGGCCCGGCTCGGCGCAGTCTATGCCGTCTATCTACCCTCCGGCGGAACCACGGACATCACGCTGCCCGCCGGCGTGTACCGCGTGAAATGGTATAACCCGCGCGCGGGCGGCCCGTTGCACAGCGGCAGCGTAACCAGCCTGGTCGGGCCGGGGGTGGTCTCGCTGGGTCAACCGCCGGCCGACCCGGCCCTCGATTGGACCGTCCTGATCCGGTCGGCCTCGCAGTGGCCGGAGCTTAGTGGCGACGATTGCATCGGCCTGCCCGACCTCAAGACGCTCACCGAGCAGTGGCTTGCCACCGGTGGCGCGGGCTCACTGCTTGCCGACCTCAACGGCAGCGGACAGGTTGACCTGACGGACTGTGCAATCTTGGCCGCCCGCTGGCTCGATTGCGATTCCCAAGCCGGCCCCTGAAAAATTGGCCCAACCGAGAAAACTATGAAACGTAAGTGTCTTTATTAAGGCCACTTACGCTGATTGGCCGCCGGTAAAAAAAGGGGGAAATTAGCCTTGACAAGGGCCTGGGAAAACGGTAGCCTACATGGTGAGCGGAAAATGGACATCAGCCAGCGCGGCTGATGAGGAAAGTGGTATCCTACAAAGGAGGACAGATTATGAAGAATCTCGTCTGGGTGTTTCTTGTTCTTGGGTTTGTGCTTGCCTTGCCCGTAGCGGCAGTGGAGCCGATCACCGCGGTGGTGACGGTCGGCACTCAAGGCACGGCGCCTCTGAATTACAACCTAGGAGATAAACCTGAAGACAGTCGAGTGAAGAACTTCAGGTTTTATTTTCTCGGTTCGCTGACCACGGCAAGCAACGGGGCGGTCACCGCCGCTCAACTGGCCAATGGGACATCGGTCATCTTCGCCGGCCAGCACACCGCGGACCAAGACTGGAGCGGCCGAACTGCCAATAACAGTGCCGACAACCTGGACATCAATGACTTGGTTGCCCGCAACTGGAAAGAGGTCGCGGCGGATCGTGTGCCTGTGGATGGCATCGCGGACGCCACCTACAGGACCACCTTCTTTAACGGCCAGGCGCTCTACCACGACCGCAACGGCGCGGCCCCGTCGGACTTCTTCCTGTTCGAGGCTGCCGGGTCCGGCGCTCCGGACAGTCCCGTGGTCGTCAAGGCCATTCTGGAGGATGGTACAATCCAAGCCGCCGGCCTTTCCATACTCGCCGCCAACTGGGGCGATACGGGCTTACGCTGCTACAGCAAGGACTATAGCGCGACAGTCCCGGAAGGGGCGAATGGTCTGAACAACGGCCACTGGATCATGGGCGTGGCGTTCTCCATGGCGGACCTGGGACTGGCCCCTGGTACGCGGATTCAAGGGCTTGTGGTCGAAAGCCTTACTGTGGATCCCACCTGCTTGGCGGCGTACGTTCCCGAGCCGGCCACGATGGGCTTGTTGGCCCTGGGTGGCCTGGCCCTGCTGCGGCGGCGGCGGTAAGTTGACAGCGCAGGGTTGTTTTGCGGTTTGAAGCCGATGATCGGGGCGCGCAGGCGGCTGTCGGCACGCCCCGTGTCTGTTGCCGTGGCGTCCGGCGCCTGGGGGTGCCGTAGTGCTTGCTCAACGGCCTACCACTTGAGGGCGACCCGGAACTCGACCTACCGGCCGGACCGTCAAGAAGAACCAGGCCCGCCAGGAGGGCCATGAAACATAAGTGCCTCTTCGAAGGGCACTTGCGCGGTTTTCCCGCCGCGCAAGAAAAACTGCATCACACAAACAAATTGTATTGACAAGGGCCCGGACAATACGGTACATTGAGGATGTGTGTCGGGGGGAGCGGAGAATGGTTTTCAGCCGGCGCGGCTGAAAAAAAGGCTGCGAACAAAGAAGGAGGATCCGGAATGAAACAGTATCGCGTGCTCCTATGCTCTCTTTGTGTGGCTCTAGGCATGGTGGCGCCGTGCCTGGCGGTTGTCGCGAACGTCACCAGCGTGACCGGCAATCCGCCGCCGCCGACCCCGACGCCATCGGCGCCGCCGTATGCCGCGATGCTCCTGAGCGTCACGGTGGGCGGGTACACCGCGACGGTGGACAAGCTGGCGACGGGGACCTCGACGGGGACTGTCCTGGCGGGCTATGACACGGCCATCGGCTACATGGACAACTTCGATCTGATCGATGTGGCGGCCCGGAACGCTCAGAATCCGGCGACGATCCAGACGGTCAACTTTGGCGGCCTGGCGGTTTGGCGCGACAGAAACGGCGACAATCCCGATTTCTTCCTGTTTGAGACTACTGGCGCCACTGGTTCAGGCGACACCAATGTTCTGGTTGCGGCGATCTTTCCCGACGACACCAGGGGCAATACGATTACGTTGCCGGGCTCGGGTACCTGGGGGGATACAACGTATCGGCGCTTGACGGCGGCCGAATGGGCATCGCCGCCAAACGCCAGCCCGGGCCAGCGAATCGTCGGGGTCTCCTGGGCCATTACGGACCTCAAGGACGCCGCCGGGAACCTGCTGACGAATGCCAGCTTGATCAAGGGTATTGAGATCACCCACGCGGGGTTGGATCCGACGAGCTTTAGCGCGTTCATTCCCGAGCCGGCCACGATGGGCTTGTTGGCCCTGGGTGGCCTGGCCCTGCTGCGGCGGCGGCGGTAAGTTGACAGCGCAGGGTTGTTTTGAGGTTTGAAGCCGATGATCGGGGCGCGCAGGCGGCTGTCTGCACGCCCCGTGTCTGTTGCCGTGGCGTCCGGCGCCTGGGGGCGCCGTAGTGCTTGCTCAACGGCCTACCACTTGAGGGCGACCCGGAACTCGACGTACCGGCCGGACTGACCCACCGTGCCGTTCCAGATCGTCAGGGTGTTGCTCGCCTGCACGTCGGTGAGGTTCATGAAGGTCAGGTAGAAGCCCAGGTTCGGATTGGGTTCATACCCCGTCGCCAGATCAACGTAGGCGAACGGACCCACCCAGCGGTACGTGGCGCTGTCCAGCGAGCTCGTCGTGGGCGGGGTCTCCCGATATTCCACCGTGCCCAGGTAACGCAACGCCGGCGACACGAAGACCTTCTTGTCGAAGAACCGGAACGTGGCGCCGGTGTTGCCCGTAAACTCCGGGTAGCTCAGTACGTGCCCGCCGCCGTCCACCCGCACCGAATTAAGCGGCAGGGTGGGCGGGAAGTTCTTGGCCGTCGCGTCGCAAAAACTGGTGTTCGCCCAGAAGGTGTGGTCCCGCCAAATCGGCGTGGTGAACTCCAACTCCAGGCCCCGCTGCGTAAAGTCGCCCGCGTTGCTCCACTGGCTGGCGGCGCCCACGGCCACGATGTTGATGAAGCCCTTGAGCTTCTGCCAGTAGGCGGTCGCGGTCAGGCTGGCCGGGCCGAACTGCTTCATCAAGATGTAATCGAATTGGTCTATGGCCTCCGAGTCCACCGGGTAGCCGCCCGACAACTGGAACACGGCTGGACGCATGAAGCCGCGGTTGTACAACAACTTCTGCGTCAGGTCCGGCGCGGTGTGCCAAATCACGCCCGCCCGCGGACCCATCTCCCAAATCTTGCTCCCCCGGTCGTCGTTGTAGTCCGCCCCGCTGCCGAACACCAATTTCACGTCCTTGTGGACGAGGTACTCGAACAAGGCATAGGCGTCGTAATTGTTGTCCTCGAAGCGCACCGTGCTGTGGCTGATGCTCCCGTTGTCCTTCCGCTGCGTGGTGTTGTCCGGGCCGGTATGCGTGTAAGTGTACTCCACGCCGCTGTTGAACGCCAACTGGTCGGTCAACTGCTTGCCCAAAGTCATCTTCGTGCCCCCGCTCGCATCCTTCCAGCTCTTCCGCAGAAAAGACTGCTTCGCGGCAGCGGCGTCCAGACGGGGGTTCTCGTACTTGGCGTCGTTGTAGTGATAATAACCCTTCCAACTGAAGTCCCAATCGTCGCCGATCGTGTCCCGAAACATCGGCTCCACGAAGTACTTCTGGTTCGTCAACCAGTTGTCGCGACCCTCGCCGATCTCGAAGTGCCGGTTCCAGATCGCGCTGTTCAGGGCTAGGGCATTCACCGAGAACCGATCGTACCGACCCTTGAACTGCAACAGCCAACTGTCGTCCACGCGGTCCATGGCCGTGGTATAAACCCCGAACGGGTGGGTGCTATAGCCGGAGGACTTGTCCAGGATGGGCATGCTGGTGGCCGCCGACTGCTGCACCCGATGCCCCTTCGCGTCCGCGAACGCCCCGTGCAGAATCCAGTCCGCCTTCTCGTACTCGCGCCCCAGGTTGAAGTTCGTCTTCAACGTGCGATCCTCGCCCCACGTCATCGAGGTCTGCTGCTTCTGCGGACCCAGGTCCGCGGCGTCCATCGTGATGATGTTAATCACGCCCGACAAGGCCCCCGAACCCCACACCACCGAGCCCGGACCGCGGATGATCTCGATCCGCTTGACGTTGCTCAGGTCGTTCGGCAGCTCGATGATGTTCCCCGGACCGAAGTTGTCCACCGAGTTAATCCGGTGTCCATCGATCAGAATGAGGTACTTCTGGTCGTTGTCGCTCACCATGCCCCGCATGGATATGCACATCTCATCACGATCCACGATAACGACCGTGCCCGGCACGCGCCGCAGAACGTCCTTGAGGTCCCGCGCCCCCCATTCCTTGATCTGCTGCGCCGTGATGATCGTCATGTTCGAGGGGCTGTCCACGACCTTCTCCACCTTGTCCGACGCCGACACGCACGAAATCTGCATCAGGTCGGTCAGGGACATCTCCAACAATCCGCCGGAACCCTGCGGCGCCGCCGGCGGCGCCGCAGCCTGATCGGGCGCCCCCCCGCCTTCCGCCGCCCACGCCGACCAACTTAGCGCCAGCGCGAGGACGGCGACTATCCACCCCTGGCGAACGATCTGCCCGGTTGACTCAATTGACCAGACGTGCCTCATGACTTGGTCTCCCTTCGACACTCGACAAGCGACCGCCGCTGCGGCTCCGCTCAACGGCGGACGGCACCAGCCGCCGATGCTGCTTATCCGACCTGTGTAACCTCGATCCGTATAAACCACACTTGGCGGCGATGGCCTGTCCCTTCGCCTCGCTCTATCGACAGCAACCCCGGCAGGACTCCACTTGATTTGCCGCGCGAAAATGCCGTTTGTGAGGTCTATACGGCCTGCCAATACTGATATGGCGGCAAGGACTGGAAAGAACTTTTTTTGGCGGGACCCATAACCGCCCCGTTCTTGCCGACTGCGCCCGCCAAAAAGGACCGCCTGGCGCGTCCCTGCTCCGGGTGCTCACGCCGAGAACCCGGGGCCGCTGGGCACTGCACAACTCGCCCCCCCCGTGCTACAATCACCCCCGGCCGGGCGGAGTGAGACCGTCGCATGGGTGCGTTGCCGACCACGGAACAACTGGTATTGAGCGGCGTCATGCTGTTGCGCTTGGCGGCGACGCTGACCGGTCTGCTCCAGCGGGGGTTGACCAGCCGGGAGGACGCGCCATGAGGATCCGCGTGGTCGGGGTTAACCACAAGACCGCGCCGCTACCCGTGCGGGAACGCCTGGCCTTCGACGAGCCGCGCACTGCGGCGGCCCTGGCCGAACTGAAGCAGCTTTATCCCCACGGCCAGTTTGTGCTGCTCTCCACCTGCAACCGCACCGAGCTTTACAGCGCCGCCCCGCCCGACGCCGACGCCCACCCCGTCGAACTGGGGGCCTGGCTCAGCAGGTTCTGCCGCTTCGATCCCCACGGCCTGACGCCTTACCTTTATGACTACCAGGACCAGGCCGCCGTCCGCCACCTCCTCGCCGTCGCCTGCAGCCTCGACAGCATGATCGTCGGCGAGGTGCAAATCCCCGCTCAGGTCCGCGAAAGCTACCGCCGCGCCTGCGCCGCCGCCGCCGCCGGAAAGATCATTCACCGCCTCTTTCACTGCGCCTTCGCCACCAGCAAGGAGGTGTACGCCGCCACCAGCATCGCCCAGCGCCGCCTGAGCATCGCCGCCGTCGCCGTCGAACTCGCCCGCCGCGCCTTTGCCCCACTCGCCTCCGCCCGCGTCTTGGTGCTCGGCGCGGGAGAAATGGGCGAGCTGTTGATTCGCCACCTGCTCGACGTGGGCTGCCGCCCGGACCATGTTACCGTCGCGGCCCGCACCGGCCGCCGCACCGCCGAACTCGCCACGCGCTACGGCGTGAACGTCGCCATCGAGCCAACCCCAGCGGCGCGCCTCGACCCTGCCGACATCGTCATCGGCGCCGCCGCCGCCGACGGCTTTCTCTACGACAAAACCTCCCTGCACGCCGCCCTCCCCGGCCGCCGCCGCAAACCCCTGCTTCTCATCGACCTCGCCGTGCCACGCAACTTCGACCCCGCCCTCGCCGAACTCGACGATGTCTTTCTCTACTGCCTGGACGACCTGGCCGCCGTCGCCCACGAACAACTGGGACCGCACGCCGACGACCTCGCCGCCGCCGAGCAGATCATCGCCGACAACGTCGAGAGCTTCCTCCACTGGTTCGGCGTCCGCGACGTCGGACCACTCGTCGGACAATTGCGCCGCCGGTTCCACGACATCAGCCGGGCCGAACTCGACAAGTTCTTTCGCACCGAACGCCACCTCACCCCCCTGGCCCGCCGGCAACTGGAAACCCTGGTCAACCGCACCGTCAACAAGCTCCTCCACGGCGTCATCCAAAGCCTCCACCGCGTCGCCCGCGAACGCGGCTCCGCCGAGGCCGCCCGCTTCGTCGAGAGCGTCCTGCAAGAGCAGCCGCGCTGAAAGGTGCACCGCGTGCCCGACATCCCGGACCAGATTATCATTGGCACTCGCGGCAGCCCACTCGCCCTGCAACAGACCGAAATGGTCCGAGCGGCGCTCAGCCGACGCTGGCCGAAACTGCGACTCGATCTCCGCGTCCTTCACACCACCGGCGACCGCGTCCCCGATACCGCCCTAGCCGGAATCGGCGAGAAAGGGCTGTTCACCAAGGAGTTGGAACGGGCCTTGCTCGACGGCCAAATCGACCTGGCCGTGCACAGCCTCAAGGACCTGCCCACGGCCTCCCCGACCGGCCTGCGGATTGCCGCCGTGCCCGCCCGCGAAGACCCCGCGGACGCCTTGGTCAGTAAGAACGGCCGGCGGCTCGAAGACTTGGCCCCCGGCGCCGCCGTCCTCACCGGGTCCCTGCGCCGCCGCGCCCAACTGCTCCACCGCCGGCCGGACCTGCGTATCGAGGACGTGCGGGGCAACGTCCAGACCCGACTGCGCAAACTCGACGAAGGCCCAGCCTCGGCCCTCGTCATGGCAGCCGCTGCGCTGAAACGACTGGACCTGGCCGCACGGATTACCCAACGGCTCGCGCCCGAATCCTTCCTGCCCGCCTGCGGCCAGGGCGCCCTGGCCCTGGAAATACGAGCCGACGACCCCCAAACCGCTGCCCTGGTTGAGCCGCTGGACGACCGCGCCGCCCGACTCGCCACCACGGCCGAAAGAACCGTCCTGGCCACCCTTGAGGGCGGCTGCCAGGTGCCTCTTGGCGCCTACGCCTCCCTGGAGGGCGAAACCTTGCGACTGCAAGCCCTGATTGCCGACCCCGACGGTCGCCGCCTGGTCGCCGCCCAAGCCGCAGGACCCGCCGACGACCCCGAACGCCTGGGCCGCCGCGTCGCCGACCTGTTGCTCGACCAGGGCGGACGAGACATACTGGCCCAAATTCGTAACGACGCTTGAGATGAAACGCATGAGGACCAAATCAAAGGACCGGACGGAATGAAACCGGACAAGACCGGTAGAGTCTTCCTCGTCGGCGCCGGACCCGGCGACCCGGAACTCATTACCGTCCGGGGCCGACGCCTGCTGGCCGCCGCCGACGTCGTCGTGTACGACCACCTGGCCTCCCCGCACCTGCTGAATGCCGCACCGCCGGCGGCCGAACGAATCTACGTCGGCAAACAGTCCGGCCGCCACAGCCTCCCGCAGCCGCAGATCAACGCCCTGCTCATCGAAAAGGCCCGGCAGGGGCTCTCCGTGGTCCGGCTCAAGGGCGGCGATCCCTTCGTCTTCGGACGAGGCGGCGAGGAAGCCGAGGCCCTGGCCGCGGCCGGAGTGCCCTTCGAGGTCGTCCCCGGCGTCACCGCCGCCCTCGCGGCGGCAGCCTGCGCCGGCATACCCCTTACCCACCGCGACTGGGCCAGTACGCTCGCCCTCATCACCGGTCACGAGGACCCCGAACGCCTCGACGACACACGCCTCGACTGGGCCGCGCTCGGCCGCTGGCGCGGCACCCTGGCGTTCTACATGGGCGTCAAGAACCTCCCCTTCATCTGCCGCACCCTCCAGGAAAACGGCCTGGCCCCCGACACCCCCGCCGCCCTCATCTCCTGGGGCGCCACGCCACGCCAACGCACCGCCGCCGGCACCCTGGCGACCCTGCCCCAATTGGCCCAAGAACAGGCCTTCACCCCCCCCGCCATCGTCATCGTCGGCCAGGTGGTGCAACTACGGAAAACACTCGCCTGGTTCGAAAAACGACCCTTGTTTGGCCGGCGGATTGTGGTAACCCGCCCGCGAACCCAAGCCGGCGAATTGCTCGAGCGCCTCGCCGCCCTCGGCGCCGACGTGCTCGAGTGTCCCGTCATCCGCGTCGCGCCCCCGCCGGACCCAACACCCCTGCGCCACGCCGCCCGAGAAGTAAATTGCTATGACTGGCTCGTGCTCACCAGCGTCAACGGCGTCGAAGCGTTTTTCGCCGCGCTGCAAACCGAGGGATTGGACGCCCGGCGTCTGGCCGGAGTCAAGGTCTGCGCCATCGGCCCCGCCACCGCCCAGCGCCTCCGCGACTGCGGCATCGCCGCCGACCTCGTCCCGCCGCAGTTCCTCGCCGAGGCCATCCTCCAGACCCTCCACGACCGCGGCGAGGTCCGCACCAAGCGCTTCCTCCTCGCCCGCGCCGACGCCGCCCGCCCCGACCTCGCCGACGGACTACGCCGCGGCGGCGCCCAGGTCCACGAAATTACCGCCTACTGCACCCTCCCCGATGACCCCGACCTCACCGAACTCCGCTCCGCTCTCCAAGCCGACCAGATAGACTGGATCACCTTCACCAGCTCCTCCACCGTGCGCAACTTCCTCGACAAGCTGGACTTAAGCCTTCTACGCGGAAAAAAAACTCGCCTGGCCAGCATCGGCCCGGTTACCTCCGCTACAATCAAGCAGATGCTCTTGCCGGTGAGCGCGGAGGCCGCCGAGCACACCATCGACGGCTTGGTCGCCGCCCTCCTGCAGGCCGAGGCGGCGGCGCCCCGACCGAGCGACAATAACGTATGATCGGAATCTCCAAACTCTACTGCGGCGCCGTCGAACCCTCGGACCTCCTGCGCTACGCCCGCCGCGACCCCAACCTGCCCAGCCACCTGCTCCAGTGCTCCGCCGACCACAAACCCATCGTCGTCTGGAACGTCACCCGCCGCTGCAACCTCGCCTGCCTCCACTGCTACGCCGGCGCCACCGTCAACCAAACTGCCGACGACGAGCTGACCACCGACGAAGGCCTAGCCTTGCTCGATGACCTCGCCCACATGAGCGTCCCGGTCGTTCTCTTCAGCGGCGGCGAACCTCTCTGCCGACCGGACCTGCTCACCCTCATCGCCCACGCCCGCCAACTCGGCCTCCGTGCCGTCCTCTCCACCAACGGCGCCCTCATCGACCCACCCCTGGCCCGGCGACTCGCCCGCGCCGGACTCAGCTACGTCGGCGTCAGCCTCGACGGCCTGCAACCCACCCACGACGCCTTTCGCCGCGCACCCGGCGCCTTCCACGCCGCCCTCGCCGGCATCCGCCACTGCCGCGACGCCGGACTCAAGGTCGGCCTCCGCCTCACCCTCCATCGTGGCAACCTCGCCGACCTCCCCGGCATCTTTCAGTTGCTCATCGAACACGACATCCCCCGCGCCTGCTTCTATCACCTCGTCTATACCGGCCGCGCCGCCCAACTCCGCCACGAAGACCTCGACCACGCCCAGACACGCCGCGCCGTGGACCTCATCATCGACCGCACCGCCGACCTCCACCGCCAAAACCTCCCCAAGGAAATCCTCACCGTCGATAACCACGCCGACGGCCCCTACCTCTATCTGCGCATGCTCCGCGAAAACCATCCTCGCGCCGCCGCCGTCCTCGAATTGCTCCGTATGAACGGCGGCAATTCCAGCGGCGTCCGGCTCGCCTGCGTCGGTTGGAACGGCCAGGTCCACCCCGACCAGTTCTGGCGCCGCCACGCCTTCGGCAACGTCCGACAACGCCCCTTCTCCACCATCTGGCGCGACGACACCCACGAACTCCTGGCCCGCCTCCGCCGCCGCCGACCCTTCCTCAAGGGACGCTGCGCCCTCTGCCGCTTCCTCGACCTGTGCAACGGCAACTTCCGCGCCCGCGCCGAAGCCGCC
>Ga0315295_10000214_pt1 | contig 49188 bp, 71 predicted proteins | sample YL17G14_0_MG_FD_204453 | JGI IMG/M metagenome (GOLD analysis project Ga0315295, IMG submission 204453) | Sediment microbial communities from Yellowstone Lake, YNP, Wyoming, USA - YL17G14_0 | ecosystem: Environmental > Aquatic > Freshwater > Lake > Sediment | place: USA: Wyoming | collected... | reverse complement strand
GAAAAGATGAAATCGACCCAGTTCAAGCACCAGGCGAACGTGATACACACCCTGCAGGAGACCTTCATGGCCATAGAGAGGTTCTACCAGGTGCAGGAGACAGAGGACGTCCTGGACTCCGTGGCCGAGGAGACGGCAAAAAGGGTCGCTGACAAGGTCGAGGCCGGCCCCTCGCTGCTGCCGCCCGCAAAGCCGGCCGAAGTGCCGGTGATAGAGGAGATCAAATACGAGGACCTGGAGATGAACGAGCAGGACGTGGACGTGCTCTCGATCATAATCAACAACGAGCCCGTCGGGATGAAGGAGATCTCGAACATGACCAAGATACCCATGGCAGGGGTGAGGGAGCATTTCGACAAATACAACCGGGCGGGATGGGTCTCAAAGGACGGGTCCGGGTCGTTTGAAACCACGCAAAGGATCCGCAAGAAGATGGTGAGCGAGCTCTACGGCAAGGAAGCCGCGATGTTCTTCGAGTTCGTGTCGACAAACGAGGACGGCAAGGTCACCACGAACACGGACTCGCTCGGGCGGTCGGAGGTGGGCATGTACAGGTACCCGTCCAAGACAGAACTGAAGGACATGAAGAAGAGGGGCCTCGTGCACACGGTCGACAAGGAGGACGGCACCCTGGTAATAGTCATCAAAAGGAAGGAATGCTACCTGTCGGACAACCAGTGAATCACGGAGATGCACGAGCTCGCGAGATAGGACGTGCTTCCGAGCGATATCTTCTTCCCGTACCTAAGGGCGAACGACTCGTCGTTCTCCGGCAGGCCGACATGGTCGCCGAGGACGAACACGGCATCCTCTTCGAACTTCTCGACACGTTCGCCCTTCTCGTGAAGGACGTATATCGGCAGTTCCGCCAGTTCCCTGATCACGTCCTGGAAGCTCTTCCTCGATACGGACATGCCCGGTTTGATTTCGTTCCATTCGCCCGTAATCTCCTCGGAAAGCACCTTCTGGATCCATATGCCGAGGGAGCGCTCGTCGGGGTTCACTTTTCGTAGCTTCGCCGCCTCGAACAGGACGGTCACGGGCGGGTTGGGCGGGCCGTTGAGGACGCAATAGATGCGGGAGTCGTCCCTCATGCCGTGCGACAGCCACAGGGCGGACGACACGCAGCGCGCGACAAGATCCATGCGGCCCCCCGAGGACGGCATGTCCTCTATGTTGAAGCTGCCATCTGTTCTGGCTTTTCTCGCAAAGAGGACGAACGTGCGCATAAGACTTTAAATGCCTTTTGCCCTTTAATAGGATTATGTTCGGCATGTTCCCGAGGCTGAGGAGGCACAACAAGTTGGAGAAGGACATCATGAACTTGGCAAGGCAGAAGCCCTTCTACGACGATATTGAGGACATTGCAGAACGCCTCGAGGGAAAGTACGAGACCAAGGACGTGAAAAGGACATTAAACCGGCTCGTGTCAGAAGAGATGGTCTATGTGATTGAGGTGAAGGACGGGAGGAACAGGCTGGTCTACAGGCCCATAATGTGAGCATACGTCAATCGCCAGAGCGTTCTGAAAACCGTTTAAATCCCTTTATGTCAAATCTAGCATAATGGGACTGCAGGACGACAACAAGAAGAAGGCGAGGGACGCCGCAGTGGACCTCGTGAAGGAGAACGGTTCGAGGATGGAAGAGCGGAATATATACAAGAGCCTTGAAAAGAAGGGCTTCTCCACGATGGACATCATGTTCGGGCTGATGATGATCAAGGATGAATACAAGAAGGACAATAAGAGCTCCGTCAGCGTGACCAGAAACCAGGGATACACTTTCTATGATTATAGGGGAGCCAGGGACGGCGAAAAGACGTCATCTGCTATAGGCTTCGAATGAGCGCTTAAATCCTTTTCTTCCCAATAGGAGTTCTGATGACCTTCAACGACAGAATGAATAATGAGGCAATGTGCGCAGTCTCCGATCTTCTCAAGAAGAGGAAACGTTCCGGCCAGGCAAAAACCGAGGACATGGAAATATACGACGTTCTGTGCGGCAAGGACAGGAAGGGGAAGTACACCACCATGGCGGTCTTCTACGGCATGGCCCATCTGAAAAGGAACCCGAAAAGCAACGTGAAGGCCACGGTCGAGAACGGCAAAAGGTACTTCGAATACACGGGCGAACTGGAAAAGCAGGAATCTATCGACCACTGAACCTGCGCGCCAGCTTTCCGAGCATGCCGCGCTTGCCGCCGCCTGACATCATCTTCATGACCTTCTTTGCCTGCTCGAAGTTCTTTATCAGCTCGCGTATCTCCGAGTCCGGCACGCCCGATCCCTTGCTTATGCGCTTGATCCTCGAGGCGTCGATCTTGTCGGGGTCCTCGCGCTCTTCGGGCGTCATGGAGTCGATGGCGTGCGACCAGCGCTTCAGCTTGCCTTCCTGCTTCTCGAGGTCCACGCCTTTCGGGAGCTTCATCCCGCCCATGCCGGGAACCATGTCCATTACCGACCGCAGCGAGCCCATTCCCTGCATGGACTTTATCTGTTCGTAGAACTCGACGAGCGTGAACCTGCCCTCGACTATCTTCTTGGCCGTCTTCTCCGCGCCGGTCTCCTTCGCCTTCTCGAGCAGGCCCTGCAGGTCGCCGAAACCTATCAGCCTTGATATGAACCGCTCGGGGTCGAACTGCTCGAAGGCGTCGACCTTCTCCCCGATGCCTATCCACTTGACCGGAGCGCCGGTAACTGCGCAGGCAGTGAGGGCGCCGCCCCCCTTCGCCGTTCCGTCCATCTTGGTGATTATGACGCCCGTGATGCTCAACGCTTTTTGGAACGCCTCTGCTTGCACGCGGGCCGCCTGGCCTATGTCAGCCGGGATGACGAGTATGCGCTCGTCTGGCTTCGCCACGTCGTAGAGCTTCTTGATCTCGCCGATCATCCTGGCATCGAGCGCGTCTCGCCCGGACGAGTCGATTATGACGACGTCGGTCCTTAGCTTGCCGAGCGCGTTCGCGAGTATGCGGGAACTGTCCTTCGTCTTTTCGCCGTAGAAAGGCACGTGAACCTGCTCTGCCAGCTGCTGCAGCTGCTCGAAGGCGGCCGGGCGTTCGACGTCGCAACACACGACCCCGACGCTGAGGCCCTTCTTTGTGAAGAACCGCGCGAGCTTTGCGACCGTCGTGGTCTTGCCAGAGCCGAAAAGGCCGCAGAGAAGTATGCGTTGGGGCTTGAGAGCGATCTCCGGCTTGCTGCCGACGAACCTGACGAGCTCCTCGTAGACTATCTTGACCAGATGTTCGCGCGGCGTGACGCCGGCAGGCGGCTTCTCGTCGAGCGCGCGCTTACGAATAGTTTCGGTGAGCGAAAAAACGAGCTTCACGTCGACGTCGCCTCCTATCAGGGAGCGCTGTATGTCGCGCACGAGCTCGTCGACCACTTTCCTGTCGACGTAACCGGCATTGGCCATCTTCCGCAGCGCGTCCTTGAGGCCCGCACCTATCCTCTCGAACATAACAACCAGTTTATTTTTATCCTTTAAAAAGTAATATAGTAGCATGCGGGTCGTGGGGTTGGACCTTGCAGGCAAGTCTGCTAACCCTAGCGGGTTCTGTTTACTGACAGATGAGGGTAGTGAGACGAAGCTCCTGCATTCGGACGAGGAAATCATAGCCGAGATAGCCAAGGCCAGGCCGGAGTGCATTGCCATAGACGCGCCGTTCTGGCTGTCCGATGTCAACTACAACATAAAGCCCTGGAGGCGGTCGGACGAGCTGCTGATGAGGCGCGGCTTCCAGCCGATCTCGTGCATGCTGCCGTCGATGCAGGCGCTGGCAATGCGGGCGCGAGAACTGGTCATTTTTTTGAGGTCGAAGAACCTGCTGGTCATCGAAGTCTTCCCGAAGGCCGCTGAGCGGGCGCTCGGGCTGAGCAAGGAGCTGCGCAAGAACCAGGACGAATACGACGCTCTGCTTTGCGCCCTGACGGCGAAGCATTTTCTAGACGGGAACTACGAGGATCTGGAAGGCGTCATTGTCCCGAAGTGAACTGCCTGCCGAACCTGTTCTTCAGCCTGTCGGTTTTGTTCGTTTTGTACTTCCACGACTTTCCAAAGTAATCCTTCATGTTATCTGCGCATGCGCTGAAGAGCGGGCACAGGTCATGGCACACCTGCACGTAGATGTCCTGCTCTATTGTCGAGAGGTCGCAGATGCCCTTGGCAGTACCGCGCGGTATCATGTTCTCTCTGCGCGTTGTCTTCTCATCTTTCTCTTTGCCATCGAGCCATGATTCCGGAAGGTAATAGTAGACCGACTTGCTATAGCCGCGGTCTGCGCGGACGTTCTGCTTCACGACATCCCTGCTAAGGTTAGAAAGCGCGGTAGCGACCTTGGTCTCCTCGAGGGTGCCCTTCATGCCTGAGATCACCTCGTCCCGCGTTACAGGCCTGCCGAGGCTCTCAATGTATTCGAGCACTTCCTCCTCGTATGGCATGAGGCTGTCTTATGCAGAAAAGGATAAAAGCCTACTTCAGCAGGCTGTCGACGACTTCCTCTGGCACGAACTTCTTGAGGCTGCCGTAGCCCTGGCCTATGCCGATATATAATATAGGCTTCTTTATGGCAAACGTGGCGGACAGGACGGCGCCTCCCTTGTCGTAGACGTCCGCTTTCGTCATTATTATGCCGTCCACGCCGACGGCCTCGTCGAACTTCTTCGCCTGTTCGACCGCGTCGTTGCCCGTGAGGCAGTCGACCACGAGGATCTTGAGATCGGGCTTGTTGACGCGTATGACCTTCTTTATCTCGTCCATGAGGTTCAGGTTCGAGTGCGAACGGCCGGCCGTATCGGCGAGGACCACGTCGCAGCCCCTGGCTTCGGCGGCCTTTACTGCGTCGAATATGACGGCAGCGGAGTCAGACCCGTACTTCTGCTTGATTACCGGGATGCCGAGCCTGCTTCCGTGCTCTTCCAGCTGCTCTATGCTCGCGGCGCGGAACGTGTCGCCAGCTGCCAGGATTATACTCAGGTTCTGTTTTTTCATCTCATAGGCGAGCTTAGCTATCGTCGTCGTCTTTCCTGTGCCGTTAAACCCTAGAAAAATGATTTTTAACGGCTTATGTGACTTTAAAAGTGCTGAAATGTCCTTTTTATCGTATTTAAATATGTCCAATAGGCTGGAGCGTATCGAATCGGTGACAGCTTTCTCTATTTCGCCTCTAGGGATGTTTTTTCCAATTATATTCGATTTAAGGTCTTTTAGTATCTTTTCTGACACTTCTAAGGCCACATCGTTCTCTAAAAGACCTAATTCTATATCTTTCAGAGTTTCTTCTATGTCCCCTTCTGCAACCGTCTTCTCTGTGACCTTACGTTTGATTTTAGAGAATAACCCTTCCTTTCTCTCCTTCTTTTCTTTTTCGGGTTTCTTTTCTTCCTTCTTTTGAGGTTCAGGAGCCTTTTCTTCCTTCTTTACCTCCTTTATAGCAGGCTTTTCGAGAATATCGGATACCCGCTCTTCTTCTGGCAGAATTATCGGTTCCTTGGGTTCCTGAGGCATTTGGGGCTCTATAACAGTCTCTTCTTCCTGACCTATCTTCTCTTCAATCTCTTCCTGCCTCAGCTCTTCGGCGACCGGTTCAGAAATCTTCTCGGTCTTCGGAGCCTCCTCGGACCTGCTTATTACAGAACTGAGCTTCTCGACGCCTTTCATCAGCTTCTTCTTCAGAGAGCCGAACATTATCATCGCTTCTCCAGCTTCTGGAGTTCCTGCGTTATCTTCTGGAGCTCGCTGTTGACGCGGTGCTCCTCGTTGTGGATGTCAGAAAGCGCCCTGCTCAGTTCCCCGGCGCGGTCGTCCACCATCTTGAGGGCCTCCTCGCGGGTCTTCTTGACAGCTATTCCGGCGCCCACGCCGATGGTCACGTGCTTCACGTCGTCTATCGCCCCGTCGAGATAGTTGCCCGACCCTATGGGTATCAGCGCCTTCTCCGGCTTCGTGGAAGCGAGCTCCTCGAGCGTGCCCCTGGTCTGGATGAGCTCCTCGAGCCTGATGCTTATCTCCTGCTCGCGCTGCTTTATCATCTGCATGTTCTGCTGCATGATCTGCCATTCGAGAACCTTCTTCTGCTTGACGTCCAGTGTCATAGAACCACTATGTGGCGCCACGGATATAAATAATCGGTGCTGACGAAGGCCTGCTTTAAGGAAATTCTTAAGAAGATTGAATCTCTCAGGGAATATTGGGGATTACTCGCGGGATTTGTGATGATGTTTCATTGACAACTATAACCCCCCTTTCTGTCATCGTAGGCAGTCCGAACACTGACCTGAAGAAGTCCCATATTGCCCTTATCATCTGCTGTATGATGGCCACTCCTTCGTTTGTTTCATTTACCCCTTTTTGTATATCTTCCAGCTTCTTCATCATCTCCTGTTCAGAACTTCCTCCTGATGTGCATTCCCTTTTTTCGCAATTCTTGACACAGCTTTCCACAGATGTCTGTGTTTCGTTCTTCAGCTCCCTGCACTTGACCACGCACTCCTTGTTGATGGTTACCGGACATAGGTTTTCCTGTCCGCAGACCTTCTGGAAGCAGTCTTGGCCGCAAGAAACCACCTTACAGACAGGTTCAGGGACAACGATCGGCGTCAGCTCGCTGTACTGATACCCTTCCTTATACTTAATCTCGATCGTCTGTGTCACATTGACGGTAGAATATGAACGGTGGCTTGCCTGCAGCTCTAAATTGTACTTTCCCTCGGGGCATTCCCCTTCCTTATATTTGCCGGCAGTTGACGCGTATTCACTTCGTCCTTTGAAGACAGATACGGTCGTTGTGTACCTTTTTGCTTTATCGTCGAAATACAGTCCTATTTCTTTTATGCATCCCTGCTCTTCTGTCGGATGAAAATATCCCTTTATTGAAATGTCCTTTGGTATATTGCCGTTCTCGTCCTTCAGTTCGGCATATATGTTTATCTGGGCTGAATCGACCTCTGAAATCACATTTGTTCCGATTTCCATCATAAGTTTCATCAATATAACTTCAAACTGTTTCTCTATCAATACTTCTTCATAGCCGGATTTCCCTGCCTTCAGCCTCAATACATATGTGCCGAGGGGGCACTGGTCATTTAGGTAGACCTCATCAACAAAATATTTCTGTATAAATTGTCCCTGATAATACAGCGGACCTTCTGGAGAAAGGTACATCCTGCATATCTTCGATGCTTCGGGCCAGCCCTCTATCTGACGCGTCTCTGTCGACAACGGGAACACTTCTCCTGAAACCCACCCATCCTGCACGACATTTCCCAGCGGGTCTGTCAAAAGGACCTTTAGATAAATTCTGTCCCCTGGCTTGTATGATGTCTTATCGAGCTCGATTCTGACCCCCAGCTTGTCTTTTTCTATCTTGATTGTTTTTTCAATTTCTTTCTTCTCCCCTGATTTTTCAACCTTTATCTTCAGTTTGTAATCTCCGGCCATTTGCCACTCATTGACCTTCTGCTGCTTTGCGTCCAGAACATAATATCCGTCTTTATAGGTGGTGGAAAAGTACTTGGACTGCATTCCGTTTGGATCGGTAAGCGTTGCATCAACCCATGCGTCTGGGATTATGTTTCCGTCCCTGTCCTTAACTTCTACCTTTCCTGTAAGGTAATCACCGGGTTTTATAACCGTTTTGTCCAAAAAAGCTTCCACCATAAGGCCGATCTGGGTGACGCTCACCATGACAAACTTGGCGTCCGTTTGCTCTTTGTACGTTCCTTTCACAGAAATGTTCAGCGTCTTTCCCAGCTCGTCTGATTTAATATAATGATCTTCTATGAAAGCACCGCCTTCTTTCCATGGATATAGGTTTTCTATCAGGAATCCTTTTTCATCCCTTACGTCTCCTGACAGATATGCATCAACTGCGTTTCCGTCCTTGTCTTTTGAAGTTATGGTTATTTTTATCTTTTCATTTGGATAATATGTGCTCTTGTCTGTTGAAAGCGTCAGAACCAAGGAAGGTTTTACAACCTCAAAACTTTTTGTCAGCGAAACAGAATCATATCCGCTCTTGCTTACAGAAGCGTTCAAGGTGTAGGTTCCCTGATAGCCTTCGTCTACCCAGACCCAGCCCTTATAACAATCGCAGAGGGCTGAATATGAGAAGTATAATGACTTGGTGCTCTTTCCGTCCTTTAACAAAGAACCGACGATGCTCGCGTCTGTCACAACCTTTCCGCTCTGGTCAGTGACCGTTATCCTTGCTTCGGACTGTTCTGCAGGATAATATAGGTCTTTTATTCCCGTGAGCGCGCCACTGATAGATTTGGGTTTGATGGAAACGGAGGTCTGCGCCGTTTTGCTCTGGCCGTCCCAACTATAAGTTGCCTTTATATCAACGACGCCTGTTCTGTCTGACACCCATTGATAAGAGGCGGACGTTCCAGAAGCGCTGCTCTCCTTTATCAGGGCGCCATCTTGTTCGATCCTGAGAACGATGGTGGCACTGGATACTGTCTCGTTTTCCGCCAGGCTGAAAGATGATGATACATAAACGGTGTCTCCGATTACATATTCGTTTTTATCAGTGGAAACTGCAACATCTGCCGCCAAAACTATCTGAAATGACAAAATAAATATGATAAAGGCGCCAAACAATATTCTTTTCATATAATATATTCTGCATAGAGCATATTTAAACTTTATCAGCAAGCCGCGCTTTCTTTATCACGAGCACGCACGAGTCCGCGCTGCACTGGCTCTCGGAACTGACGACCTCTATCCTCTTTCGGAAGAACGGGGCATCGAGGACCGCGGTCTCTATCTCGCCGCCCTCGCCTGTCGGGCTTATCTTGAACTTCTGCTGCAAGTCGACGAGCTCGTCGACCGTCTCGCCGTCGATCTCGCGGCCGAGCCACTTCTCGTCGAGCGGCGGGGCGAACACGCCGACTATTATCGCCTTTATTCCGGACCCGACCATCTCCTCAAGAAGTTCACGTTGGTCGCGCTTCCAGAGCGGGTTCAGGCACTTGAGGCCGAGCTTATCGCATATCTTCTTTATGCGCGACGATTGGTAAACGGACTCGACAGCGCCCGTGACCACGCCCTCTATGCCGAACTTCTCCTTGGCCTCGACCATCGCGGCCTCAAGGTCCGCCAGTTCGTCCTCCTTCACCCCGTCGGTCGTACGCTCCACGAGCGGGAGGTCCATCGCCTCTGCTTGGAGCTTCGTCAGCTCGACGTTCGGGGTGTGGAACATGTAGCTCTCATCGTTTTTCGATGTGATTGTAATGAGGCATGCGACGTGCTCGACATCCATCAGTTTCATCAGCGCGAAGGTCGAGTCCTTGCCGCCTGAGAAAAGGATTCCCACGCGCATCTCAGAACCCCTCTTCTGCAAGGATCTCGGAGATGCGGCCCAGCTCAGGTCCGGTGCTCATGTCAGATATCACCGCGCCGTGCGAGTTGGAAAGCAGGCCAGCCTTCGGGAACGGGGTGCCGGCAGAAACCGTCGTCACGTCGACGGGAACCTTGAGCACGCGCTCCACCTTTTCGAGCTCGTCCTCGAACGAGTTCGGATTGCACAGGCAGCCGCGGTTGGTCGCGAGTCCTGCCGAGCCTATCACCTCGAGGCCCGCGAGGTTCGCGACCTCGACGTCGACGTTGAGCGTCTCGGAGATCTCCTTCTTGAACTTCTCGAGCTTCTTGGATATCAGGCATCCCTTATCGTTGCACAGGACGAGATTTCCTATCGCCGTCTCCTTCGTCTCAATGACTAGCACTTTCACGCCGAGCTCGTTCAGCCTGGCGAGCTCGTGCTTCTCTATGAGCTTCGTGGTCACGATGCCGTGCGAGTTCCCTGCTGCGAAAATTCCGAGGAACTGCGTGCCTGCTAAGAAAGCGTGATGTATCGGGACGGAGAGCGCGTCGGCCATCTTCTTGAGTACCTTCTGTTCGGGCTGGAAACCGAGCAGGCAGTACTTGTCGGTCGCGAAGCCGTAGAGACCTATGTTCCTGTCTCCGTGAAAATCGGTCTTGAAGAACTTGAAGCTCATGGGACTCAGCCCTTGCCCGTCTTCCTGCTTATTGCCTTGTCCTTCCTTTCGGTCTGGTCGCCCGGCTCCGCCATCTTGGTCTCCTTCTTTTCTTCCAGCTTCTCGGCGACCTCTTCCTGCGGGCCCTTCTTCTGGTCAGCGCCCGCCTCGAGCTCCTCCTGTATGGTCTGGCTCTTCCTCTCCTTCCGTTCCTCCTTGATCTTCTTCTCCTTGGCCACGGCCTTCTCGTCCTTCTTCTTCTTGTCTTCGGCCGTCGGGGTCTTTATGTCCGTGCCAACGACTTCGGAGTAGACGACCTTGTCCTCGAGGACGGCGTGGACCTTCACGCGCCTGGCCGGCTTCTTCGCGCCGCGCATCCACACGGCTTCGTTGATGCTCTTTCCGATGTTGACGTCCTCGGCCTTCATGTGCCTCTGCAAGTACTCGCGCACGATTGTTATCGCCTTCTTCGAGCGCATGACCCTTTCGCTGTTGTACGCGTCCCTCAGCGGTATTGTGAAGACCTTTTCATCTGCCATAATTATCATCTCATGCAGGCCGTCTTAGGCCACTTCTTGCTCTTCCTGTGATATGCGACGCATTTGCAGCAGATTCCGTGCCTCGGACAGTCCTCTGTGCACGGGCAATTGCTCTTGTTAACGCTGCTTGTGCATTCCATCATCATTACCTCTTGATCCTTCCGCGCCTCCAGTGCTTCTGCGCCACAACGCGTATCCTTCGTGAGCGTGCGCGCTTGCCGAACTTCCTCAGGTCGGCCCATCTGGGCGCATCCTTCCTCTTCGCCGCGGCGATGTACCGCAGCTTCTTCCCCGAATGTTTCATCATTTCATTCACTTTCTTGTTATTGTCGTCTTCTTTTTCGTCGTCAGTGCATCAAGGATGTCCTTGAGCTTGCCGTCGTCTATTGAGCCGCTTATCTGGCCCGCCTGATACAGCTGTATCAGGTACGCCTCCAGCTGCGCCGCGAGCACCGGGTTCGCCAGCCTCACGCGCCCGAGCCGCTCGATGGCGGCCCTCTCGAGTATCTTCGAGAGCACGGCCTTCCTCATCGCTTCCTGTTCTTCCATTATTTCATCCCTTTCGTGAAATGGTCGAGGAACTTCCTGCCCTTGGGGCTGACTATCCTGCCCTTCTTCGGCTTTTCCGTCTTTTCTATCAGGCCCTCGGCCTCGAGCTGCTGGAGCATGGTCCGTATGATCTTCCCGCCCGCCTTCCTGTGGTGGCCCGGCTTGTGCCCGCGCCTCCGCTTCGTTCCGAACACCGTGCGGAGTCGCTGCGCCCCGACCGGCCCGCTGATGTATATCCTCCTCAGTATCGCCGCTGCGCGGAGGTACCAGAAATCGGGCTGCGTCGGCGGCCTTTCCGAGGACACGCCGGATTTCACGTACCTGATGCTCTCGGGCATCTTTATATTGCCGAACTTCTTGAGCTCCTCAGCGAGCGCTGGGATGAGCTTTCCTGCAGGAACGTCCTTTACGGTTATCATCAAATCACTCTTTTCCTTTTGCATTGGAAGGCTTAAAAAGGTTTCTTTCTTCGCCGCATTTGCACACCATGACGGGTTTTCCGCGCCTTATCCTTATCACATACGTCTTTCCGAGCTTAAAGAACGAATAGCATTCGGGGCAGTATTTGCGGTCGAGCTCCTTCGGCACGCCCATTCTCGCCTTTTTTGCGAGCTTCAGCGCGAGCCGCACGTAGTTCGGCGTGAACCTTCCCGCAGGGTCGGCCCTTATCTTCCCGACAAGTATATCGACGCGCTCGCGGGCGATGTCCTCGCGCTTCCTTCGGTCGTCCCGCCGTGCGAAGTACTTTCCCATGACAGCCTTACGCATCATCAGAATAAAAAGAAATGGTAATGCGTTACAGTTCGCAGAGCAGGTCGTCGTCAATCTGCTTGGACGAGGGGTCAACTTTCATTTCGCCGCACCACGCCCTCCACTTGTATTTTTCATAGAACTTCTTCAGGTTCTCGGCTATGTCGGCCTTTCCGTCCGCCTTCCTCACGAAGTCCGCCTCCCCTATCGGAATTCCCTTCATCGTGGTGTAAATGAAGCAATGAAGCATGGCATCGACATAGGTGCCGTTCCATTCGGCAATCCCGACCTCTATCTCCGTCCTGTTCAGTGGCTGAACCTTGCCACGCACCATGGCATTGATGGTGTCTTCGATCACGCTTTCGCCCTTCTTTTTCTTGAACTGCTTGTCAAAGTCAACGAAGGCCATCTTGCGGTACGCCTCTGCTATCTCGCCTTCGGTCCTTCCGGCATACGTGTCCCGCGAAGGGGATGCGAGCACCCATCTTTCGTGCATGAAAACCTATATAGAACAATATATATTTAAAGGAATATACGTTCTGCTGTATAGAAAAAATAGTAGCCGGCATTCAACAGGCTGCAAGCCTTGATACCGGCTAACAGATATCCTAATAGCGTGATTGTTCTTTGGCGGGCTGCCTTATAAAGAATTCGGCACCTCCTGGGTGGTTCGACGATTGCCGTTCAGACTTTTGGCAGTTTTATTAAGGCTTTAATGCTTTTGCGCACATTTTTAGGCATGCCGGAGCAGGAAATGGAGATATTCACCGTCAATCACGAACCTGACAAAAGGCCCCCGTGGGCGGACTGCAAGCCGTTCGAGGACGACAAGGTGTTCAGCCCCATGGCCAGCGCGTTCTACCGCAGCAACATCGGGAACAGGAAGGGCGTTCCCAGGAAGATGGTCGGCGACAGCCTCCTCCGCGAGCTCGGCGGGCTCGTCTACGAGAAGGACGGGAACGTCTACGTCAACGAGGACCCTATCTCGCAGTTCTACGAGAAATGGATCAAGGACAAGATAAGGGAGACGCCTGACAGGGCCGACAACGTGGTCAACTACGTGCTCGGGCTCAACGAGGAGAACAGGGAGAGGTACGGGGAGCTCGCCCACAGGGTGATGTACGGTCTGTTCCTCGCCATGGACAGCCCCATAGAGACCGGCTGCGGGACGGTCGAGGTGCACCTGCTCTTCAGCAAGGGCGGCGAGTACATCAGCGTTGAGAGCAGAAGGACTGCCAGGACAAATGGTTCTTAGAATGGTGCGCCGAAGGGGATTCGAACCCCTGTCATCAGCTTGGAAGGCTGAGGTCTTACCACTGGACTATCGGCGCCTGCTTGATAATAGAACTGGCGATTATTTATTTATAGCCCCTGAGCCGAGATCTGGTCAGCTATCTTCTTCCTGAAGTATTCGAGCTCCTCCTCGTCGTCATAGTGGCCCGGGGCGAGCGGCTTCTGCTCGTCGCCCTCCTTGCACGGAACGATCGATATTGAAAAATGGCGTATGAACTGGCCAGCGCATGCGCCGCTCTTGTTCTCGATGCGGACGCCCTTTGCAGATATCGCGTTCGCTAGCGCGACCGACAGCTGCTGCGCGAGCACCGCCATGTCCTTGAGCTCGCCCTTCGGGACGTCGAAGATGTCATTGTGGTGGCGCTTCGAAAGCAGGAGCAGCTGGCCCTTCCTCAGCGGGGTGATGTCCACGACGGCGATGCAGTCGTCGCTCTCGTAGACCTTCGCAGAAGGCGTCTTGCCGCTGACTATGCTACAGAATATGCACTCCATCTCATCACAGCTTGTAGCCTATCTTTCTGAGGAAAATTTTTCTGTCCTGGACGTCTTTAGGTGTCTCAACACCTCGGGACCTTGCGCCGTCTATCACGCCCATTATTCCGCGGCCGAGCTCCGTCTCCTTCACAATGACCTCCACGGGGTTCGCTGTTGCGCAGAAAATGCTGCAGACCTCCGGGACGTTCTTTATGTCGTTGAGAACGTTGATCGGGAAGGTGCCGCGGAGAAGTATCAGGAACGCATGGCCTGCCGCGAGCTTGAGCGCCTCGCGCGCAGCTGCCTCGATGAGCTCCGGATCGGTCCCGCTCTTCCTGACAAGGCACGGACCGCTCGCCTCGCAGAAAGCAAGTCCGAACTTTATGCCTGGAACGGACGTCACGAGCGCCTCGTGCAGGTCCTCGACGCTCTTTATGAAGTGCGTCTGGCCGATTACCACGTTGCAGTTCTCTGGGACATCTATCTTAATGATTTCTTCCATATGATCACTTCAGATAATAATACATGACATGTTTGGGATAAAGCTTTCCTCTCCTCTTCACGGCGTCAGGCAGCGTGGCGACCTTCCTGAAGCCGAGCTTCCTATAGAGCTTTATGGCAGGCGTATTGTAGGAATGAACATTCAGTATGATTATATTGATGCCTTTCATCCTTTTTTTCAGCAGTCTGAAGAGGATAGACATGGCCTTCATTGATATTCCCTGTCGCCTGTACTCCTTCTCCACCGCTATGCCGAAGTATGCAGTATGCCTGCTCATGCCCTCTTCCATGTTGACACCGCAGGACCCTATTATTCTTCCATTATGTTCAAAAATCAGAAACACTGTCCTCCTGTTGCGTATGTTTTTGAGATGACCTTTAAGCCATTTCTTCTCCTCGGCGAGCGTCATGGTCTTGTCTATTCCGATGCCTTCCGCGCCGCCATTCCTGACAAGGTCGTTTATTAAGATCATCGCGCCCTTGGCGTCGGACATCCTCGGCTCCCTTAGAACTATCTTCCTTCCGTCCTTCGTCGTTATCGATGTCTTGAACATATCACTACCTTTGTTCAGCCAGCTTTATAATGTCTCTGAAATCATTTATTACATAATTGGCGATTTCTTTATTAACAAGCTTCGGCCGAAAAAGAACAGAAGTTCCGACCGATTCGAACATACCGATATCCCCTCGGGAATCGCCAACCGCCATGCATTCCTCTGGCTCCAGCTTCTCTTTTTTCATTATATCCTTAATTGCAGCCCCCTTATCACTCCATGCCCTGATGACATTTCCGGTGAACTCCCCGTTTTTCACTTCTACTTCCGTCGCATAAACATAATCAAAATTCAGTTTTTTAGCAACGAGTTCTGCAAGCTGCCTGTGAACTGTCGAGATGAGTGCCAGTTTGATTTTCATACGTTTCAACTCTAGAACTATTTCGGCGACGTTCTCAAAAAAATGAAAAGAAGTGAATATATTATTCAGGTCTCTCACCTTCGCACCCTTGGATAGTGCCATTATTTGCGGTATGATTTCTTCATACGCCAATTTTCCCGCGTGATGCAATTCCAGCAACATCGTTGCCTTTTCAGCATTACCAACAAGGGCTGCAACTGCCACTATGGGAGGGTATGGCTTTGTTCTCTCAATCAACGTTCCGCTCAAATCGAATGCTATCAATCTAATCATGAGTGCGCACCCAATCACATCTTTGAAATTATGATGGTGGGGTCGCCCGGATTCGAACCGAGATCAGCTGGTATCACCATGCCATATTGGCACTACCAATTGCACATCATCAGCACCCGCGCGCTTCAGAGCTCCAGCAACATTCTGGAGCCAGCCATTTTGCATGATTTAATCAATCATCTTGCCAGGTTGGACTACGATTACGGCCCAACTAATGGGTCCCCGTCGCTTTCGCGGCCCCCATATATTGATTTATCCTGCTCCTTTTTATAGGATTGTCAAATCCTATTTTTTAAAGAAAAGGTTTCATGGAGCCTCGGGAGGGATTTGAACCCCCGACCTGCCGCTTACAAGGCGGCCGCTCTACTAGGCTGAGCCACCGAGGCATACTAGTCCTTTGGTCTGCTTGATTTTAAATACTTTGTCTCTTCAGAGATAGTTATGCTGAAAGCGGACCTGCATTGCCACACGAACTTCTCGAAATGCTCTAGCATGAGCCCTGAGAAGCTCGTCAACATGGCCATTGCCAGGGGGATCGACGTCCTCGGCGTCGTGGACCACGACGACATACGCGGAGCAGAGGCCGTAAGGAAGGCCGCTGGCAACAGGCTGCTCGTCATACCGGGCGAGGAGATAACGACCGATCGCGGCCACCTGATCGTATTTCTGTCGGACGGAAAGTTCAGCAGGAACGCCGCTGAGATATGCGAACGCGCGAAGAAGATGGGCGCGTTCACGGTCGCGCCGCATCCGTACGACTTCCTCAGGCGCACGGGGCTCGGTAAGGCCCTGAACGGGCTGAAGGTGGACGCCGTGGAGGTGTTCAACTCGCGGGCAATGCTCAGTATGATGAACAGGAGGGCCGAGGCGTACGCAATAAAGAGGGGCCTGCCCATGGTAGTTGGCAGCGACGCGCACCATCCGCAGGAGGTCGGGCTTGCGCTGAACCTCTTCGAGTGCGAGAAAAGCGTCGGATCCGTTCTTGAGAGCATACGCAAGGGCAAGGTGCGCTTCGTCAGGAGAAAGGGCCCGTGGACGAGCCATTTTAAGACAATGACGGGCCTTGCCGGAAAGAAATTCTCATAGCAGGCCGTTAATCGCAACCAGCGCCGGGATATAACTTGCAAGGAAAAATATGATCACCATCAGCAGAACGGCCAGCGTACCGTTTATATGGTATATCAGATAGGCGTTCAGTTTCCTGCTCTTGAAGGACCTCAATAAGACCGAAAGCGATGCGAGCGATATCGCCAGCAGAACGATATGAATCCTGAAGCCGTACAGGGCGTATGAAATCATCAGGCACAGGAGCGTGACGGCTGTAAATATTGAACCTGCCGGATCGCCCATCATCGTTCTTGCCAGCATGGAAATGCCGCGCCTAGTGCGGTCCCTTATATTGATTGATGCATCGGAACCGTAAGGCACGAGCGCCGATTCTTTCTTGTACACCATGAAGCACAGCACGCCTGAAAATCCGACAGCAAGCGCGAAGGCCGTGGGAAAACCGTCCAATGACGGCGCCACGGCGAGCCAGCCGGCCAATATTTTTACGGCGTACATCAGGGCGAAATTGAGCAGGAACAGCGGGCGAATATTCTTTAGGACGAACGTATGCAGCAGGTTCATCGCGAGGAGCAGCAGGACGGCCGCGCCGAACATGGCGCTGGCGGAGAAGCTTATTGCCAGCCCGGAAATGAGATAGACTAAATAGAGGCATACCGCCTCCTTCCGCGTGAGCGAACCGTTCAACAGGGGCTTCATCCTGCTCTTAGCAGCGTCCTTCCTGTCCTCCTCGTAGTCCTTCAGGTCGTTCAGGTAGTAGACCGAATTGTAGGCCAGAACGAACCCTATGAGCGGTATCAGTGGGAACTGCGGCATCGAACCGGTGACAGCGAACAATATCACGTATCCGAGCAAAAAATACGATGCGTTCCTTACCATGTATTGGGGGCCATATAACAGCGCCGCGAACCTCTTGTAAGACATCATGCCATCACCTAGGCCAGAATCTGGTTTATCGCTGAAAATTCCGGCACGTAGGTGATAAGGAAGAACGCAATAATGATAGTGCAGAGCAGCGTCACTATGAATATATGATATGTCGTGTACAGGTTGAACTTCTCGCCCTTCACGAACTTGATCAGTACTGCGAACGCCGCGGATATCAGCAGCATCACGATTATATGCAGCCTGAAAGGGTACAGCACGTACGAAGTGAGAAGGCTGACCGCGGCAAGCATGAAGAATAACGAGTTCGTCCGGTTGCCGAGCAGCCTGCCGAAGACCTTCTTCACCCCTTCCTTGAAGTACTCCCTCTTGCGCATGGCGAACTTGTTCTTGTTGACCTCTATCAGGCTCTTTTCCTTCTTGTAGATCAGGTATCCGAGCGAGTACGTGCTTCCTATGAAGAACACAAAATACAGCGGGAAGTCCGCGAACGAGGACGTCACTGATATCCAGCCCAGCGTCACCTTTATCATCTGGATTATGACCATGTTCGCGAAGAGCAGCGTGTAGTGCTTCTTGAAAAGGAACGAATGCAGGAAGTTCAGCACGAGCATCGAGACCACGAGCTGGAAGAACGTCTCGCCGACGCTGAAGCTTATCAGCAGACCGGACACGAGGTAGAAGACATAGAGGATTGCCGCCTCCCTCTTCTTCAGCGCGCCGTTGAGCAGCGGCTTTGACTGCCATTTGTAAGGGTCGCGCTTGTCCTCCTCATAGTCCTTGAGGTCATTGAGGTAGTAGATCGAGTTGTATGTCATGATGAACCCGAAGAAGCCCGCCAATGAGGCGTAGCTCATCTGGCCCGTCACGACGAAGTAGAGCACGGTCCCGAAGATGTACAGCAGCGAGTTCCTCGCTATGTACAGCGGGTCGTACACCAGCGCCTTGAGCCTCTTTGCCGAGACCATATACCTTCTCTGCCGTGCTGTTATATAAAAAGATTGGTGTCGGAGGAGGGGTTTGAACCCTCGACCTCAGGGCTTCACTCTCACAGGCTTCCGCCTCGAAATTCATAAGAGACTTATGAATCCTGCGCGCTACCAGGCTGCGCTACTCCGACTCCCTATTAGAAATTGAGGCATATTCTTATAAAACTTGATACCCTGCGAAGAAAAGCACTATTCCGGTGGCCACTATGCCCAGGAAGAAGAACGTCAACGGGACGTCGACCGGCACGCGCCCCCTGATGTCAAAGAGCACCGATTTCTTGTAGCTCCACCATCCCTTGCCTGTTCCGCGGAGCTCCCAGTAGATGTCTATCAGCGCGCACATCAGGCCGACCTCCACCATGACCCACTGCTGGTAAAGAACGTACGCCAGGAGCCCGACGATGGCGGACGATATGAATGCGAACTGCTGGTGCATGTTCTTCATCATCTCTTCGCCGGCTATCCTCGGCCGCTTCCTGAGCTCTGCGTATCTCTTGCTGAGCTTATCGTACCTTTTCTTCAATTGGTTGTATCGGTTCTCAATGCTCATTTACCATGCACCCGGATAGTTCATCCTGAAAAGTATGTACGTTGCCACGGCCGCCCCGAGGAAGAAGTACGCCACCGGAACGTCTATCGGTATCCTGCCGAATATCATCCAGAGCCTGGATTTCCTGTATTTCCAGAGCCCCCACATTGTCGTGTAGTATTCCCATGTGACGTCGGCCACAAAGGCGAGCGCGCCGAGCATCGGTATGGCGATGCTCTTGTAGTAGAGCATGCCTGCGATTGCTATCGGGAGGGGCACGAACGTGCTTATCCTCTTCTGGAAGAACTGCTTGACCTCCTTTCTCATTAGCTCCGGATCCTTGGAGATGGCCTCGTAGTTTTCCTGCAGCTGCCTGTATTTTTTCTGGAGCCTGGCGTACCTTGACTGCATCTTCCGGTATTGCACGCCCAAGGCGCCTTTCATAGAATCCAATAAGCTGAAAGGTAGAATATAAACCTTTTTCCGCTGGGCACTTTATAAATAGTTTACCGTGCGTTAAATATAGTGATTGCATGATAGAATACGACATAATTGTTGCAGGGTGCGGGACGGGCGGCGCGGCCGCAGCCATAGCTGCCGCAAAGGCGGGGCTGAAGGTACTCGTCGTCGAGTCCAAGCCGCGGGACGACATAGGGAGGAAGGTGTGCGGCGACGGGATACACGTCAACCACTACCAGTTCGTCAAGGAGCTCGGCATCGAGTTCTCGGAGCGCGAACTTCTCCGGAAGATAACGGGCATGCGCATCGTGGCACCCAACAGGGTGGACGCCATACACGTCAAGGACGACGGCTACTGCATCAACAGGAGGCTGTTCGGCCAGAAGCTGCTCGAGGGCGTGGAGAACGCGGGCGCGAAGGTCAGGGCCAAGTGCGCCGCCACCGGGCTGATCGTCAAGGACGGGACCGTGACCGGCGTGACCACGGACAGCGAGAGCTTCAGCAGCAAGATCGTCATCGACGCGACCGGCGTCGCGGGCGTGCTCAGGAAGCAGATCCCTTTTGACACGGACTTCCCGAAGGTCGTCGACCCGCAGGACTTCGCAAAAGGTTATCGTGAGGTCGTCGAGATAAACGGCAAGTTCGACTATCCGGACGACATCGTCATCGAGTACAACAACGAGGTCGCGCCCTACGGATACATCTGGTACTTCCCTAAGTCCGAAACCGTCCTTAACATCGGGCTCGGCTTCAAGGGACCGAACGACCTGAACGAGATGTACAGAAAGCACGTGTCGTCGCACTTCAATATCACGAAGGTCCTGGACGCGGGCGGATATCCGCTGCCGATGGTGCGGAAGCCGTTCGACGGATACGTGGCGAACGGGTTCATGATTGTCGGCGACGCGGCGTGCCAGGTCAATCCGCTCGACGGAGCGGGCATAGGATATTCGATACGGGGCGGCGTCACTGCGGCGCGCGCAGCGCTCAACTGCGTGGACTATCCGACACGCGAGAACCTCTGGCAGTACAACAAGAACTTCATGACGGACGTCGGGGCGAAACACGCACAGTCGGCCATATTCGCAAGGGCGCTCGGCTCGCTGACGAACGACGACATCAACTTCGTTTTCAAGAAGGGCCTGATAACTTCCGGAGACATCAAACAAGCGTACACCGGGAACCTCAAGCTCGGCATCGCGAGCAAGCTCGTGAAGGCCATAAAGGGCTCGTCAAGACCTTACATACTAAAGACGTTCAACACGGTCGCAAAGCTGACCTCCGAGGTCAAGGACCATTACATGAACTATCCGTCAGACCCCGGGAACTTCATGCAATGGAGAATATGGGCCAAGACCATCTTCGATCAGGCTGAAAGGTCCTTCTGAACGAACTTCCAGCAGCGGCGCGCCGAATCCGCGCACAGCGTCCCGCCCGAACCGAAGCCCTTCGTGTCCGTTCCGACGATATAGAGGCCGGTTATGTTCGTCTTCTGCTGAGGAAGGTTCCACATTGAGTTCGCTGCGTTCTGCAGCGTCTTTTCTGCGCGGCAGGACTGTATGTGCTTCATGTCGACGTACCGCTCGAAGCCGGGCAGGAACTTCTCGATGCTCTGGTGCATCGAGTTCAGCAGCTCCTTCTCGCTGCCGTGCGTTATGGCGCTCATCCCGAAAAGCTGGTGGCCTGCCGGAGCGAGCGACGGGTCAAAGTCCGAGACGAAGCATCCCCAGTTCGGGGACGTCAGGTCGCGCATGATGTCGATGCGGGACTCCCGCTGCCAGTCGGCGACCTTCTGGCTGAAGCCGAGCCACACGGTTATGGAGCGGTACTCGTCCTCCTTGGGCATCGGCCCTTCGAAGTATCCGCCCTCTATCGTCTTGTTGAGGTCGCGGACCTTGCCGTCGTAGACCACGAGATCGGCCTCGAAGAAGTCCTTTCCGATGATGACGCCTTGTACCTTGCCGCGGCTGACGACTATCTTCTTGACCTCACTTCCGGTTTTTACGTCGAGCCCCTGGCCGATGAACAGGCCCGGAACCGCCTTCAGCCCGCCGAGCGGGTACCAGTCCTCCTCCGTGGCGTGACCGGAGGGCAGGACGTTCCTGAGGACGTACGCCGGCGACAGTCGCTTGTTGCGGACGAGCGTGTCGACGAAGCGCACGAGCGCACCCTCCTTGATGTTCGTGCCGGTGCTCATCCAGCACAGAGCGTTCAGGAACGCGAGCATGTCGTCGGACCTCACGTACTTTCTGATGAAATCATAAGTCGCGGTGTCCGGATACTTCGCCGTTCCGGACCTGCCCATGCGCAGAAACTTCAGGTACATCCTCAGGAACGCCGTGCGGTCCTGCTTCTGAATGAGCGAGAACTTCAAGAGCTGCGACAGGTTCTGCGGTATCACGTCGCTCTTTTCTCCGAGGTAGAAGCGGTAGCACTTCTGCGCGGCAAAGTTGCTCTTGAAGATGTCGGGGCTTATGAACTGCTTCATGAGCACGGGCAGCTCGCCGGTCGTCCCGCGCGTGAGCATGTGAAGGCCCGTGTCCACCTGATAATCCCCCTGGGGATATGACCAGAACGACCCGCCCGGGTGGTCGCTCTTCTCGAACACGACCGGCTCGAAGCCGTTCTTCTTCAGTATCAGCGCAGTGCACAGCCCGCCCATGCCCGAGCCGACTACAGCTGTTCGTGGCCTTTGCATGAGCTAATTATCGCGGCAAACATTTAAAAAGAAATCGTGTTCATTATCCTATTTTCTTTCGTAAAGAAAGATGAATGGCGGGCCCGAAGGGATTCGAACCCTCGACCTATCGGTTTCTCCAGTCACCGAACCGCAAGCGGTTCTCGTACGGCTCCATTAAGAGCCGATCGCTCTAACCAGACTGAGCTACGAGCCCAACAAAATATATTAGAACATCATACCTATTAAAAACTGACGTTTACCTCTTCCGCTTCTTCGTGTTGATGTCCTTCCACTGCCACCTGAAATCGCGGAGCTTAGCCGCCGGGAAGCCGCAGTGCGCGCAGGTCTTCCTGTTCACGTGGTAGGCGTGCTTGCCGCACCGCCTGCAGACTATGTGAGTCTTCTTGTTATGTCTTCCAAATGAGGGCGTCCCTTTTGTCATGCTCCCACCTTAAGCTGTCGGAGAAACGAGGATTATTGTATCTCCCCTTACAAGGGCCGAACCAAGCTTCACCCTCTTGTCGTCCTTAACCTCGTCCGCTTCCTCGAGCCAGATGTTGAGGTGGAGGTCGAACGCCTGGAGAACACCTGTTATCTCTATCCCGTTCTTCAGCTTGATTATTACCCTCTTTCCTTTCGCTCTATCCAACACGTCCAATGGTCTGTTGTTGCTCATACAATCAACCTAGACTTTATGCTGCATAGATATAAATATAACGTTTAAATAGGTTCAGTAAGAGACTGATATTATGATTACGCACGGGAGAAGCAAGCGGAAGCCCACAGGAGGGCTCTACCACAAGCTCAGGAAGAAGAGGAAGAACGACATAGGGAGCGACTTCCTGCCGGTCAAGATAGGCGAACGCAAGGTCAAGAAGGTCGCCACGCTCGGCGGGAACTTCAAGATGCGCGTGACCGAGATACAGTACATGAACCTCGTGCACGGCGGAACGACGGAGAAGGCCAAGATAATAACGGTGAAGGAGAACCCGGCCAACCCGCACTACGTCCGAATGAACATAATAACCAAGGGCGCGGTCGTCGAGACCGACAAGGGCCTCGCACGAGTGACGTCCAGGCCGGGCCAGCACGGAGCAGTCAACGGCGTCCTTCTGAAGTAATTTATACCAGTTGGCGCAATTATTCTGCATGGCACTGCTGTATATAGAGGTCGACGGGCGCGTCTTTCTGAAGGAGAAGGACGGGAAGTTAACTTTCCCAGAGGAAAGTGAGAAGCTGAAGTTCAAGGTGCGGAAGATAATCGACTACGACTTCAACGGCCAGAGCGTGTGGCTCTGCGACGCGGACCTCGACCATTTCCCGGACGAATGGATGCTCAAGGACGACGTGCTCGCGGACGCGCGGGCCGAGAAGGTCGTCAAGGAGGCGATAGCGCGCTCGTTCATACGGCCTGTCGTCGGGGCGATAGTCCTTAAGGACGGAAAGGTGCTCATGCTTAAAGCGTCACGGGGCTTCATGCAGGACAAATGGAACTTCCCTGGCGGGTTCATGATCTACGGCGAGGACCCGAAGGAAGCGATCAAGCGGGAGATACGCGAGGAGCTCGGGGTGGGGTTCACGATCAACAGCATGCTCGGCGTCTATTCGCACATTTTTGAAAGGCACGGCTACCACATACTGTGCTTCGTGTTCCTCGGGGCTCTGGAAGGCGAACCCAAGCCCAGCAAGAAGGAGATCTCCAAGGCGGAGTGGATAGACATGGACAAGGCCATGAAGGAAAGCGTCAACCCGTTCGTTTCTGCGGCCCTGACCGAGCTTAATAACGTACTGAAGTACGTCGGAATGCGTTGAACGGGGCAAGATTTTATATACCGCCTCGGACAACTATACTTCATGACATTCGGAAAAGCAAAGGAAATTTTGACAAATGTGGAAAAATACATCGAAGCGAAGTCAGACACATGGATGGAGACGACGAAGCTCGTAGCTCTCGAGTCCCTCATACCTGCAGTGATACTGGCAATCGCAGCATTTGCGGGCTTCTCAGGATTGGCAGCGCTCAAGTTGCCGGCTCTTGGGCTCGATATGGGAATGGCAGCGGCCACGGCCTTTATCGGCACAATAATCGGTTCGATACTGCTGTTAGTCGTCGGAGGATTGGTACTGCACGTGTTCGCGTTGCTCCTTGGCGGCAAGGGAACCTTCAACGATTCCGTCGCAGCCATGGGCGCCTTCATGACGCCGTTGTTGCTGCTGGGCTGGATACCGTTCATCAACATGATAGCGGGAATCTACTCGGCCGCGATAATCGTGATCGCAGTTGCGAAGAAGCACAAGCTGACAATGTTCAATGCATCGATATCGATAGCATTGCCGGCGATAATACTGGCTTTGGTAGCTGCGTACCTAGCGTCCTTGACAGTGCCAGCGATGATAGCCTCATTTGTTCCAGCACTTGTTAGATAAAAGGGAGGGGCGGAGGTTCGTTCCTTCCCCTTTTTATTTTTTATGGCGGTTGATATGAAGAACGCACTGATTGTCACAACATTGCTTGTCATTGTCCCATCGCTAGCCCTGGCAGCATGCCCGGGCATCAACGCCCAGGTCACCGACAAGGGCAGCATAATCACCGCGGCAGCGGAGGCTCCCGGATGCGACGGACTGACCTTTGACCTGAAGGAGGGCGACTGCCTCGGGACGACGATAAACAGCTGCACGCCTGTCGCGAGCATATGCGCGATAGACTTCAGCCCGCCGTGGACATCCGGTGAACACGAGTACGTTTTCTGCCTTGACGAGGACAAGGACGGAATATACGAGAAGTCGTCCGAAGCAAAAAGCGTCACCATCGCGCCAGGGGCTATTAAAAGCGATAACGACAACAGCCTTGTGCTCCCGCTGCTGGCAATAGCGTTCGTGATCGCGCTGATAATGTACCTGAAGGAACGGAAGAGGAAGCTAAAAAAGAAAGCAAGGCGCAAGCATAAACACAATAAAAGGCGGAAGTGACTATAGTTCCACGCCGTATCCGTCATATGCGGCCGAGACGTTCTTGAATATCGGCTTTGCAACGGCAAGTATTTCCGAGGTGTCCTGGTACCTTCTGGAAAAGTGCGTGAGCACCAGCTTCTTGACGCTATATTTTTTAGCCATGCGGGCCACCTCGCGGACGGACGAGTGGAACTTCGTCGGGGTCGGCTCTATGAACGTGCTGTCGTGAATCAGCAGGTCAGCTCCGCGGGCAGCTTCGAAGAAGCGCTTACAAACAATCGTATCGCCGGAATACGCTATCTTCCTGCCTGCGAACGGCGTTGCGATGTCCTCGAAACGCACGGTCCCTTTCTTTGACCTTGCCTTGCCGACGAGCTTGAGCATCCCCAGCATAGGACCCGGCTGTATGCCCAGTTTCTTGGCCTTTGAGACGTCGATCTTCCAGTGGTCCTTTTCCTGGTAGACATAGCCGACAGCCGGAACGCCGTGTTCGACCTTTACGGACGAAACGGAAAATTCGTCGTTGTCGACGAGCATGCCGTCGGCTTCGATTGCCTTGAGCTTGAAGCCCACGCCCCAGTAGCTGAGATCCATGATGTCGTCGATGAAGCGGCCAGCTTCCGGGCCGTATATTTCAAGCGCGTCGCGCTTGCCGAGCAGGTGCATGGTCTCTATCATCGGCAGCAGGCCGGCAAAGTGGTCGGCGTGCCAGTGGGAGATGAATATCTTGCTTATCTTCACGGGCGAGACGCCGGCACGTTCGAGTCCGAGCTGCGCGCTCTCGCCGCAGTCGAAGAGCCAGTTCTCGCCGGCCCTGCGAAAAAGTATGGCAGGATGGCCGCGCTTGAGGCTCGGTATGCCGGATCCTGTTCCGAGGAACGTTATCTGTATCGGTTCTGGCATAAGAAATATTACGGCTTTTACAGTTAAAAACATCCTTTGTTAAGTTTATATACTACAAGGTAGTAAATATACGATATAGAGGTGGATATGATGACTAAGATAATGGGAGAAGTTAACAACACACCGGATGCGCCGGAGTACGCTGCTTTGCCAGGAAGCGAAGCAGAAGGCGTGAATCCGATGGACAGGAAGAACCCGCATTACATGACGCCAGACGAGATGCGCGAATACGGCATGAAAAGGGTGGATTGATTTTGTCAGGAAGGTTCCCCGAACTTGAAAAGAAGAAGATAGACTTCCAGGGCATCTACGAGGACGTCAGGAAGGCGTACCCGGACGCGGTCCTCCAGCAGGCCGTTTATACGGGCTGCTACATGGACGAGGAGAACGTCAAGGCCGCCGGCGAGGTCTTCCAGAAGATGTTCCCGGGCTCCGAGCTCATGTTCGGGCTGTACTCCAGCGAGCTGCCTGACGGCAGCCTGGACACGGTGACGGTCGTCCGCCCGAACGGAAAGATGCCGACCATGGTCGGCCTCTACGACAGGACCGTGGAGGAGGACGTTCTCGAGATATTCGAGCTCATAATCACGAACGCTTCCTCGCGCGAGCTGTTCGAGGAAGTGAGGACGCTCCCGGGAGGGGACATCCTCTACAGCGTCAAGGAGGAATGCAAGGACGAGGCGGTGAGCCTGACGGTGCAGCAGGAATGCTACGAACGGGGCGACGGCGTCCCTGAATACTACATAACCTGCCCGAGGGCCGCGGCCCCGGTCTCGTTCTCCATACCTGAACGGATCGAAGAGGTAATGAGGAAGCACAAGGTCGGCAAGAGCAGGATGTTGGGCAGGCCGCTCGCGCCTGTTATGAACGACGGGCTCAGGGAAAAAATAGACGAGCGCATGGACAGGTGAATGATCATGGTCGTAAACCACATAAATCAGGCAAGGCTTGACGGGTTCGTATCAGTCGGCGACTTCTACGCGGAGAAGAACCCTTCGGGAATCGCAGACACCATTGACGGGACGTACGAACATGCGAAAAAGGGAGAATATATGGGATTCCATCCGCATGTTGTCGCGAAGAGGACAAAGACCGGAAGAATATTCGGTGCGGTCTTCAACTGCAAGGACGGGACGCTCTACCTTACGCCCAACGAGAAGGGCGACGTCAAGGACCTTCTGGAGGAGGCCGCCGACAAGGAAGGCATCAGCCGCTGGTACATGATGAAAGCGATCGACGTCGAGAACCTTTTCAAGAAGCCTAAGAAAGGTCCTTCTCAAAGTACCCTTTCAGGAATACTCTGAAATCGTCGCCCTGCTTTGACATCAATTTTATCGCGTCATGCCCTGAGGCTATCTTGACGTCCTTCATCATGGGCGCCAGCTTGTTCGGCATGCCCTCTGACATGAGCTTGTCTGCGGGCTGCGAGAAGAAGCTCTGCAGGTACGCAAGGGCCGTCGTGTGCTCGCGCATCGGCTCGACCACCCAGGCGTCTTTTTCGATGAACGCGCGCTTGGACTTGTACTTCTTCAAAAATCCTTCGGAGCTCCTCGAGTATATTGAGGGCCCGACCTGCTTCTTGACGCGCGGCACCTGCCACACGTCCATCTCAAAGAGCATTATGCAGCCGTCGTCCACGAACACGTCGCTCCTCAGAACTCGGAACCCGCCAGCTCCAAGGATGCGTTCGATCTGCGAAAGCCCGCGCCTCAGCTGCGGCCACAGCACGTCGTCGAGCACGTCAGGTTTTCGGAAGTGCACGAGATAGAAGCGCGTGCGGCGCGTGCGTATCTCCTTGGCGACCTCCTTCATGGTGTAGGGCTTCGCCCTATCGACCTTGAAGAAGCTCTTGTGCGGATGCGCGGCGTAATCTTTTGCGGCCTTGACCAGCTTGTAGAAGCTCTCCGCCGATACGGCGGCAGCAACGTTCCTCTTCGGGTCGACCGGATCGATGAGCGTGAGCGGCGCCTTGAACTCCTCCTTGCTGTCGCTGAGCGAGACCCGTTGGCCTGCCTCCCATTTGGCCATCGCCTTAACTGCTTTTTCAAATGAACCGTAGCGGACTATGATGAGCTCGCAGAGGTATCCGGAGAACCCCTGCACGCGCATGTCGGCGCCGTAGCAGCCGGCAGCCTTGCAGAACTGCTTCAGCAGGAGCACGCTCCCCCTGTCACGCAGGTTTTCTTTTATGTAGCGGACGTGGTGCGGAGTGCGGTCGACGGCGGACTTTATCCGCGACGGGTCCTTGATGTCGAAGCACGGAACTATGTCGACCTTGTACTTCCTGCCCTTGTAATTGACTGCGCCGCGAAGGTACGGGTGCTCTGCGAAGGCTATGACGAACTCCCCGCGCATCTCGCCGATTATATCCTTCGCCATCGCGAGCCCCTTCTTCTCGAGGTCCTCGCGGCTGGTTTCCGTGGGAAACAATAAGAACAGGTCGAGCTCGTCGCGCCCCCTGAGCCACGTGCCCTTCTCGACCGAGCCGCAGACCATGGGCCTGATGTGCGGGGACACGCGCTTCGCTGTCGCGACCATCTTCTCGGAAAGCTCGCCCATCTGCGCCGTCTCCTTCCTGTCGGGCGTTATCTCCTTGAGGACGGACCTTTCCACGTTCGATGGCATAAAACCCACATATCCTTATGAGCGGGGCTAATAAATAAGGTTTCACGCTACTGCTCATTTTTATATCATGGACGCGAATTATTCTCCATGATAATCGCCGAGGTCATGAACAGGAACGTCAAGACCATAAGGCCGGACGACACGGTCATGGACGCCGTCAAGGTGATGAACGAGAACAGGATCGGCTCGCTCGTCGTCATAGACGGCACGGGCAAGCTGGTCGGGATAATCACCGAGCGGACGATACTCGCCGAGGTCGTCGCAAAGAACAAGAACTCGAAGAAGACCAAGGTCGAGGACATAATGGCCACGGAGGTAGTGACCGTCGCGCCCGAGATGACGCTCGAGGAGGCGGCCGACCTGATGTGCGAAAAGAACATAAAGAAGCTGCCGGTCATAGACAAGGGGGAGCTCGTCGGGATCGTCACTGCCAGCGACCTCGTCGCCTACGAGAGCAAGCTCATAGACAAGGTGGGAAAGCTGCTTCTGACAAAGAGCATGCAGGGATTCGGCGGCTAGCCCTTTACCATCTGTTCCTTCGGGAAGACCTTTATTCCGCGGTTCGTCATCTTGTAAGAAACTATGCTCCTGTCGTGCGCGATGCCTCGCATCTTCCTCACGGCCAGAGCGTTCGTGAAGTATGAATCGTACTTCATGTTCATCAGGTTTATCACGCCGTCGGCCACGAACTCCTCGAAGCCGTACCAGCTTATGTCCGAGCAGTTCTCCTTTATCTCGCAGGTCAGCATGGACGTGCAGCCGAGCCTGGTAAGCAGCTCGGTTATCGCGAGCATCGCGTGCCTCTTCTCGTCAAGCGTCGGAAAAAGCATCAAAAAAAGGTTTATCGAATCGATGACGACCCGCTTGGCCTTCGCCTGCGTCACCACCTCCTCTATCTCGTCGAGAAAGTCCTCGAGGCGCGCCTTTGTCTTGGCCTGGTACTTCATTATCTGGCCGGTCGAGCCGCCTATGAGCGTCATCTTCTTGGTCCTCATGTCCATGCCGAGCGCCTCCATGTCCTCGCGTATCTTCTCCTTGCTCTGCTCCATGGTTATGAACACGCCGGGCTCGTTGTGCTTCTCGACGCCGTGCTGTATGAACTGCATGGCCATCGTCGTTTTTCCCGTACCGGCCGAACCTGAAAGAAGGACGACCCTTCCGGGAAGGAGGCCCCCGCCGAGCATCTCGTCCAGACCTGTTACGCCAGTGTCAACGCGCATTCAAACACCATTTGATTATTCGATTGCCAGCCTTAAATAACCTTTTGTTCCACGTATTCGGCCCCCGCGCCCGTCGCAAAGCCGAAGAAGTGGAAGAAGTCGGTCTTGAATATGCCGTTCAGGCAGTCCTGGCCGCAGGAAAGCAGGCTAGCCAACGAATTTGAAAATATGAATATGCCGAACAGCGGAAGGGTTATGTACTGCGGTATGAGCTTCCTTGCCTTTATCAGCGAGGCCGCCAGCACGGCGTATATCCCGGTCGAGTTGCCGGCTATGGCCGCCTGCGGGAAAAGGAAGGCTATCGGGATGGCTATGAATATTCCGACGAAATAGACCGTCGTGAACTCGCGGAAGTTGAGGCCTATCTCCATGGCCAGGGCCGCCGTGAGGGCCAGGCCCAGCACGTTCTGGAGCAGGTGCATGCCGTCGAAGTGGAAGAACTGGAACGTCACGACGCGCCATATCTCCGTCGTGTCCGCGGAGAAGTCGAACTGCTCGCTCGGAGCGGAGTAGAACGCGAATATGTTCAGGGCTATTATGATTGCAACGAACAAGATTATTCCGGTCCTGCCGTCTGCCATGCCCTCAGTCCTCAAGCTTGTCCTGTATCCTTTCGAACCTCAAGACCGATTTCCTCATCCTGCTCTTTACCTTCTTGACGTAGATAAGCACCACTCCGATCAGCGCTATGGTGCCCATTCCGAGAGAAAGTTCAGCTATCATGCCTTCCGCCTCCTCATGCCGACCCATACGAGGACTATCGCCATCAGCATCAGCGCCGAGAAGTCCAGCGGGACGTCGGCCGAAGGCGCCGGCGCCGGGACCGGCGTGACATTGAAGGCCAGAATCGATATAAGGACTATTGCCAGAAGCGAGCCCAGGCCTATGATTGCCGGGTTCAGCGATTTCTTTGCCATAAGTATAATTTCAAGATTAACGTATTTAAAGGTTATTTTACAAATAGTGGCATGCCAAATACGGACCATCATGCGACAAGCCTGAGGACGAGGAGGCAGATAGAGGAGGTCCTCTACAAACACGGGCTTGACATGAGCATTCTTCGGAAGTACGGGACCCTTGACAGGATAGTGAAGGGCTATAAGCTCGCCAAGGACGGATTCGTGGATCTGAAGTGGGTCCCTGATCCGTTCAAGATGCGCACGAACGAATGGCCGATAACGGCCGAGGTCAGGTCCGCCACGGAGAAGGGCCAGAAGTACCTTGTGGGCGTGGTCCTGGAGACCAACATTGATGACGTCTTTGCAGGGGACAAAGAGGGCATCAGAACATACGAGGTCAGCAGCATCGGGGACTCGTTCTCGCACGCGGGCATACACATCAATGCGCACACCTGCGAAGATTCATTTTACCAGGGGGGCCTCAAGAAACTGCCCGTCAAGTGCAAGCACTGCGTGGCTGCCAGCATGTTTGTGCCGATGGCAATAAACAGGGCACTTCAGGAGGAGGTGGACGCGGACAAAAAGACCGTGCCGTCCGGGGTGGAGGTAAGAGAAATGTACTCCACGGACCTCGATGAACTCGAAAGATTCTGCGACGAGCTTGACAGCCACAACGTCACTGCCGCGCGCAGGCTCGATATACTCTACCGCTTCGCAAAGGGCTATATCGGACACTATGAGCTTGGCAGGGGTTTCATGAAGAGCATAGGGCTGTGAACACCCGCCGATGGCAACAAAGCTTCCCTCGCAAAGTTAAAAAACTGCTTTAAATCGTTTCCTGACCTAGTCTCCTGTAGGAAGTGGCAGCACAATGAACAAGGTTTACTTTTTCAGGATAGTGCTCATAATCGTAGCAGGACTGAGCTTCGTGCTGGCGCACGAGTTCGGCCATTTCTTCGCCGCCCAGACGTTCGGGCTCCAGCCGTCGTTCGTGGCAGGCAACATGGACTCTGGAGCGGGCTTCCTGGGCCTTTCGCTCGGCGTCTCGCACATGGCAACGACCACCTCCCAGGACTTCATAGTCATCATCGGCGCGACCCTGCTGCCCATCCTCATAATCATCCTCCTTCTCGGCGCGACCGCAATAACCGGCATGGAAGAGTTCCGGATCCTCGCGGAGATATACTTCATACTTGTCGTGATCAACCTCGTGCCGATACCAGGGGCGGGGCAGCTGGACGCAAACAAGGTATGGAGCTATGTGGTAGGAATCAGCTTCTGATCTGGACCAGCATCTTCCTTCCTTCTATGACCCAATAGACGACCTCGGCGCCCTGCGTTATCTTGCCCTTCAGTTCTTCGGGCACGGGCGACTCGAAGGTCTCGTACGTCTCAAGATCCATCAGTTGGACCGTGTCGCCGGTTATCGCGACCACCTGCGCGGACTTCTTCTCGACTATCGGGACCTCTATCTCGGTGCTGGCCGGCTTCACGATGTCCCTCTTCTTGTTGTCGAAGATGCCAATTACCATGAGCCTGGCCTTTGCGCTGCCGTGCTTGCCCGGAGCCGACGTCGTCATGTCAAGGACCTTGCACGGTTCGCCGTCAATCATGCAGTACTTGCCAGGTTTCAGCGCCTTGACGGCGGTCTTCGTCGTTGCCATGCGAGAAAATGGTAAGAACTTAAATATAAGCTTATCCGAAAACCGAATTGAAAAGGACTTCGAACGATTTCTTTAGGAACGACGCGAATCCTGTGAAGATCTCGCCTGCGGCAGGCTTGATGCCGTCCGGAACGGCTATTGCGAAGCCCGTGGGCGAGGCAGGAAGCGGCATTTCAAAGGATGCCGTATCGCTCCTTGTCACGCCGAACTTGTCAGTCGCCTCTACCAGGCACGTCAGCCTGTCCCCGGCTGCGGCTGCGACCGGCGCCGTCGAATATTTCAGGTCCACGCCGAGATGCTTCTCCTCGTTGGAAGCTATCTCGCCGTTCTTCGAGAGAACGACCGTGGCTGTTATGTTCTCACCGTCGTCAGAATCGGCCACGCTGTACGAACAGGCATACCCGCCGACTGATGCCCCTATGTGGGCTGTCACGTTCGGAGGGTCGACGACGTAAGCGAGGACCACTGCCGGCTGGAAGCCGAATGCCAGCGCCGGAACGGCCATCATCAGAACAGCTACGAAAACTGCGGTTTTCATAAGAATAATTCACCTGCAAAGGACTTAAGCCTTTCCCGAGGCTATCTTCACGTCGTCCTTCATGATTGTTTTGCGTTTCGCGTGCCTGGCTGCTGTGGCAGCTTCCACGGACAGCTCAAGGGACACGCTGTCCAGGACGCGCTGGATCTCCTTGACGGCCTTTCCGGAGATGCGGACGACTCCTGCCTTCTTTGCGACGCGCTCTATGGCTGCCATGGGTATCGGCATGCCTAAGGATTGGTTTTATTGGTTTAAAGCCTTTTCCACTCTCTTCGGCCTCTCGCAGACCAGCTCGGTCTTGAGGTCGTATCTCACGATCACCAGGATGCCCTTGGCATTGTTCAGTTCCTTGGCGCGTATGTGGTGCACATGCACGTCCCTTTCGTATTTCATGCGGCGGTCCTTGTCCTTCATCGGGCATCCGACGCCGCATTCCTCGCACCCGCCGAACTCCCGCAGGTCCTTGTCGCTTGTGATTGCCCTGTACAGGTCCTCGTCGCTGCTGACAAGGTTCCACGGGAAGGCGTCCTTCCCCTGTATGTCCGAGAAGCTGCACCTGCCAATGTCCGCCCTTTTCATGAGATATATGATCTTTCCCTGCCGGAGGCCCTTGTAGGTGGTGTTCATGCGAATCCGTGTATATATAGGGAGAAAGGCATTTACATCGGAGGCGGTCGACGATAGCTTTAAATAGCTTTGCATCATATAGAATTAGTAGGAAGGTTTTTAAGTTTACTATTAGAGGGTAACAAGAGGTTGATGAAATGGCAAAAAATGTTTCTAAAAAGGCGGCAAAAAAGGGCGCAGAACCGGCAAAGAAGGGCAAAAAGATATCGGTTTGCCCTGAATGCGGCTGCACGCACTTCTTCGATGACGAGTCACGAGGCGAGCGCGTATGCGCAAAGTGCGGCCTTGTACTCGAGGAATCGATGATCGACTCCTCGCCGGAGTGGAGGGCGTTCGACGATGAACAGCGCTCCAAGAGGACCAGGGCAGGCGCGCCACTGACGTTCACCAAGCATGACAAGGGGCTGACCACGGAAATAGGCCGCGGAAAGGGCGAGCTGTTCCGAGTAGCTCCGTCCAAGCGGGCCCAGTACCACCGACTGAAGATCTGGCAGAAACGTCTCGTGGAGAGCAAGGACAGGAACCTGTCCTTCGCGCTTTCGGAACTCCAGAGGCTCGTCTCGTTCCTCGGACTTCCGAAGGGCGTGCACGAGGAGGTCGCCAAGAAGTACGAACAAGCGGTCGACCGAGGACTTGTCCGAGGCCGGTCGATGGAATCCGTCATAGCGTCATTGCTTTATGCTGTTTGTAGGGAACTCGGAACGCCGAGGACGCTCGAAGAGATAGCCGAAGCGTCGGGCGTCGAGAGGCGCGAGATCGGGCGCACCTACCGATACATCTCCCGCGAGCTGCACATCCGCATCCTTCCGGCTCCGCCGCAGCACTATGTGCCGCGGTTTGCGTCGATGCTCGGATTGTCGGACAAGGTGCAGGCAAAGGCGACGCAGTTCCTGCGCGAGGCAAAGAAGCACGAAGTGACGTCTGGAAAGGGCCCCACGGGCGTGGCAGCCGCTGCTCTTTACATAGCTGCGGTACTCCAAGGCGAGAAAAGAACGCAGCGCGAGATAGCCGACGCGATAGGCGTGACCGAGGTCACGATCCGCAACCGCTTCAAAGAACTGGTCGAGAAGCTGGGAATCGAAGAGGAAGTCGAGAAGAAAGTGCGGGAAGAATAAGAGTGATTTCAGTGACAAAGTTCAAGCCAAGAAAGATATACGTAAGCGATGAACCTGCGTTTGATGATTTCGCATATATCGATTCATTGATTTATCAAAAGTACTTGCTGCTGATATCTACAGACAAATATAAGGACATTACGGAGAAGGACGGTTATTTGCTCGAACCCAGCAGGGTCGTCCACATAACGACAGCCTGCAGCACCTCCGACCAGAATAACATAGTACCCAGCGACATAGCCAAGATCAGTTTGGCTGTTTCTGCCTTCTGCAAAGGCGGAATTGACGAATCCCACACCGGAAGGGCGGTGCACTTCGGCAATGGCGTGTTCGAGACCTTATGGAACAGCAACGGCGCAAAACAGGTTATGAACACGATTGCAACCATACGCGACACAATTAACGAGCTTGATGAAAAATCCGGACCGGCAGTTACGATGAGGATGGACCCGCTTGCCCTCGGGGACATTGTCACCATCAAAGAGAACGGGCAAGAGCACAGCACGACCAAGGAATACAGGCTGCTGCGGAAGCTCGTCAAACCTGAAGAGGTCGGGCTGACCAAGGAAGACGCCAATGAAATCAGAAACGCGGTGGAGCAATACCTCTACGAAGAGAACGGGGGGGCACGCCTTAGCGACACCCAAAAGAAGAACGTCAGGTCGTGCGTGGAGCGCATCGCGGAAAAGGTTAAATAGTGGCTTTGCGCATTACTAAACAGCAAAAACACGAGGAAAGTGGCGAAAGTGACGGCAGTAGCGAACAGGAACGCGGAAAATCTTGACATATTTCTCGGCCAGGGCTTCAAGGTGGCGTACGAGCTGCCGGGCGGGGACGTCATCCTCGCAAAGGGCCGTAAGAGGGTCCTCTACGACACGAGAAGGGACAAGCCGATAGTCGATTACGACAGCAACCTGAACGCCTAGGCCTTCATCTTCCGTTCTATAAGTTTCAGCCTCGACTCTATCGCGTCCAGCTTGCTCAGTACCAGGTCCATCTTCTCGTCGTCAGGCTCTTCGCGCGCCGGTCTTAGTGGCTCCTCGGGCTCCTCACGGACAGGCATCTGCGGGGCACGGCTCTCCCTCGGTGCGTCCGTTTTCAGCCTGAACTCCTCGGGAACGGACTCGCGCACGTCCTCATGGACACGGAACTTCTCGAGCTCCTCCGGAAGTTCGTCCTCTTCCCGGGCCGGTTCCTCCCTCTTTTTCTTCTTGAAGAAAAGCGACATCATGATCACTTGTTTATCTCGAATATCGTCCGTATCTCGCCGTCGAACTTGGCTATCTTCTCGGCCTCGTCCCTTATGTAGTCCTTTATCTGCTTCTGGTAGGTGTTCTTTATGAACCATTTCTTTATCAGGTCGTCTATAAAGTTCTTGGTCTCAAAGGTCGTCTCTATGTGGCCGTAGACCTTGACGTTGACGTTGCCCGCCTTGGTCTTCTTGTTCTGCTCGCCGTGTATCTTGACCTTTATCCAGGCGTCGGAGAAGCGGTCCTTGGGGTCGCGGCCGCGCCACTGCCCGAAGAACTCGATGTCGTCGCCCGTGACGTCCCATTTCAGGAAGTCCGGGAAGAACTTCGAGCTCGTGAAGAACCACGTGGCCTTCATGAGCTCCGGTATCTCCTTCAATAGGCGCGACGGATGGAAGCCCTCGTAGTCGTTCGACAGCTCGTGCTGCGGAGCCAGAACGTCCGTTTTGATTTCAAGCTTACCCAATCACATCGCCTACAGCTGGGCATGAGTGAGCTTCTTCAGCTCCTCTATGAACTGCGCAATGAGCATCCTGCCCTCTTTGTAGTATTCATGCCTTTTGTTGTCGTAGAACACCTGGTGCCACGCCATCCTCATGAACTCGTAAAGAAGGCTCTTTTCCCAGACCGTGTCCTGCGGATACTCCGTTCGGAGTTCGCCGTCTATCGTCACCATCGCCTTCCCGCCCTTTGCGGACGTCGTCCCTTTCAGGGACACCTGTATGAACAGGAACGAGAACTTATCCAAATCCTTATCAATCACCCAGTCGACCTTGAACTTCTCAGGGTCGCCCTTGGACCAGCTGAAGGCCTTCTCCTGTATCTGGCCCGTGTGCACGCGGAACACGGACGACATGAGCTCGGGCAGCTCCTTGTAGAACCTCTCAGGGTTCGGCCCCTCGAACTCTATGATCGCCTTGTTCCTGGGGGTCAGGAGGTCGTCCTGAATCATCATCTTCGTCCTTGCGAGCACCATAAAAACACCGCTTAATTATTTCTCTCCTGACAATAAATAGGTTCCATCGGCATTTATATAGGGTTTTTAAATAAAGTCCTGCAATATTCTTATTGGTGCTTGCATGTCAGAAGGTGCTAAAGAACAGACCGCCATCATCGTAGTCGTCGTCCTCGGACTGCTCTTTTTGCTGTGGATACTGCTCACGTTCCTGGAAAAGCTGCTCGGGCTGGCGCTCGTCGTACTGGGCGTGATGATACTCATAGGCTTCCCGGACACCGGAGGAGGGTCGTACCAGACAAAGAAGTTCTGGGCGGCCGGAAAACTGATAGCCATCATAATGCTGCTGGCAGGAGTGGCCCTGCTGATATTCGGGTGATGAAATGAGCGACAAACCGCTGTTCCCGTTTTTGGAAGGGATGAAGACCGAGCTTGGCGCGCAGAAGGGCGCCGGCATACCGTTCACCATACCCGGCTCGCCGTACCTCGGGGAGTACGTCCTGGTCGGCCCGTTCGACCCGCCCGGAAAGGAGAAGGCCTCGCCTTCGTACCTGGATTATAATTTCACGGGCGCGCCCGGCACGGCCACCGCAATATACTACTCCCTCGTATACGCCATGCCGAAATGGGGCTACAACGTCGTCAAGGTCGACGAGAACATAGACATCTCGCCGACGCACACGGAATATTATCAGATGGTCATGACCCAGCGGCAGCAGCTCGAGGGCACGATACGCGCCGGGCTCGGGGAAGCTGCAAAGGCCGTGGCCGACTACGAGCTCCTCAAGCACGACCTGAGAAAATACAAGGAAGTGCTGAACTACTTCGCCAAGAAGGACGAGCATTCGCTCAAGGCGATGTTCATAGACCAGGTGGACATCCACACCGGCCAGATGTCCATGGTCCAGCTCGCCCCGAGATGGCCCACGCTCATAGCGGATTTCCAGAGGCTGACGGACAAGGACGACACGCCCGAAGGCATAAACAAGAAGTACGATTTGAGCAAGGCCGAGGCCGTCGTGCTGACGACAAAGAACAAGCTGTACGTGCAGTGGAAGGACATGTTCAAGGAGGCTGCGATAGAAAGGTACCAGCGCATCAAGGGGCTCGCCGAATCGAGGAAGATGAGCATAGACGAGTACCAGAAATGGGTCAAGCCCTACATCGCAAGGTACAAGGCCATGAAGGTCAGCGGCGAACGGAAGGGCTCCAGGTCCGAGGCGTTCACGTCGTTCGCAGACCTCACGGGCCAAGCGACGTTCTCCAACTACATAACCGTCTGGGCATGGAAGCCCATGAAGCCCTTCGAGCACCGGCGGGCTCCCATAGAGAAGACGGGAAAGTTCGCGGTCGACCCGGAAGATCCGCTGGTAGTCGGGCAGTTCATAACGAGCCCGAAGACTGGCCTTGCGCACCCCGACCATTACCCGTGGCTGCTGAACAGGGCGCCCAACGGAAAATACGAATGGCGGAACATAATCGACGAGGTCAAGGACGACTGGATACACGGCAGGAACCAGCTCGATCCCAAGGAGCTCTACTATTTCTTCTTCGAAACGGTAGTGCAGCGCTACGGGGCCAGGCTCAAGATCGGCGAGCTCGAGGACATCACATTCACGATAAGGGGCATGATAATGAGCCAGAACGTCCTGCTTGTCAAGCTCGTCGAGCTCAAGTGCCGCGAACGGGAGGTCGAGAAGTACATCGACGAGATACTCGGGCTCAGGGCGGAGGACAAGCCGATCGAGGAGATCGTCAAGACGGAGTTCCCGGAGCTCTTCGGCGTCGAGGTGAAGAAGGAGACAGGCATCCGCGCCTTCATAGAGCAGATCACTGCCCCGTTCGTACACATGAAGAAGGGCGCAAAAGAGGCGCAGAAGTCCGCCGGAAAGATGCGGTTCCGCGGGCTGTACAAGTACGGGCCGTACGAGCGCGAGTTCAAGGAACGCCTGAGCAAGCAGTACCTGAAGCCGCTCGGCGCGCAGGTGACAAAGGTAGCAGGACTTCTCCAGAGCAAGATGGGTGTCATCTGATGTTCAATAAGAAAAAAAAGAAGTCCAACTATGTGATAGGCGTATCCAGCGGAATGTACGGACTGGCGTCCGGCCTCGAGGAAAAGGCGCAGTACCTCACGATCCTCAAGAAGGCGTTCTGGGGCTCCATGAAGGGCGTGAACTTCACCCAGGTCGACCTTGAATCGATCACGGAATTCGACGAGCCCTACATAAAGGACTCCGTCAAGAGCATCAAGGAACTCGGGATCGAGATAGGCATCCACGGGGAGACCGCGGCCACGGGCCTCCACTCCATGCCCCTGGAGTCCGCGCTGGCCGAAGACTACATCCGCGCGCACGACAGGCTCATCGACCACATCAAGGGCGGGTCAAAGATAGCGTCACGCTACGTCCTCATACACGCGTCAGAGTCGACGCCGTTCATACTCACCGAGAAAAGGGACCTCTATGCCATAAACCTCGTGGATTTCTGGGGCAGGTCCATGCCTGACTTCTTCAAGGAGCACCCGGAGATAGCCGCATGGATAGGGAACCTCGAAATAATACAGAAAAAGATACATAACTTCAATCACTATGTAAACGAATATTTGGTGGGCATGCTCAATGAGCATTCGAAGGGGATGGACCTTTCTGAAGCAAAAAGCGAAGCTGAAAAATACGCCCTAATAGAAAAGAAGCTCGGAAAGGAAAAGGTAAAGGAACTGAAAGACAAAGCACATGGCCAGGTAATAAGCGATTATACCGTCGACGGCTCGGCAACGTACGGACCCGAGCGCGTCGCGTACTATGCCGTGGCCAAGCTCATGTCAGATTCGCGCGACTCGCTGTGGCTGGCCATAGCAGGGGACATCAAGTTCAACGAGGACATGCTTGAAAAATACATGGAATGGGTGCCGGCGGTGACGGCAAAGTACATCTGGGGGCACTTCAATCCCCACGAGAAGAAGTTCGTGGACCCGAAGCCGCTGCTGGCCAAGGCGAACGACGGCAAGGGGATGTTCTGGGTGTTCGAGCCCGAGATGGCCCAGAAGGGATACGAGAAGTACATGAGGCTCGCCAAGACCCGTCATCTCTACGAGCTGTGCGTGGCTATAGGCTCGCCGTGGGTCGTGGTCGCGCTGGACTTCGAGCACATGCTATCGTGCGCGCTGGACCCGAAAGTGGAGATATCGGAACTCCCAGAGTACGGGGCCGAGCTCATCAAGGTCGTGCACGTGGGCTGGCCGACGCCGCACATACCCGCGCACCAGCCCATACCTGTCGGCTCGGAGGCGCAGCAGTACGTCTACGAGCGCCTGTGGGAGCTCAGGCAGAAGGGCTTCATGGACGGATGGATAATATTCGAAAGGTCCGGAGGGGAAGACCCCATAAAGCAGAGCGTGCTGGCGATACGGCTGATAGTGGACCAGCTGGAGAAGGACACGCCGCCGAACGAGCTGCCCGAGGAGTTCTTCGGCCTGTCAAAGGACGGCTTCGACGTCAAGCGCCAGGAGGTCTCGATAAAGGACCACGCACTCGACCCACTCAAAGGCTTGCTGTCGATCCCAGAGGAGGAACACGGGTTCCTGAGCGGGGCCGCGCTCGCAAAGGGCAAGGGAGAGGAGTGGAAGAAGCGGCAGCTGAAGTAGCGTTTTAAATAGGTAAAGAACAAAGCTGATTTTATGGCCGAGGAAAAAAAGATAGGCAAGAAGTTGCGCGAGTTCTCCCTCGAGACGCGCCTCAAGAGCTCGAACGAGTTCAAGGACAAGATCCTGAAGATGTTCAAAACGTATATCAAGGCCATCGTCGTGTGGGGGTCGATAATACGCGGCGACTACACGGGCAAGAGCGACGTTGACATTTACATAATCTTCGACGACACCAAGATGCCGCTGAAGAAGTTCGACGACATACGCGAGAAGATCGACGACGACATCTACAAGATGGCGAAGTCCACGGACCCGAGGCTGCACGCGCAGCCCGTGCTCGCGCTGACGGAGTTCTGGGACGGGATACGCGCCTGCCACCCGCTGTTCTACAACATCGTCCGCGAAGGCTACGCCATCTACGACACGGGGTTCTTCATACCCATGAGAAAGCTGCTGGAATGGGGCAAGTTCCCCGCGACCGTCGAGGCGGCCGAGCAGAGGATGGAAGGCGTGCCGAAAAGGATCCGTCGCGTGAAGAACATCAAGATGCTGATGATAGCAGAGGACCTGTGGTACGCCGTGACGGACGCATCGCAATCGGTCCTCATGTACATAGGCGTGGGCCCGCCGGCCCCGAAGGTCCTGGCGCGCGAGATACGGCAGCACCTCGTCGAGCCCGGCATGCTCGAGGAGAAGTACGCGAAGGTCATCGAGGACATAATGAAGTTCCGCAAGCAGGTCGAGCACAAGGAACTCAAAGAACTGTCCGGCAAGGAGCTCGACGAGTGGATAGACCGCGTGGACGATTTCGTGAACAGGATGGAGAAGCTGCTGCACCAGCTCGAGGTCTCGAAGCGCGCCGCGGACATCAAGAAGAACTACGAGGTCATGATCAAGGCGACCGTCGCCGCCCTGAAGGCGATCGACAAGCTGCCGAAGGACCCGAAGGAACTGCCGAAGGCGTTCAAGGAGCACCTCGTCGACCCCGGGCTCGTGAACCCGATGTACGGGGACGTGTTCGAGAAGGTCGTCAAGATGAGGAAGAGCCTGGAGGACAAGAAGATCTCCGACATTCCGGACCGGGACATCTACATGAGCAAGGAGTACGTGAGGCGCTTCCTGATGGACGTGCGCAAGGTCATCGAGCTCAAGGGCAGGGTGCTTGACAAGATGGAGCAGGAGAGCAAGGCGATTGCCAAGGCCGAGACCGTCATCGAGAAGGCCAAGGAGGTCGTCAAGACCGCCGCAGAGATCGAGGAGCTTCCGAAGAACATAATAAACATAGAGGCACAAAAAAAGCGCAAGAAGAAGAAGTGATGCCTGTGAGGCTGCTGATTCTGGGAGACATCGAAGGGAAGCTCCCCAAGGGGCTCAAAAAGCTGATAAAGAAGGAGAAGATAGACGCCATCATCAACGCAGGGGACTTCCCCGACTGCGCGGCGACCACCGCGTTCGAGTTCCTGCACTGGGGCACCGACATGGACGACGCCGTCAACAGAAAGATCATGAAATTCATGAAAAGGGACTACGAGAGCGGCGCGAAGATACTGCGCGCGCTTGACAGGCTCGGCGTGCCGGTGTACATAGTCTTCGGCAACCATGATGACTTTTCAGAGCTCTCGGAAATCTCCAAGGACAGGCGCCTGAAGGACTATTCGCCGGTCGTCTCAAAGATGAGGAACGTCAGGAACATGCACCTGAAGGCCGTTAAGCTCGGCGGGTTCACGCTCGTGGGCCACGGCGGATACGAGCCCAAGGCCATGCTCCACGGCAGGACCGCGCTGACCACCGCTCAGAGGAAGAAAATACTGGCAAGCAGGAAGAATATCATCGCTTCGGTCTGCCGGCTGCTCAAAGGCAGGAAGGACACCATCCTGCTTACGCACGACGTGCCGTACGGGTGCGGCATTGACGTCATAAGGAACCCGGCGTCCCCCGTGAACGGCATGCACATCGGAGAGATGGCCTATGCTAAGGTCATCGAGAAGTGCAAACCGTCAATCCACGTATGCGGGCACATGCACGAGAACCAGGGCATGGAGCGCGTGGGCCGGACGCTGGTCATAAACGGCGGCTTCGGGCACGACGGCGAGGCCGCGATTCTCGAGATTCCCTCAAGGGCAGTGAAGTTCCTGAAAATCTGACAGTTAACAATATAACGTAGAAGGGACAGTAATTTAACACTGATTCACATGCAAGACCCGACCGGGATAATAGTGTCGTACCACATAGCCTACACAAAGGAAGTGCTCGTAAAGGTGCCCGGAGTCAACTCCAAGAGGGACGCTGGCATCCTCATGGGCAAGAAGGCGGTGTGGATAGACGGCAAGGGCAAAAAATACATAGGCAAGGTGAGCGGGCTCCACGGCACGGGCGGCACCCTCACGGTCAAGTTCAAGGCTCCGCTGCCCTCGAACGCGCTCGCAAAGCCCATAAACATCGCAAAGTAGGGCAACTTTAAATATTCTATTTAACCAATTCTAACTATGGCAAAGAAGGCTGCCAGGAAGGCTTCTAAAAAAGCGGTCCGCATCCAGACCGGCGTGCCCGGGATGGACCAGCTGATAAAGGGCGGCTTCCTGGAAGGGTCGACGAACCTCATAGCAGGGGGCAGCGGGGCCGGAAAGACGATTTTCTGTCTGCACTTCCTCATGGAAGGCCTGAAGAGGGGCGAGAAGTGCCTTTTCATAACCCTGGAGGAGTCGGCAAGCGACATCATGGGCGACGCGGCCGCCTTCGGTTGGGACATGCAGAAGTACGTGGACAGCAAGCAGCTGTACCTGGAGTACATGGACCCGTTCGACCTTACGCACATGACAAAGGGCATCATTTCCGATCTTAAGAGGTACAACGTCAACCGCGTCGTGATCGATTCGACGTCTGCAATGGGCCTCTATTTCAAGGAACCGTTCGAGGTGAGGAGGCAGCTCATGAAAGTGCTCACGACGTTGAAGGCATCCGGGGCGACGACGGTCGTTACGGCCGAGTCGCCTGAGAACGACGGCATGACCAGGTTCGGCGTAGAGGAGTTCGTGACCGACAGCGTGATCGTCCTCAAGACCTTCGGCATGACCGGCGAGCTCGGAAAGAGCCTCATGATCAACAAGATGAGAAGGACGGCGCATGATGTGGACGTGCACCCTGTCAAAATAACCGAGAAGGGAATGAAAGTGATGTCTTCTTCGCGGGGCATACGCCTTTAGGATATCGCAAACTCGCAGTATTTGTCGCCCTTTGCTATGCAACGCACTTCCCGCACCTTCACCTTTTTCTCGAAAAGGGTCGAGAACATGCCCTTGAGCAGGCCGGCCATGTAGAAATCGATCGGCCCCTTGCTCTTCCTGCCGTACATCTCCCGGTACTTGAGCGAGAGCACGTTGTTGACTATGATTATCGAAGCGTAGCCTTTCTCGAACGAGAGGCTGCCGACCTTGAAGCTGCCCCAGCCCAGGATGTTCAGTATGTGCTCCTCCAGGTCTATGATCTTGCGCTTGTCCACCCCCTCTATGTTGAACCGTATCTTGTACCTCTCAAGGGCCTGGTCTATCTGGAACTCGCCCAAATCGGACATTATCCTGGCCATCCTGACCTTTCCGACCGACTTCTCGAGGTCGGCCATTAGCCGCAGCAGCACGGACGGCGGTATCATGAGCAGGTATTCGCCGAAGAGCTTCGCGTGGCCGGTGTCCTCCATGCTGAACTGGCCCGACTCGATGAGCTTCGTGAAAAAGGCCGATTTTCCCATACAGTTTATTTGTCTTTCCAAGGCTTTAAATCGTTTGCTGACCAATGCCTTTATGTAGGCTGAAAACCAAGTATTGTTTACACAGCATCTTAGTCGGCTTCAGGCATGGAGAGAACCGAGAAAGACATGAAATCATGTTGAAGATAGCAGCATGCCAGCCAAGGAGGGTAAGCAGCAGCGAAGAGAACACGCAGACGGCTATCAGAATGATAGACCAGGCCATAAGCGAGTTCTCCGCAGACCTTGTTATATTTCCGGAGAACTTCCCGGTAGCCCCGAAACCTGAGCCCCCGGACGGGCCATTGACATCGATTCTTTGCAACGAGGCCAGGGAGCGGAACGTGAACCTGATATTCGGCAAGATAGAGTCCAACGGCAGCGGAAAGTACAAGTCCGCGCTGGTCGTTGACAGGCGCGGATGCGCCACAAGGTGCGACAAGCAGCTGCTGTACACGGATGAAAAGACCGATTTCAAGAACTCCTTCAGGGTCAACATGGTCACGATAGACAACTACGAGGTCGGCGTGCTCCTGTGCTACGACATATTCGCGCCCGAGATCGCCCGCTACATGGCGACCAAGATGAACGCGGACTTCCTTGTGGCCGTTACAAATGCGCCCATGGGCATGGTCGGGGAATTCTCTCCGAAGAGCCCGAAACCGGAGAGGGTCGAGAAGGGCGGGCTCATGAGGAGCATAATCAAGACAAGGTGCTACGAAAACAGCATACCTGTTGTCGGATGCTCGATGATATACCCCGAGAAGAACGTCTACGGGCTTGCCATGGTGGTCGTCCCCCCGAACACCGTGCTCGCAGAATCCAAGACGTGCGACCAGGAGGAGATAATATATGCTGACATCAGCCCCGAGAAGTACCAGGACGCGCACAGGTCCGAAGGGTCGCCTGTCTCGAACGGCTACAAGCTCATAGAAGAGGGGCACTTTGCGCCTTATGTGAAGGACATGAGGCCGGAGTTTCCGAGGGGCATAGCCGAGTACTTCGAGCAGCTGCACGGCTACAAGACGCGGGCGCAGGAACTGAAGGAGACGCTGATAAGGGGTGAGCTGCCTGACGGCGCCCACGACTGAGAGAACCGTTAAATACTTCCCAAGGCTGAATATATTCTGGTGATGAAATGCTGACATATTACACGAAAGACCATGCTCTTCACATGTACCTCTCGCCTTCCAACCTGTGCGAATCGAACGACCCGAAGATAAGGGAGCTGTCGAAGAGGATCGCCGGCGGAAGCAGCGGGGAGGAGGCTGCGAAGAAGCTGTTCCTCTGGGTGAGGGACAACGTCAAGTGGGACGTCCTGCCCGTCGTCGGGGCCAAGGGCGTCATAAGCAGGAACCCGATGGCCGGGGAGTGCGCGGACAAGAACAACGTCTTCGTCGCGCTCGCGCGGGCCGCGGGCATACCGGCACGCTACGTGATGGTGAAATCGACGCTCAAGTCGCACAATCCGGCCTTCAAGAAGGCGGTCGTTCCGCACGTCGGAGGCCAGGTACAGATAAACGGCAAGTGGATCATGGCGGACCCGTCGTACGGCAAGGACACAGTGGGCCTCGTGGACCTGTGCGAGTTCGGGAAGCCGATATGGATCAAGCCCCTTGAGAAGCACGAAATGACGGAGCTTCCGAAGCCGATGTTCCCTGACGGGGTCAACGAGATGATGCAGAAGGACCCGCTTGCTAAGCAGCTCAAGGACGCTCTGAAGATGGTAAGGAAGGAGTGAACGCCCATGACATTCAAGAAGCTATTGATGCTCGGCTATTCTGGGAACGAGCTTGACAAGGACTACTTGAACAAACTGGATAATTTATGCGAGAAGAAAATATTGATCGCCGCAGACAGCCACGAACTTCCCAAGCACCTGGACGCCGATGCCTTGGCCGTGAAGTTCTCGGAAATCGTTGACAAGAACCTCATCGACAAGATGCCGAACCTGAAGTATGTCGGGACGTTGGCAACTGCATACGGGAGGATCGATGCAAATTATGCGGCACGGGGCCATTTTTTAAAATTCCAGGACCGAAGGACATCGGTGAGACGGTCGGGGAGGCCCATGAAGAAAATCCAGACTATCATGTCTGTCTCGGAGGGGGTTCGCCCATGACGCCGGGAAAGGGCACGGAATATTTCGTGGAATGCATAAGGGAAATAAGAAAAACGGTAAAGAAAATTCCTATCTGGGTGGAGATGTGCCCTCCGGACGAGAACAGGTATATTCAGATGATGATAGATGCAGGTGCCGACAGTTTCGGCTTCAATATCGAGATATGGGACGATGACCTGAGAAAGGAGGTCTGCCCGGGAAAATCGGCAATCAGCAAAGAAAGATACTTCGAAGCCTTTGATTATGTCGCTGAGAAGATCGGAAAGAACCGGGCTGGGACCGTTCTGATAGCTGGTCTAGAGCCAAAAGAATCAACGGTGGAAGGAGCAAAGGCCATGATGCAGAAGGGGCTTATGGTCTGTATTTTGCCCTTCAAACCCTGGGACGGTTCTGAATATGCTGGTAAGGAGCCGTGCAATCCGAAAGACTTGTTGTGGATAGCAGAAAGGACCGCAAAATTCATGAAAAAATATGGAATAAACCCAAAGAATTATCACGGGTGTCTGAACTGTCCCTCTTGCACAATCGGGGATGCTTTCTTATAGGAAATATAAATCATACCTTGGACTTTTCGAACTCCTGCTTGTACGGGCCTATGTTCTGGACACCGTCGCACTTGTAGGGCTCCTTCGGCGGTATCCTGTTCGCCAGGTCGCGTTCTAACGAATTGACCCAAAGGAACTCACGCGTGAACCTGTGGAACTTGACGCGGCCGCGCTGGCCGTAGCCGACCTTCTCGAACGGGTGCTCCGGATTAACGACCTCGAAGACCACGTACGGCGAGAACGGATAGTAGTTCATGTTATTCGTCCCGTCCGGATAAATGAAGGCGGGCCCCCAGAAGGCGTTCCCGTACCAGCCCTGGAAGATGTATTTTTTGAACTTGTCCCTCATTGCGCCGTAGCTCTTGAGGCCTGTCATATATTCGTCAGGCTCTCCGTGGAAGCCGACGCCTCCGAACAGAATCACTTTCAGGTCCCTGAGGTTCGTGACCTCGGGGAGGAGCTCTATCATCTGCGGGACCGTTATTATCCCCTCGATCTTCTCGCGCGCGGCGATGTAGTCCATCTCCTCGTAGATGTGCCTGTAAAATTCGATTATTTTCTGCTTGTCGCCGCCCATGAACAGCGACTTGGCGTGCTTGGGGTCGAAGCTGAGGAAGAAGCAGTGCCCTCCGCGGGACATCGCTACGTCCCTGCAATGCTTCTCGAACAGGCCGCTCGGGCCGAACGCCACCCAGTTCATGTCGCGCGGGACGCCGTACCTGTCTAGGTTGAAGTTGTAAAAATCAATGACCCTGTCGGAGAACTCGCTGTGCCACGGTATCCACTTCCTCGGTCCCGTGGTTCCGGACGACTCGCAGAAAAGTATCTTGCCGCGCTCGGCATTCCATACGGACTTGGGGATGAAGTAACTAAGAGGTTTTCTCCTCAGTATGTCCTCGTCCGCCAGCGGCAGCTTCCGCAGATCGTCGACCGTCCGGACCTGCGACACTATGTCGATCCCCAGCTCCTTCTGCCTGTCCAGCCAGTAGGGCGTTCCGCCCACCGGGTCGAGATGTATGGCAAGCACGCGCCGCATGTGCGCGTCGACGTCAGAACCCATGTCAAGCATAAACTTATTAGACAAGAGAACAATTTAAAATTGATGTTGTGGATTGAGCTGAAAAAGGAGATAGCGAAAACGCTGAAGGTAGACGAGGGGCTGATCGAGGAGCCCGATCAGGAAGGATTCGGGGACTTTGCACTGCCCTGCTTCACGCTATCAAAGGAACGGAAAGCCGCGCCGCAGAAGATAGCCGCGGAGATCGCGGCCACGGCCGCCGTCAAGGGAATCAGCGAAATCAAGGCCATCGGGCCGTACGTGAACTTCTACGTCGATGCTAGCCTGCTCAATGACGAAGTGGCCAAGATGGACGCCAAATATGGCCGTGGCAAGGCAGGCGAAAAAATCATCGTCGAGCACACGAGCATAAATCCGAACGCGAGCCCGCATATCGGACGCGTAAGGAACGCGATAATAGGCGACAGCCTGGTCCGCCTTCTCAAGTTCGCGGGCAAGAAAGTAGAAACGCATTATTACACTAACGACATAGGCAAGCAGATCGCGCTCATGGTCTACGCCGGACGCGGAAAGAAGGTGAACTTCGACGGGTTGCTGAAGCTCTACGTGGATGCGAACGCGAAGATGGAGGCCGACCCGAAGGTCGAGAAGGAAGTGTTCGCCGTTCTTGAGAAGCTCGAAGCGGGCGACAAAAAAATCAAGAGTGAGTTCGACAAGATCGTCTCCACGTGCTTCGAGGGCCAGAAGAGGATACTCTCGGAAATCAACGTGAGCTACGACAAGTTCGACATAGAGAGCGACTACCTGAAGGGTTCGGACAAGTACCTGAAGCTGCTCGAGAAGAAGAACGCCGTCGTCACGGACGAAACGGGCAGGAAGGTCGTCAAGTACGGGGACACCTACTTTGTCCTTACGCGCAGCAACGGGACGTCGCTGTACGGGCTCCGTGACATCGCGTATACGATTCACAAGCTCGAGCTGGCGAAGAAGAACATCATAGTTCTCGGAGAGGACCAGAAGCTCTATTTCGAGCAGCTCAGCTACTGCCTGAAGGAGCTCGGCTACGAGCCGCCGACGGCGGTGCATTACTCGTTCGTCCTCCTGCCGTCGGGAAAGATGAGCACGCGCAAGGGCGAAGTCGTGCTGCTCGAGGACTTCATGCGCGAGGCCATCGTGAAGGCGAAGGAGGAGATCAACAAGAGGTATCCGGAGCTCGACGAAACGGAAAAGGAGTCGCGCGCAAGGGCGATCGCCGTCTCCGCCGTGCGGTACAGCATAGTCAAGGTGAGCCCAGACAAGGACATAATATTCATTTTGGACGACGCGGTGAAGTTCGAGGGAGACACCGGGCCGTACATCCAGTACACGTACGCGCGCGCCAACTCGATAACCAAGAAGGCAAAGGTCAGGAAGGCAACGCTAAGCCTGAAGGAGCCGGCGGAGCTGAAGCTGGCGAAGATGCTTGCAAGGTTCCCGTCAGTGATAGA
>Ga0315295_10000213_pt1 | contig 49297 bp, 40 predicted proteins | sample YL17G14_0_MG_FD_204453 | JGI IMG/M metagenome (GOLD analysis project Ga0315295, IMG submission 204453) | Sediment microbial communities from Yellowstone Lake, YNP, Wyoming, USA - YL17G14_0 | ecosystem: Environmental > Aquatic > Freshwater > Lake > Sediment | place: USA: Wyoming | collected... | reverse complement strand
CGACTTGGTCTTCGGCACCACCAAATCGCTACTTAGGGTCTTGGCCTGAAGGAGGGCCTATCCTAAGTCCTTGAATAGTACGATGAAGAAGGCCCTGTACAAACACAAGAAAAGCGGCGATCTATTTGCCATCGCTTCTTAAACAAACCGGCTTCTTCATTCAAGAATCGCAACGCTCCATCTTTGATGAGACGAACCGCACCAGAAGGCCTGAGAGAAGAAAATAAACATAACCAACATTACACATTACCAGGTGGATGAACTAAATGGGAGCTTTTAATGGAAAAGACGGCGAGTTCATCCTTAACAATGCCGTAGAAAATGTTCGCATTGAATTACTGGCAGGTAATATCTCTAAGCGGAAAGCCTATGCAATAGCTAAAGGTGCGCCAAATAATGAGACTCTTCAGAATGTCGCACTTGTTAAATCGAAGAATATGTCCGCTGATGAACTAAGAATATTTGTAGAAATACTTTTGACAAGGTTTACGCAAGAACAGGAAAAGGGCTAAGAAATGAGCCGGAACTATTCACCGAGAACGTTTTTGAGACATACTCCTAATCATATGCTCAAAGAATATTTCAGTCGTAAAGACCTGCTTAAAGACATTGATTTTGACACGCTGGGCGAAACGGAAATAGATCCTGTTTTTGAAGCGATGGATAAACTATCCGGCAAACAGCGGGATAATATCGAGGCGGAGTTTCGGCGAATAAATGAGATGGCTTATGAAGACGGGGTTTTGGTTCTGATTGAAGAAGCCCGTAGTCCCGTTCACAATGTAGATTTACTGCCGACCCTTGAACCGATGAAGAACCACTACGAGAAAGCTTTCTGGGTATTTCTGAATTACCCGATGATTTTTGAGGTCGCCTGCGATTTGGCCTATATGGACAGACTCGGCTCATGGAGTAACCGGAAGGTTGGAGCGGGATTAGTCCCTGCAACAGAAGAAAAAGACAAGCGGAATTTAGCCGATAGTGTGAGCGAATTTTACAAAAAGCAGGGACGAGGACACCGCTGCCACGTTGACAATTATTTGAGACAACAGCCAGAAAGGCACTGCTATTTCGTATATCCCGAAGATTATGCTACCACAGAATTGGGCTTTGATGACGAAAACAAATTCTGCCACCGGTTGAGAAAGCCTGCATTTGAAGTGATTTTTGTTTACCCGCCTGAAAGCGGCATTTTGGAAGTAAGCGCCAAAGGCGGAAAGAAGGTTGTTGAGCCACTACAGGAGATTCTTTGCAAGACTATTCTTAGGCTTGACGGTCTGCCGAACCTTGAAAAAAGACACTTCGACTTATCAAAGCTCAAGGACAAGAACTTTCAGTTTGTACCCGACCCACAAGACGGCATAGAGAAAGTTACAATCAAGCTGCTTAGGCTGGACCTGCCCGGCCTGGGCAACCGGCGGATAACTCTTGAAGCAAGTTCGTCGGACGGAGGGCAGCCTATTCATAGCCTCATTGAGAAAGCATTGAACAAAGCGAACTTGAGCTTGGACAAGCTGACGGTTACAAAGGCAAAACTGCATTTCAAATTTGCTCCGAAAGACGGCAAGAAGGGCAAGACATTGATGTTTGAAATCTCTGTCCCTGACCGGTGCACTCTGAAAGATGATCCGCTTGACCAGGTGGCCAAGAAATACATTGAGCAGTGGGGGTTTATCGGTGAATGAGTTCTTGAAACAACTGGCCGACCGGCTGCGAACCTACGATTCCGAGATAATAACCGCCGATGAGACAGCCGACTGGCCGGAAGGCAAGCTCGCTGAATTTGTCTCTGAAGGAATACTGAGCGAAATACAACCTTCCACGAGCGTTGTCTGCGATCAGTGCGAAGAAAATTGCCCCATCGAACCGGAGAGAAGGACTATTCCAAAAACAGGTAAAGCAGTCGGGGTCTTTGTCTGCACCCGCCCGGATATGGGCCGAATCGAAGTTGATCTCAACCGGCTACGGCAGTGGCAGGTCAACAAGAAAAAACTTTGGAAACGGGTCTTTGGCTTTGATTCGGAATGGCAAGTGCCGTGGGACGACAACGATGGCACATACATCCAACTCCAAGAGACTGTGAACTTAGCGAACGACGATTCAATCACCGTCAAGAGTATGAGCCGACTGTTGGAAGACCCAGATTTTCCTATGCACCGTATGCACAAAGGCAGACGATGCAAAATCCACTTAGACGAGTTTAGAAAGTGGTTGAGATATGCTCAGCACAGCCAAATAACCGATAAGGCTATTGAGAAATACCTCAAAGGAGTCAGAGAACGAAGGGAGCAGGCCCGGCGAAAAAAGCAAAAAAGAAGCAAATCTCAGTAAGCTGCCGTTTACGTCTTTTCTATTCCCATTCTATTCCCATTCAGCTACATACAGAAAAAATTTGCCCCTACTGTACGCCGTGTGGTGTCAATTCGCAGTTGGATAATTAGTCCTCTTTGTCATATCTATTCCCTTCTTAGTCCCACGCTGCACCTGTCTCTTATACTGGCCGACAAAAAAGCCAATTAACCGTTTGACTAAGGAGTTTTGCGATGACTGAAAGAGAAATTGCAGACAGACTGCTAACCGCAAAGACATTAGGGGAGATGCTGAGCCTTAGCAAGAGGCAGGTTCATAGGCTGAATGCTTGTGGGAAACTGCCTAAGCCGCTCAGGATTGGCGGCAGCGTCCGCTGGGCGGAGAGCACGATTGCGAAGTGGCTCAAGTGCGGAGCGCCTGACAGGAAAACCTTCGAGGCGATGCAGGAGGGTGAGGTGCTATGACTACCGAACGCGAAAGACAGATCGCCAAGAGGCGAGCAGAAATGCCGCGCTCATACCGGGCTTGTTATGACAAAGCGGTGAGCGGCAAGAGCCTGCGGGCGGCCATAAACTCTTTCTGTTTGGAGTGCGTGTGCTGGCAGATTGAAGAAATTCGACAGTGCACAGATTTGGGCTGTCCCCTCTACGCTGTGAGACCTTACCAGCTTCCACAGAATGTCCGTGGAGGCCATTCTGCGCAGCCAAAATCGAAAAAGCCCTTGCGGAACGAAGCACAGGCCAATGGAGCGGCGCATGACGAAGAACAGTGATTTCACCAAGAAGATCGTAGCGGCTTACGACTACAAGGACGCTGCCGGTAACGTGCTGTTTCAGGTTATCAGATACGAGGGCAAAGACTTCAGCCAGCGCCGTCCGGACGGTCAAGGCGGCTGGATTTGGAACCTGGACGGCGTAAAGCGCGTACCTTACCGCCTGCCGGAGTTGCTGCAAGCATCGAAACAAGACTGGGTTTTCATCGCAGAGGGCGAAAAAGACGTGGACCGGCTTATCGCCGAAGGTCTGTCGGCAACGTGCAATCCTATGGGGGCGGGAAAGTGGCGCGAGGAGTACAACGAACATCTTCAGGGTCGGCTGGTTGCTGTCCTGCCGGACAACGACCGGGCGGGCAAGAAACACGCCGAACAGGTTGCAGACTCCTTGTACGGGACAGCGGCGGAAATACGGATCGTCGAGCTGCCGGGGTTGCCGGAAAAGGGGGATGTTTCGGATTGGCTGGACAGCGGCGGGACGATTGCCGAATTGCTGCAACTGGTCGATCAAGCGAAGCCCTTCAAGCCAACAGTAGCCAGACGGCAAATGACGGCCTTGCAACGGGACAGGCAATACGTACCGAAGCCCATTGTGGTCAACCTTGAAGATGTTGAGCCGCAAAAGGTCGAATGGCTTTGGGACAATCGCATTCCGCTGGGCAAGCTGTCTCTGCTTGTGGGCGATCCGGGTTTGGGCAAGAGCTTCTTGACGCTTTATATCACCGCACAGGTGACGACTGGTAGGCCCTGGCCGGACGACCCGTTCAAGCAGCCCATTTTCAAAGGGTCTGTGATTATCCTGAGCGCGGAGGACGATGTTTCTGATACCATCGTGCCTCGTCTCCAGGCTCACGGTGCAGACCTGAACAGAATCCGGGCCATACAAGGCGTCACCTACGACGACCCGGAATGTGAAGGTCCGCACCAGTTCAACGTCACACTGCACCTGCCCGCGCTCGAACAGGCCATAATCGAAACGCCGGAGACCCGGCTGGTGATTATCGACCCGATTACCGCGTACTTGGGCAAAACGGATTCACATAAAAACGCTGAAGTCCGAGCCGCCTTAGCACCCTTGGCGGCGCTGGCGGGAGAACACAGAGTCGCGGTCGTGGGCGTGAGCCACTTGAGCAAAAATCAGGGTACAAAAGCAATTTACCGAACGATGGGCAGCCTGGCATTCACGGCGGCGGCGCGAGCCGTGTGGGTCGTCTCGAAGGATAGGGATAACCCGAATCGGCGGCTGCTCACCCCGGCAAAGGCAAATCTGTCCGTCGATCCGGGCGGGCTGGCCTTCAGCATCATCGACGGAGTGGTCGCCTTTGAGCCGGGCCGTATCGAGATAACCACTGAGGAGGCGCTTTGCCCTGAAACGGACGAGGGGGCGGGAGCGTTGGACGCAGCAAAGGACTTTCTGAAAGAATGCCTCAAAGACGCGCCGACACCGTCAGCAGAGGTGTTGAAGCAAGCAAAAGAGAATGGCGTTAGCGCGCGGACCCTGAACAGGGCAAAGAAAGCGTTGGACGTTAAGAGTTTCAGGGAAAAAGACACATGGCTTATGAAGCTGGAAACCGTCCCATTTTGAGGCAAGACTGCCAACATTGCCAAACAGAAGCATTGGCAACCTTGGCAATGTTGAGAGTCAAGAAGGCAAAAAAACGTTGATAATGGGCCAAGAACGCCAAGGTTGCCAAGACTGCCAAGAGAATCTGAGTTATCGAGGAACAACGGCAATGATCGGAGCCGACCAAACGAATACGACGATGAAGGCTGAGCCGGAAATCCCATGCCTGTCTATGAGGCCGCGCGAAGCGGCTAAGGCCCTGGGGATTAGCGAGCGGCTGCTATGGGAGTGGACCGACAAGGGTGTTGTGCCTCACGTCCGCTTAGGCAAGGCTATCCTCTATCCGGTGGATTCGCTAAGGGCATGGCTCCAGCAACAGGCACAGGAAAAGACCCCGCTGGCGAACGAGGCCGGACGAACAGACGCAGCCGATGATAAAAAAAATTGACATTCTGGGAATTTTGTGCTTGGCCGCCATACGATATACCGTATAGTATCAAAGTATGACAATGATTAGAGACGCAATAGTCGAACGTATGAAAGAGTTGAAGCTGAACCCCAATAGGCTCTCAGAGACGCTCAAGGACAGCATACCACGTATGACAATATACGATTTTTTGTCGGGCAAGACTGATGCTCGAACGGAAGTAGCATCGGCGATGATGGAGGTTTTGGGCCTTGAGATTGTTATCCGAAAGACAGCAAAACGAAAGAAGGTGAAACATGGCAAGCGTGATAAGTGATCCGAACGGTCGAAAGCGGATTCAGTTTGTGGCGGGGGACGGCAGCCGCAGAACGCTTCGGCTGGGCAAGGCTACAGCGCGACAGGCCGAGAGTATCAAGGTCCGGCTTGAGCAGCTTGCGTTGGCGGCGACGGGGATAACGGGCGTTATCGACGACGAGACGGGCAAGTGGCTGACCGGCATGGATGAAGTCATGTATGCCAAACTAAGCGCTGTCGGCCTCGTGGCTCCACGAACCAGCGCGAAGCTGGGCGCGTTCATCGACGCCTATATCGCCGAGCGGACGGACGTTAAGTCCGGGACGGCCACCTTTTACGGCCACACGCGACGGAATCTCATCGACTTCTTCGGAGCAGATAAACCTTTGCGGGAGATCATTCCGGGGGATGCGGACCAATGGAGAATGTATCTGGTAGGGCAAGGTCTGGCCGATAACACGGTGCGCCGACGCTGCGGCATGGTGAAGCAATTCTTTCGAGCGGCGGTGAGACGAGGGCTTATCTCGTCAAATCCGTTCGAGGACCTCAAAGCTGCGGTGAAGGGCAACGCCAAGCGGCTATATTTCATCACACGAGAGGAGGCTGAGAAGGTGCTGGAGGCATGTCCTGATGCACAGTGGCGGCTTATCTTCGCCCTGTGCCGCTTCGGGGGCCTCAGATGCCCCTCTGAGATACTGTCGCTGACGTGGCAGGATGTCGATTGGGAGCGCAGCCGGCTACGGGTACACTCGCCCAAGACGGAACATCACGAGGGCGGGGAGTCCAGGATGGTTCCGCTGTTCCCGGAGTTACTGCCGTACCTGCGTGAGGTGTTTGAAGAGGCCGACCCGGGCAGCGAATATGTTGTCACACGATACAGGTCAATGAACTGTAACTTGAGAACACAACTCCAACGAATTATCCGCAAGGCAGGTCTCAAGATTTGGCCGAAGCTGTTTCAGAACTTGCGCAGCACGCGCGAAACCGAATTGGCTGAGCGCTGGCCGGAGCATGTCGTCTGTGCCTGGATCGGCAACTCAAAAAAAGTGGCAAGAGAACACTATCTCCAGGTAACGGACGAACATTTCGAGCGGGCGGCGGGTCTGCAAGACGTGACTGCTGAGGCGGCGCAAAATGCGGCGCAGCAAATGCACGCAGAGTCTTGCATGGCTTCGCATCTAGTTAGTGAGTCTGCGAAATTCGACGTAAAACGAGACCCTGCAAGACAATGCGAAGCACCAGTGGGCCGGGTAGGATTCGAACCTACGTAGGCTTGCACCAACGGGTTTACAGCCCGTTCCCTTTAGCCACTCGGGCACCGACCCATACGTTCATCGTACGTATTTCGAGTATATTAAAGCCCAATCCCCGCCGGCTGTCAAGAGTCAAAAGAGGGGCAAAAGGTAATAATTCACCGGCCCAATCACGTTTTAGAACCGCCTGCTCCGTCCCTGCCTGTCAGATTTCATTCTCCGCCGGTACGATGAATGGCTTGCGGCAGTCGCGCGTCAGCATTGCGTTGGCTGTGGGGCTGTCGGTGAATTTCTCATTGTCTGAATCGATGGCGAGCCAGGGGCCGAGGATCAATGGGGTTTTCTCGATATCTACGCCGTTGTCGCTCAGGTGCTGACGGATCTCCCCAAACGTCTCTACGACGTTCTCGTTCACTTTGAGACCTTCGAGGGCCTTTTGAATCTCCTTGGCCGAGGCGGGCTTACCGAGGCGCTGCGAGATGTTGCCCACGTGCACGACGGCGGTCGAGACGTGCCCTTCCTCAACCTCGGCGTTCTGGTCTTGCCGCTTGCGGCTGCGCACCGCCTTGATGAAGTTGGCGAAGTGGTCGTCATCGGGCCCCGAGAGCTTCTGGACCAGCTTGCCGTCAGGGTCATAGACCGATGTGCCGCCGGCCCCGCCGCTCAGATAGCCTTCGGTGCCGACGATCAGCGTCGAACCGCGCTTGGGGTTGGAGGTCTTGAGGTTGCGTACTTCCTGGACGACGGTAATAGGTCCGAAGTCGTGAATAGTGACCTGCACGCTGGGGGTCTGGCCGCAGTCGTCGAGGCTCACGCGCCCGCCATAGCTGAGCACGCCCCGGCCGAGCCCCTTGAGGTCTACGACCATGCGCATCGCATCCACCGGGTGGACGCTGTTGTTGGCCAGCTCCCCGCCGCCCCAGTTCCAGAACCAGTGCCAGTCGTAGTGAAACGATTTGCGCCGGACGGGCAGCTCCATCGGCGCCGGGCCGGCCCAAAGGTTATAATCCACTGTCGGCGGCGGCGAATATTGGCCCGCTGGACCGATCGATGTCCGCGACCGATAGGTGCAGACGTGGGCGAGCTTAATCTGGCCGAGTTTGCCTTCGCGGATGTACTGGGCGGCCGCGTGATTCGAACCAGTGGAGCGGTACTGGGTGCCGCCCTGGCAGATCCGGTTATACTTGCGGGCGACCTGGACCATCCGCCGGCCCTCGCTGATGTTGTGGCTCAACGGCTTTTCCACGTAAACGTCTTTGCCCGCCTGCATCGCCCAGATGGCCGCCAGGCAGTGCCAATGGTTGGGCGTCGCAATCGAGACGATGTCCACCGATTTGTCGTCGAAAATCCGCCGCATGTCCTGGACGAACCTGGGCTTGCTCTTGAACTGGCCGGCGACTCGCTCGCCGATCGCGCTGTCCGCGTCGCAGATGTAGCTCAGGACGCAATCGTCGCGCGAGTCGAACGCCTTGGCATGATCGCCGCCCCGGCTCCGCACGCCGATTACGGCCACACTCAGCCGCTCATTGGGGCTCTTGCTCTGTTTGGCTTGATCCGCGGCAACCAGCACGCGGGATGACCCGGCGGACGCAGCCGCGGCGGCCAGCAGGGCGTCTTGCAAAAACAAACGGCGACTGAGACGTTTCATGGTCTAAGACCTCCAATAGGTTTTCATCAATAGCGCTCCTACACGCAGTGCTGTGGTATTGTACTTGAATGGTTTGCCCGTTTCAATGCCCGTGTTGCACTTCGCACGCTCATGCGCCGAGGAAGAGGACAAACTGTTTGCTCATCACTTTGCCTTCGGTTAGACTACTCTATAAAGTTGTATGATGATGTTGGCAACCAGGAAATGAGTAATGGTTCGACAGGCTCACCATCTCCCGCAAGGGATGGCCAAGCCCACAGAGCGAAGTCGAGGGACGGCGTGGAAAAGACAATCTATACAATGCTGCGGGTCGGCAAGGCCTATCACAAGAGGCCAGTGCTGAAGGATATCTCCCTTTCTTACTTCTACGGTGCGAAGATCGGCGTGCTGGGATTAAACGGGGCTGGGAAAAGTTCGCTTCTTCGTATCATGGCCGGCGTGGATCAGGAATATGACGGCCAGGCCGGGCTTTCTCCGGGATACACCCTGGGATTTCTCGAGCAGGAGCCGCGGCTCGATCCTGATAAGACCGTCAAGGCGGTCGTCGAAGAAGGCCTGCACGCGGTTGTGGAGCTTGTGAAGGAATATAACCAGATCGGCGAGCGGTTTGCTGAATCGCTGTCCGATGACCAGATGAATCAGCTTCTGGAGCGTCAGGCCCTGCTGCAGGAAAAGATCGATCATGTGAATGGATGGGACATTGAGTCGCGCCTGGAGCTGGCGATGGACGCGCTGCGCTGTCAGCCGGCCGATACGTCCATTCGTGTCCTGTCCGGCGGCGAAAAGAGGCGTGTGGGGCTGTGCCGGCTTCTCTTGCAGGAGCCGGATATCCTGCTGCTGGATGAGCCGACCAATCATCTCGATGCGGAAACGGTTGCGTGGCTTGAGCGTCATCTTCAGCAATATCGCGGAACGGTGATTGCCGTAACGCATGACCGGTACTTCCTGGACAACGTCGCCGGCTGGATACTGGAGCTGGATCGAGGGGTCGGCATTCCCTGGAAAGGGAACTATTCGTCCTGGCTCGAACAGAAACAGAAACGCCTCCAACAGGAGGAAAAGAGCCAAACCGAGCGCCAAAAGACCCTGCAGCGGGAACTGGAGTGGATCCACATGTCGCCCAGGGGCCGTCAGGCAAAGGGTAAGGCTCGCATCAATGCCTACGAATCACTCCTGAGCAGCGACAGCGCCAGGCAGGAAAAGGACCTGGAAATCTATATTCCGCCGGGACCCCGTCTCGGAAACGTGGTGATTAAGGCCCAAAACCTGTCCAAGGCATACGGCGACCGTCTTGTCTTTGAGAACATGTCATTTGACCTGCCGGCCGGCGGGATTGTCGGCATCATCGGTCCGAACGGCGCGGGCAAAACGACGCTTTTCAAGATGATTATCGGCCGGGAGAAACCGGATTCGGGCACGATTGTCATCGGCGAGACGGTCCGTCTCGCTTATGTGGACCAGGACCGCGATACGCTCGATCCTGACAAGACCGTGTGGGAAGTGATCTCCGGGGGCCAGGATATGATCAGGCTTGGGAGAATCGAGATAAACTCCCGCGCCTACGTCTCGCGCTTCAATTTCACCGGAACCGACCAGCAGAAGAAGGTCACCGCCCTTTCCGGCGGCGAACGCAATCGCGTCCATCTGGCCTGCCTGCTCAAGGAGGGCGCCAATGTATTGTTGCTCGATGAGCCTACCAATGACCTGGATGTCAATACGATGCGGGCTCTTGAAGAGGCGTTGGAGTATTTTGGAGGCTGCGCCGTCGTAGTCAGTCACGACCGATGGTTCCTCGACCGTATCGCGACTCATATCCTCGCCTTTGAGGGCGACAGCACGGTGCGGTGGTTTGAAGGCAACTACTCAGACTACGAGGCGGACAAAAGAAAGAGGCTCGGAAAGGCGGCCGATGAGCCGCACCGGATCAAATACCGGCCTTTGACACGAAAGTGAGCCTCACCCTATGGAGAATTCGTCATGAGACAACACTCTAATACCCCAAGTTCAATTCGGCGCAAGTCCTCGCGCCGGGACGTTTTGAAGTGGAGTGGGAAGGCGGTCGCAGCGTCCGCGTTGGCGGGGGTCGGCGTCCCTGCGGTGTATGCGGCGGAGGATAGCACCATTCGACTGGCTTTAATCGGCTGTGGCGGGCGCGGCTGCGGAGCGGCGGCCAATGCGTTCGATTCGCCCAATGGGCCAGTCAAACTGGTGGCAATGGCGGACTTCTTCGAAAACCGGCTGGCCAACGCTCACAAGGTCTTGAGCGAGCAGTATGGTGCGCGGATGGACGTGCCGGCGGAACGGCGATTCGCAGGCTTCGAGGCCTGGCAGCAGGCGATTGACTGTTTGCGCCCTGGTGACGTAGCTATGTTGACTGGCTACGCGGGCTTTCGGCCCAGGCAACTGGAATACGCGGTCGAGAAGGGCATCAATGTATTCATGGAGAAGTCGTTTGCGACGGATCCGCCGGCCGTTCGACGGGTGATGAAGGCGGGCCAGACCGCCGAGAAGAAGAATCTCAAGATCGCCGCCGGCTTGCAGTGTCGCCACTCACAAAATCGCCAGGAACTCATTAAACGCATCCGCGACGGACAACTCGGCGACATCCAGCTTATCCGCGCCTACCGGATGCAACCATGCGGGCCGTTGGACCCGCGGCCAGCGGCTGTTAAAGACCTGCATTGGCAGATTCGCAACTTCACTCATTTCCTTTGGGTCTCGGGTGGGCTCTTCGCGGAGATGAACATTCATCAGATCGACGAGATCTGCTGGATCAAGGATGCCTGGCCGGTGTCCGCGCACGGCATCAGCGGACGCGCAGCCAATAGCACCGACTGCGGCCAAAACCTCGACTCGTTCACCATCGAGTGGACGTTTCCCGATGGCGCCAAGGCGTTCGACGTGGTCCGCTGGCTCCCGAACTGCCACGACGAATTCGCGACGTACCTCCATGGGACGAAATGCGCCGCCCAGTTCTCCGGAAGTGTCCATGAGGGGACCGTGCACACGTACAAAGACCAGCGATGCGCCAACGACAACATCGCCTGGCAAGCCCCCAGGGAGACCATCACGCCGTGGCAGGCGGAGTGGGACGTGTTGCTCGATGCTATCCGCAATGACCGTCCGCACAATGAGGCTAAACGCGCGGCTCTGTCGAATCTGGCGGACATCATGGGCCGGGCGGCGGCCCACTCCGGCAGGATCGTCACGTGGGACGAGGCAATGGCCTCCGACTTCCAGTTCTGTCCGGACATTGATCGTCTCACCGATGACAGCGCTCCACCCGTACAAGCCGATGCTCAAGGCCGCTACCCCGTGCCGGTTCCAGGCCGGTGGACGGAAATTTGAGTAGTAAGGGTGTCAGAGATCACGCCATACATAATCTTTGCAGCTCAGAAATCTTTTCCATGCCATGGCCTACCTGCGAAATTGCGGGCGGACGCCATCAAATTTGTGGATGTAACAAATACTATTGATAAACAAATCCTGGCCCGCGGGTGTCATCTTTGATGGCGATGCAGACCAGCCCCATTGCAAAAAATTACCATGCCGGCCGATGCCGGTAGCCAGATAGGATTTGCCGGGGGCGAAGCCGAGGAGAATGGCTTCGGCGTCGGGTTTATCCTCGGGTTTGATGATATCCGAGACCGCCCCGGCTTTGCCCACGTCATTATGGGTGTCCTGCACTTTCCAAATCTGCATTGTCGCGCCGAGCGTTTTTCCCTGGGGCAGGGTGCGGCGATAACTATCGGGTGTTGAAGCTGATTCCAGCTTGATGTCCACTTTGCGAGGCTTCTGGAAAACTTCATGATCAAACGACTCACCATGAGCCGCATCGGTCAGGCAGTTTCACATGTACCCGGTTTTCAGCCTCATTCGGTCTGTCCAAAAAGCGCCGGGAATTCCAAGGGATAGAGTGGGACGTGAATACTGCGCTGATACCTGAAGGTCCCTGAGAGGCCTGCCGCCTCGACTGCCCCATTCAATTCCATCCTTATCAAGGATGACCACGTCGCTGTTGTTGGTTTGCTCCTCCTTGAATGCGTAAAGGTCAACGGTTTTGACCTCCTTAAAATTCCCGGAAAGGAAGGATACAAAATCCTCCTTCCGTTCGGTATGGGGCAGCCCCACGTACAGAATCCTCAGAGGTATTTTGTCACCGGCAGTCTCTTGCTGGATTTGAGACGGCGGAGCGGATTGAACCAAACCATTCTGTGCTTCATCCTGGGCGGATGGCGATTGTTTTTTCTTGCACGCCGATGGTGTGAATACAAGTGCCAGGAATAATATCAAAAAAAAGTAGCTTAGTTTTGTCGTCTTTTTCAATGTTCTCATTTGGTCGCCCTTTCAAACACAGAGAATATCCCCTCTTTTGGGGATTTCGGACTGCTCCCACCGATCTTGCAGGCGCAAGAGTTGGCCATCAGCATGTAAAATAACCACGTATCGACACGCAAATCAACAATACCTAAACCACATGATAAGCCTCTCTCGGGAACCGCACAAGCACAATTCTACTTCCGGATTCTCTACGGCAGTGGATAGCCGGTGGGTCAGCCGGTCAATACGGGAGGTCTTTCTTCGGCCAGGCAATGCGGAAGCCTTCGTCGAGGTCTGTCAGACGCTTGAGGGACTCGATGTGCCCGGCATGCGAAATATCAGTCCAGTTGCATGGGGAAGTAGTTTTTGGCGTTGTTGAAGCAGATGTCCTCGACCATTTTTCCGAGCAGGCTCAGGTCGTTGGGCAGCAGGCCGGCTTCGACGTCGCCGCCTAACATATTACAGAGTATCCGGCGGAAATACTCGTGCCTCGGATACGAAAGGAAGCTGCGCGAATCCGTCAACATGCCGACGAATCGGCTGAGCAATCCCATATTCGAGAGCACGTTTATCTGCTCTTCCATCCCGTCCTTCTGATCGAGGAACCACCAGGCCGAGCCGTACTGCATCTTCCCCGGCGCCGAGCCATCCTGGAAGTTGCCGACCATCGTGGCGCACAGTGCGTTGTCACGCGGATTGAGGTTGTACAAGATTGTCTTGGGCAGCTTATTGTTGGTATCGAGCCGGTCGAGGAACTTCGCCAGCGGCCTGGCTATCTCAAGATCGCCCATCGAATCGCAGCCGATATCACGGCCGAGAGTCCTGAACAGACGTGTGCTGTTGTTCCGCAGCGCGCCGAGGTGAAGCTGTTGGACCCAGCCGGCCTCGTAGTCCATCAGCGCCAATTCAACCATCATCGCCGATTTGAATTTCAGACATTCGGATGCATCCAGGTCCCGGCCATGCAATATCTTTTCGAAGATTTTGTCAATTTCGCTCTCGGTGTAGTCCTCGGCGTAAGCGGTCTCGACGCCGTGGTCGGAAAGCCGGCAGCCGTTGTGGTGGAAATAATCATGGCGCTGCCGCAGCGCCTCGATATACGAATGAAAATCCGCTATTTCCACATTGCAGATAAGTCCGAGTTTCTCGATGAATGCGTTCAGGCTCTGGACGTCCTCGGCGGCCATGGCCTGGTCCGGCCGGAACGCCGTATGGACCTTAATCTCAAAGCCATCCTCGCGAATCTTCTTATGGTGCTCCAACGTATCAAGCGGGCCCTCGGTGGTGCAGACCAGCTTGACGTTCATCTTTCGCATGATGTTGCGGACGCTGAAAGCCGGGCTCCTGAGCATCTCGCTGCAAACATCGTAGATGTGTTTTGCGGTCCTGGGGCCCAACAGCTTGTCTTTTATGCCGAAGGGGTTCTTCAGCTCCAGATGCGTCCAGTGGTACAGAGGATTTCGCAGGCAGCAGGGCACGGTCTGTGCCCATTTTTCGAATTTTTCGTAATCGCCCGCCGTGCCGGTGATGAATTCCTCTGGCACACCGTTGGTGCGCATGGCCCGCCACTTGTAGTGGTCGCCGGCCAGCCAGGCCTGGGTCAGGTTCTCGAACCGGTGATCCGCGGCGATCAATTCGGCCGGCAGGTGGCAGTGATAGTCGTAAATCGGCATTTTTTTTGCATGGTCATGGTAAAGAACCCTGGCGGTCCTGGTTTGAAGCAGAAAATCTTCGGTTATGAATTCAGCCATTTTCCGTCTCCACGATCGGGTGCGCCTGCCTGGTTAGTTGCCTGGTTTGTTTGTTTTATCCTGTGCAGATTCTTCGTCGTCGTACGTTCTTTTGATCTTCGGTGGTTTGTATTGGGCCATTTTCTGGGCCCAGTCCGCGACTTCGGTTTTGGTTTTGACCAGGCGATGGGATTGCGGCTTTGGCTGGTTTTTCTCCTCCTCGCGGATTTTTCGCTCCCAAAGTACGTAGGCGATCCATGCGATGGCCAGGACGGGTATGGCGATAAGCATGAAAATGGTGTACATCGTACTATCCCTTCATATTCTCGAAGTATCAGGGTACTCGGCCCGTTCAATGCTGTGGAGAATAATACTCGAATCGTCCGACAAGGTCAATATGGCGGGTCTGATCTGTTCTGCAGAAAAGCTCTTTGGCAAGTGGGACGATTGTGAACAGGGTGAGAACACCCCGTTTAGTTACAGGGCAGGATGCAGCCAATGGATGCTCGGTTTAGCCACGAAGGCACAAGCAGATTTAGGATTTTCGAATTTCGATTGCCGATTTCAAATCGCAAATCCCAAATCGACAATCGTAAATCCTTAGTGTCTTTGTGACCCAGTACAAAAAAAAGCCCCTGCGCGGATAGGTGCGAGTGTATTCCTTTAATTCCAATTTTCTTGTAATGTTTGAAATACTCGCCTTCTGCTTCGCAGGGGCCCGTTTACATCTGTCACGACTCTTCACTTTTCAATCTTTCTTTAGAGAGTGAATCGGCAGATTCTCCGGCCGGCCTTGAGCCTTTTCTGGAGACGGCAGCCTTCCCTACGAGAGTGATGGTAAGACCGGGAATAGCCATCCCCAAGCCGCGTTTGAGGATGCCACCCGCCCATCCTAAAGCTCCAGCTTAACAGCTTTACCAGCTTCTCTCATATTCATCGAGTTCTCCCCCTTAAACCCGATAACAAAGAAGCGTCCCGGCCGAAAATTTTTTCAGAAAATTCTTAAATTCATAGTCGTTTTTCGATTGGGGATGTGGCGAGGCTGTCTCGGCCTTATCTTCTACCGGCATTCCCTCGACTTCGCTCGGGACAGGCTTGCCGGCGGCAAGAAACAAGGGCAAGACCGCGTGGGCAGACAACCTGCCTACCCTGCCCGTTTCACAGTTTTGTGATCTTGGTGATCTCTACATATATGCCCGAAGGGAAACCGACTCGTTTACTTGGTACGGCTTGGAACGCAATACGTAAACCGTGCTGTCTATATTCGTGCGGCAGGTTGACAGGGTGGTACTCTTTTCCGTTGTCCGCAAAGATATTATAGTAACCCCCCTCTATGTTCACATATCTGATCGTGCCGGTCATCATGGACGTAAGATCAGGCTTTGGCTCAGATGTCGGGTTTGCCTCACGATAATGTCTGACAAGCATTTTTGTCTGCCGTTGCACTTCATCTTGAACTGTTCTGGCTAACTCGCTGTGCGTGACGATCAGTGGCATCCCTGCATCGAGAACCCCCTCGCTGAGAGGCCAGGTTGGGAGCGTGATCTGCAATCCGGTGTCTCGTACAAGCCTTGTAAGTTGATAGAGTTCCGTTTTTATCTGCACGATGAGCTTGGGGTATATTCTATCTTTCCACACATTTATGGTGACCACAACATGCCCGATTTCTGGATCGTCTGATGCGTTTTGAACGACCTCTATGCCCGCCTCGTTCAGAAGTTGTTTGACTGATGTGTGTAAATCATCTACGTTTACTGGATTGAATTTGGGCCTGTCTTCAAATCCCGAAACAGGCTGCACGACGTTGACGGTAACGCCCTTTTAGCCTTCCAGTACGAGAATCTGAGAGTCATCGCCTTGCGCTGCTTGCGAAAGGGCTTTTTCCAAAAGGCGGGCCGGAATGAGCGCGGCGGCAAAGGCCAGCAGGCAAATCATGACCCAGAGCTTTTTCTTATTCATGGCATGTCTCCCCGAGCAATATAGGTTGCTTTGATACTCTCATATTTTCCAAGAAGCAGAGGCAGATTTCAACTTTAATCCACTTGGTAAGCTGCTACTGTTGTTCTTCTATATTAACATGAGGCACATAACTGGGGGCAGGTAACAGGTTTCGATTGAGATTTTCTGCATGACACTTCGGAAAAGTACTTTTTCACCTCTCAATTCTGCGGCATCTGGAGCTGGTTCAAGCTTGAGTTGAGAAACATGTTTCAGTATCATTATGGGCGTTTTACAGATTGCAATGTTATGAATTTGGAGGTGCTTATCATGAGGTCGTTTTTGACACGTCGGTCGTTCATCAGAAAGACGTCGGCGGCATTGGCTGTGGCCGGCACAAGCTCTCTCTATGCGAATGTTGCCGGGAAGGCCAACGCCCTCGCGCTGCTTGGGGGCACTCCCATGCGCACCAGGTCGTTCGACCAGCCGTGGCCGATTTTTGACCAGAACGAAGAGCAGGCGCTGCTTAAAGCCCTTCGCAGCCGGAACTGGTGCTGTCTGAAGGGCAGCGCGGTGTACGACTTCGAAAAAGAGTTCGCACGCGCGATGGGCGTGCCGCACTGCGTTCTATCGAACGGAGGCACCACCGCGCTGAGCGCTTCGTTGCACTGCCTCGGTGTGGGCCCCGGCGACGAAGTGATTACTACGCCGAACACGTTTATCGCAACGATCAACGTGATATGCAATGCGCATGCGTTGCCCGTTTTCGTTGATATCGACCCCGACACCGGCTCGATCAACGCCGAGCTGATCGAAGCGGCGATAACTGAACAGACCAGGGTTATTCTGCCGGTTCATCTGTCGGGCTTCCCGGCGGACATCGAGAAGATCATGGCCGTGGCGGGCAAGCATAAAATCCCGGTCGTCGAGGATGCGTGCCAGTCGGTATTCGCCGCGGTGAACGGCAGGAAGGTCGGCACCTTCGGCGCGACGGGCTGCATCAGCTTTCAGGAGTGGAAATCGCTCGTGTGCGGTGAAGGCGGGGCCATCCTCGGAACGGACGAAGAGTTGATGCGGCGATGCGCCGCGTTCGTGAACAACGGAAGAGATCCGAAGGGGATCAAGGATGGCTATCCATACCCCGGGTCCAACCATCGAATGACGGAGTTCCAGGCGGCCGTTCTCACGGAGCAATTTAAACGCTTCAGACAGCAGGATGCGACTCGACAGGAAAATGGAAAATACCTCGAACGGGAGCTGTCCAAAATCCCCGGCCTGAAACCCCGAAAGGCCTACAGCGAACAAACGAGATTCACCTACGTCACCTTCGAGATGGATTACGACGGGCGGCATTTCAACAATGTCTCGGCGTCGAAGTTTGCCGAGGCCCTTCGGGCCGAGGGTATTCCCGTCAGAGGAGGACAAAGAACATACTCACAGGGCTGTCACAAAGAGGGGATGCTGGAGGAACACCTTAATTCTCAGGCTTTTATGGCGTTGTTTTCGAAAGCCCGGCTCAAAATGTACAGAGAATCGCTCCGCTTGCCGATTATAGATAAGGTCGGGCCCAGTGGAAAGCAGAGACTTTCTATAGAAGGCAAGATTGCTTTTCTTGGGTCCAAAAGCGACATGGATGACATAGTGGAAGCTTTTGTGAAGGTCGCCGGCAGCAGTGACAAGTTGACATGAACAAACGAATTTCAGTTTGCCGATTTTAGATTTGCGATTGAGCTTTGAAAATCGGCAATCGGCAGGCGGCAATCGCAAATGGTCAATAGTGGAGTATTCTCATAGAAAATGGAGTTTTTCGCAACGGCTGTTTTCGTGCTGCGTGTCACGTACCGCCGAATCCAGAACGCCGAACGTAATAAAAAACGCCTTTATCAGTGCTGATAAAGCCGGAAAAAAGCCGGGATGAGCCTGATAACTCGGTGAAATCGTAAGTGATAAGGATTATTCGCTTGAATCCCATGTCCATTCTATCTATGATAATGGCTTATGGGAGGTCGTGTTCACGGGATGAGTAAGGGATTTCATTAATTTTCGAAAGGTTGCGATATGAGTACACTACGGAAAATGCGGGTTGTTCTTTTTTGCATAAGCTTGTTTGCTTGTGTTGCTCCGCTCGGCCAGGCGGCTCAGACGGATGGGGCCAATCTGCCCGAGGATACAACCACGCGTCTGATGGTCAGGGAACTGCGCATCAAGGGCAACACCCTGATAGAAACGTCGGAGTTGTTAGGGTCCATGCCGGACGTGTATAACGCCTCCGATCAGCGGTTGTCCCAGGCCCCCGGCGAGTCTCTGTACGACCTGAGACCTATTCGCGAACTCGTAGCAGATCCCGGCCAACCCCGTGAAGTGTCATTGAGGACGATTCAGGGCCTGACGCAATATATCTTGTCCGCCTATCAAAAGAATGATTACTCCGGCATCTATGTGTACGTGCCCGAGGGGGCGATCAAGAACGGCACGGAGCTGGTCGGTGGGATTCTGCCCATCAACATTCTCGAGGCCCCCGTGACTGAAGTCAGGGTCAAATTCTATGACGTGCTGCGAAAAGAAGTCGAGAAGGGCTATCTGAGACGCTCGGCCCTTGAGAACTGGTCGCCGATCGAGCGCGACAAGGTGGCCAGTCAAAAAGAGCTGGATTATCTGGTCAATCTTCTGAATCTCAACCCGGACCGGCACGTCTCGGCGGTTGTCTCGCGAGGGGCCGAGCCGAATACGCTGGCGATCCAATACGAAGTGTACGAAACGAGCCCCTGGCATTACTTTATTCAGGCGGACAACTCCGGCACGGACGAGAGACAATGGGCGCCGCGAGTCGGCGTGATTAACACCGACCTGCTGGGCTACGATGACCGGTTCACCGTCCTTTATCAGGCGGCGTTGGATGATATCGCCAACAACTGGTCCCTTTTTGGAAGCTATGATTTTCCCGTCATGGGACCTCGCCTTCGCGCCAATCTCTTCGCCGGATACAGCGAGTTTGATATTAACCCGGAGTCCGGGCCGATTAACTTCCTCGGCAGCGGTACTTTCTACGGAGGCGTGCTGCGGTACAACCTGTGGCAGCAGGATAAGTGGTTCTTCGACGTGACCGGCTCCGTGAGCCACGAGGAAAGTGACATCACGCCGTCCTTGTTCCCTGAGTTCTTTGCCAGCAACGTCAAGATGGATCTATGGGGAATAGGCGCCGATATCCATCACCGGGATGATATGTCCACGACCGCCTTAACCGTTAACAGGGTCCAGAATTTCGGCGGCTCCGGCCAGGAGGATTTCTGGGATACCGCCACAAACACGGGGGCTCGGACGAATGCCGAAGAAGACTTTGCCATTTATACAACCGGCGCCAACCACAGTCAGTACCTGGATCAACAGAAGGTGCAGCAGTTCAGGAGTACGATCCGCTGGATAGTCCCCACCGAGAGGCTGGTCCCCGCGAAAATGACGTCTTTCGGCGGCATGTACACCGTCCGGGGATATGACGAGTACGAGATTGTGGCGGACGGCGGCGTTTTGGCGTCGCTGCAATATGAGTTCGACCTGATCAGAAACAGCCAGACCAGCGAGCAGAAAACCACGACGAATACGGATCTGAGAAAGCTCGCTCCTTTGGCCTTCTTCGATTTCGGCCGCAGCCAGATGAAAAACGCCGTGCCGGGCGAGAAAGAAAATCAAACCCTCTACTCGCTGGGTCTCGGTACGATTTTCGAGATCGGGAACAATTTCAGCGGAGCCCTCTATTACGGCTATCCGCTCAAAGAAACCGACGATACCCGAAAGGGCAAAGGTCACCTGAACGCAAGTGTGATGCTACGGTGGTAAGCGGCCGGCCCGCTTCCTGGCGGCGCCGTTTCGCTACGGGATGGCTTTTGCCATCGGCGTGTAGGTCACGTGCTGGCGTGCGCGAATCTCCTGGGCTTGTTGTTCCAGCGCGGCGGCCTCGGTCGTCCGGCCCATCTGACGATGCAATTGCACCTGCGTCTCCAGTACGTCAGCCACGCTTGGATGATACTCGTTAAAAATGGTCTTGAGAATATCCAGTGCCCTGCTGCACAGGGTCTGGGCCTCAGTGTACCTTCCTTGGTTGATGCGCACCTTGGCCATATCATTAAAAGCCGTGACCGCGAGATTGCGGAGCGCACCATCTGTGTTTTCCAGGCTGTTCAGGGCTTTTTGCAGGACCTCGCCGGCACGGGCATAGTCCTTGCTCAGAAGATGGAATTCTCCCAGCCGGACCAGAACTTCAGCCTCCATCAGAGGCCCGCAATCCGCCTGATTCTCGACGGCCTTCAGAGCTTTATCGAGAAGCATTTTCGCGGAGGGCAGGTCTCCCTTGGCCTGGTCTATTTGTGAAATGAGCAGCCAGACCGGCACGAGCAGGTAGTGGTCAGGCCCATAGACTTCTTCCTGGACTGGCAGTATTCTTGAAGTCAATCTCTCGGCTTCGGCGTACCGTTTTTGCAGCACGTACAGTCCGGCGAGGCTGGCCAGCGCCTTCGTTGTGTAAAGGTGCTCGGGCCCGTAGCTCTTTTCGATCGGGGTAATGGCCTTGTCGAAATACGCCTGGGCGCTCGCCAGGTCGCCGCGTTCGATGAGCAGGCGAGCCATATCGACGTTGAAGGGCGCGGTTTGCTCATCATCGTCGGGACGGACACCGTGCATAATGGCGATTGCGCGCTGGAGCGTGTTTTGGGCCTCCTGGTAACGGGCCTGTCCCCGGTAAATCTCGCTGAGAATTCTCAGCGTATAGGCCACGTAGGGATGGTTTTCGTGATAAATCTTCTCCTGGAGCTCTAAGCCTGACCGGCACATTCTTTCAGCTTCAGTTAGCTTGCCCTGGCTCTTGTAAAGATACGCCAGGTCGAGCATACAGGCGCAAATTTCCGAATCTGAGGCGCTTTGTCCCTGTGCCAGGTACAGCGCCCTCTGCAGGAAGGGCTGGGCTTTTTCGTAGCCGCCCGAGGCCATGTAAATCCTTGCCATCGAGCGCAGCGAGGCGCAGGAGTAATCTACTTGCGCCGGTCCGTCATTGCCCGCACGGGCTGCGCCGCCCGCAAGGAGTGAGCCGCACAATAGAACAAGAACGGCACTACGTGCTGTGTGCTGCGTTGCCGAACGCTGAACGACCACTGCTGCTCCAGCCATTTTAGAAGCCTCCAGACCTTGCTTGATGTATCGGTACGGGCCGTAATAGATATTCGTACAATTTGCATCGTAACTTGAGCTGTTAAAGCCCCCGTGACGTTTGGCGCCGTCCGCGAAATTTGGACCTCAGGCCCGAGCTGCAGGTAGCTGAGCCACAAGTTGCCTCATATCTGTTGTTATCGGACATTGCTTGGCCGAGACGCCACTTTTTCCGGTTTTTTTCAGCTTGACACTTCTTGAGGCGGTATTAAAATGAACTCGCCCAATCCATTAGGCTGCTTGTTGCCGATATGGGGTTGCCCGCCGCCCCGCCTTGCGCAGTAAGGTGTGGGTCCAGGCCGGACCGATAAACGCGGGCGTAGCATAGTGGTAATGCACTGGCTTCCCAAGCCAGCCACGAGGGTTCGATTCCCTTCGCCCGCTGTCATTCACTCATTTACAGGAGATCGAACAATGGAACGTCACAGTTCTGGGGATTCCGCATACAGGACGAGTTGCGGCCGAGCGGCAATAACACGGCGCAGTTTTGTGCAAACGGTTACGGCGGGAGCCATAGTGACGGTTCTTGAGGGGCAAAACACGGCATCGGCGGGACCGTCCGGGGCGATTCGGATCAGCGAGCCGTTTCACGGCGCTGTTTTGAACCGAAGACACGGCACACAAACGGACGACGGCCTGAAAATTCAGGTATCGGGCGAAGCGCCTCTGCGCGACCGGGTGATGGTTAATGGTGCCCCGGCGCAGCGGGCGGGGGCCGGCTTCACGTCGCAGATAACGCTTCGCGAGAAAGAGACGGAAATTGTCGCTGTTTCGCAGGGCAGCTTCGGGCAAGCCGAGCATCGCATACGCGTCGTGTGGGACAAACACTCGCAGCCGCGGTACCGCTTCTCGATTGACGACAACAGCTTCTTCTTACGCGACATCGCGCGGCAAAAGTACGATTCGCTCTTTGATTGTTTCTACCTCAAGGGCCTGCGCGAGCTGCACTCCAAATACGGGACGCGTTTCGTTCTGAATAGCTATTATACGACGGAAGATGGATTCGAGCTGCCGCAGTTTCCCGACCGCTACAAGGGCCAGTGGAAGGATAACGCGGACTGGCTCAAGCTCGCTTTTCACGCGTACGCGAACAAGCCCGACCGGCCGTACCAGTACGCCGCTCCCGCCCAACTGATCGCCGATCTGGATAAAGTGGCCGAGCAGATTCGCCGTTTCGCCGGCGAGCAGACGTACAGCCCGCCGACGGTCATCCATTGGGGCATGGTGCAGCCGGCGGCGCTGAAGCCTCTTTACGAGCGTGGCGTCCGTGTGCTGAGCGGCTATTTTCGCTGGGATAGCACCGGCTGGGACGTCAACTACCTCTTCGACGACGACCGGTCGGAGTATCTCAGCCGCCACGATGCCCTCATGGATTTCGAGAGCGGCATCGTTTTTTCGAGAGTCGATATCGTCTGTAACAATACGCCGGTTGAGCGCGTTGCCCCCACGCTCGAAGAATGCGCCAGGGACCCGAATCAGGCCGAAATCATGGACCTTTTCACGCACGAGCAGTACTTCTGGCCGTTTTACTCGAACTACGTGCCCGACCATTTTCAGCGGCTCGACGCGGCCATTCGCTGGGTCACCGAGCATGGGTACAAGCCCGTCTTCTTCCACGAAGGTTTCATGGGCGGGCCAGTGTGACGTCCGGATGACTCAGGAGGTTACTATGATTAAAGACGGTATGAACAGAAGAGAATTTGTCGGCCTGACGACGGCAAGCATTGCCGGCGGAGTCCTGGGTTTTGGCGCGCCGATGCGCGCTGACGGAGAATCAGACGGATGGGCGCCGGATAGACCGCTGGTTGTCACCGGAAAAAAGCTGACGGTCCAGCCGATCCTCATGTACAGCACGCCTCAGCGAAAGCCGGCCACCTCATGGAAGTCCTGGGGCGGCGTGCAAACCGACCAGGCGGCGTCGCTGGAGGCCGAAAGAATATCGCAGGAGCTCAAGGCGCTCGCCGCCGAGGCCGATTTCGGCATCGAAATACTCCCTGTTGTCAAAGTCAAGACCGTTGAGGAACCGATGCGCGTCCACAAGAGCGCATACGATGTCGTCCTCGTCTATCCAGCGACGGGTTCAGGCGACCTGCTGAGGGCATGTTTCGCTCAGCAAAAAGACAGGGACACCATCATCTTTGTCCGGCATCGCTCCGGCCCCGCCTACTACTGGTATGAGGCGCTCAGCGTCAAGTATCTGAAAACGGACGAGAATGCCGCCGAGCAAAACAGCGTACTGGATCACGGCGGCGTGCACGTCGATGACGTCGTCGTGGATGATTATCAGGAGCTTCTGTGGCGGCTGCGGGCGCTCTATGGAATCAGGAATTTCGTCGGCGCCCGGATCGTTGCGCTCGGCGGGCCGTGGGGTAAATACTCCCCCCAGGCGCCCGCTGTCGCCCGGGAGAAATACAAAATCGAGGTCATCGAGGTCCCATACGACCAGGCGGCGCCGCGCATCAAAAGCGCCGGACAGGACACCAGGCGTGTCTCGGAGGCCCGGAAGGGCGCGGAGCAGTACCTTTCACTGCCCAATACGACCTGCATGACGGATAAGAATTTCGTCGCCAATGCCTTCCTGCTCTATGGTGTCTTCAAGGACCTGATGCGGGAGAACGATGCGCCGGCCTTCACGATCAAATCGTGCATGACTGAGATTCTGCCGATTGCCCAGACGACGCCATGCCTGTCGCTGAGCCTGCTGAACGATGAGGGGCTGCTGGCGTTCTGCGAGTCGGATTTCGTGGTGATTCCGGCGGGGATTCTGCTTCGCTACATATCGGGCAAGCCCGTGTTTCTGCATAATTCGACGTTCCCGCACAACGGCATTGTCACGTGCGCGCATTGCAGCGCGCCGCGCCGGATGGATGGGACGCGCTACGAGCCGGCCCAGATCATGACGCATTACGAATCCGAATATGGCGCCTCGCCGAAGGTCGAGCTGCCAAAGGGCCAGCAAGTGACATTCATCGATCCCGAATATAGCTCGGGCCGGTGGGTGGGATTCAAGGGGACCGTCGTTGGCAATCCATCCCTCGAAATATGCCGCTCCCAGCAGGATGTCCAAATCCAGGGCGACTGGCGGAAAATGCTCAAGGAGGCCCGGGATTCGCACTGGATGATGACCTACGGCGATTATCTCAAAGAGCTTGGATACGCCGCGCGAAAAATCGGCGTTAACTGGGTCAACGTCTCGCAAACGTAGCACGGCCCGCCGCCCAATTCGACTCAGGATTCTCGTCATCTTTAACGAGGCGGAGGCATGATAAAGGGAAGCTGCGGCTCGGGCAGATAACGCTGCCAATCCGAAATCGGCGGTACGTGTGCAGGCTCGGGCATCGTGGCTTCTCTTCTTCTGCCGCCTCCGGGCGGAGTTGCGGCGACGTACTGGGCCACGAAACTGCGCGTCCGGAAATACTCCCTTAGCCCGTCGTTGTCGAGGATAAATGTTACCTGGAGAGGATAGGCGTCAAAAAGCGTTAGACCATAAAGATAGAGGATGAAGTTGTTTCGGGAGGCCGGAAGAAGTGTGTGATTATACTTCAGCTCTGCCTGGTCAAACGCGGGGATCTCCACGGTGAGCTGGCCGGCGTTGGTTTTGACAAGGACGTCTCCAACGTTATACGCATCGTGAAATTGGCCGCAGTAGCGGGCGTAATCCGCCGCGGTCATGGAAAAGTCCGGCGGCGGGACCGGCGCCGGCATGGTACACAGCGTGGTCAAGGCCGTTGCGAAGCTCGTGTGAAGGTGCGCATAGCTGGCGTTAGTCAGTGCGACAAAACCGAAGTCGAGCTCCGGCACATAGTACACGTCGGCCGAAAATCCATACACGTCTCCACCGTGTGAAACGACGCGAAGCCGATAGAAGTTGGGCGCGGTCGGGTGGTAGAAGCCGGCTTCCTGCACCATCAGGCCGTAGCCATAGTGGACCAGGTCCATGAATAGTTCCGTGTCCATCTGAGGTTCCTGCATGACTATGCGCCATTCGTCTGCCAGGACCTCAGGCTGCCCGGCTCGAAGGAACTTGACGACTTTTACCAGGTCAAGCACATTGGAGAAGGCCATTCCGGCTGGCCTGGCCCAGCCGTTATCGTACGAGTTCGGCTCAACGACAAAGGGCTGCCCGGTTTCCCAGTGCAGCGCGCTGCCATAGGCAAAATCGCCATCCGCTATGACTTCTTCAGGCAGAAAGAACGTCCGCGTCATTTCGAGCGGAGTTAAAACGTTTTCATCGATGTAGAGACGATAATAGCTGTCGCCGACGGACTGCGTAATCCAGCCGGCGAGCATGAAGCCGGGATTGGTATAATTGAACATGCGTCCTGCCGGGGCCATCAGATAGGCGTATGGCAGCTCACCGTACGGGCCGCTGAAGAACCTCGATAGGGCCTCGTCGTCTTTGTACTCCGGCGTGTCGATCTCAAAATAGTCGGCAATGGCCGACGTGTGGGTCAGGAGGTTCCTCACCGTGATGCTCGGTGCCCAGTTGGCATCACGGGCGAATGAAAATTCAGGAATATAATCGGTGATGGGAGCGTTGATATCCACTAATCCCTGTTCGACGAGTCCGAGCAGCCCGATAGCCGTCAATGTCTTGGTGACGGATCCGATGCGAAAGAGTGTTGTCGGCTGCACGGGATCATTGCGTTGCGGATGCCTGGAGCCAAATCCGACGGCAAAAGTCGTCTCGCCCGCCTCCACTATAGCGACGGCTGCCCCGGGTATCTTGAGAGTCTTCATCTCTTCTTCGACAGCGCGGACTACCGGCAGATACCGGCGTGTATAAGGCTCCTGGGCGACAATGCTTATGGATCGGTCACTGTCTTTGCCCGGAGCGAAGGTGAAGTCTGAGCCGAAAGAGCCGTCAGATAACCCGGCGAAAACGTTGTTACCGGGCAGGTTAGCCTCGTTCGCGCCATATCCCATGGCCGCAACAAAGACGAAGATAAGCGCTGCAGGCCAGATTGTCTTGAACATTGGTGCCTCCCTTCCAGAGCAATGATCTGCCCAATAAATTGCTGTACAAACCGTTGGCTTCTATCATAGCATTTTTTGAGGGAATGGGCAACTTTTAACTTGGTGATCAGCCTGTTGGGCTGTAAGTTCCATAATTCAGTGTCGATTGCCAATTGACGATTGATGGTTGCCGATTTACGATTAAAAATCGGAAACCAACAATCGAAGATCGAAAATTCTAAGGGGTGCTCAGCTATGACCATTTTATCCAGACGCAGCTTCGTACGCCGTGCCGCCTGTGGGCTGGCCGGCCTGACAACGGCGACCCTTCTTCCCAACAGCGTCCGCGGCGCCAATGACAAAATCCGCGTCGCGGCCATCGGCGTTCGCACACAGGGAATGATCATGGCTCGCAGTTTTATCAAGACCGGCCGGGCCGACATAGCGGCTGTGTGCGACGTGGACGGCCAAATCCTCGCCGAACGCATGAAGGAAATCGAGTCTCTCCAGAAGAAAGCTCCGAAAGCTTACGCCGACTTCCGCCGCGTCCTGGAGGACAAGGACGTGGACGCCGTCCTTGTCGCCACGCCCGACCACTGGCACGCCATCATGGCCATCCGCTCGTGCGAGGCGGGCAAAGACGTCTATCTCGAAAAACCCTGCGCGCATAACGTCCGCGAGTGCCGTTTGATCGCCCAGGCCGCCCGCAAATACAGCCGGATTATCCAGCATGGGACCATGCAGCGCAGCGGCGCCCACTTCCAGGAGGCCAGAGAATACGTCCGTTCGGGCAAGCTGGGAAAAATCGGCCTGATTCGATGCTTCAGCATCCTGGGCCGTGCGAGTATCGGCCACAAGCCCGCCGGCCAGCCGCCGGCCGGCCTTGACTACGATTTCTGGCTCGGACCGGCGCCGCAAAGGCCATACAATGAAAATCGCGGTCACTACAACTGGCGCTTTATATGGGACTATGGCACCGGCGACATGGGAAACTGGGGCGTCCACTGGCTGGATATCCCGCTCTGGACGCTGGACCTGGGCTGGCCGGATGCGGTTTGCTGCTCAGGTGGAAAATTCATCTATGACGACGATAAAGAAACGCCGGATACCCAGTTGACGTTTTACGAGTATCCCCACCTGAGCCTCGTATGGGAGCTGCGCATGTGGTCGAAATATCCGAACCAGGGCGGAATCGACGACAGCGGCACCGGCGTGACTTTCTACGGCGACGAACAAGTCCTGAATGTCACGCGCGCGGGATGGAAAGCGTTCACCAAAGATGAAAAGAAGCTGATCGCCCAGGGCCACGCCGGGGATGACAAGTTCCTCCTTCACGCCAATAACTTCATCGACTGCGTGCAGTCGCGCAAGGCCCCCATTGCGGATATTGCCTCCGGCCACGTCAGTGCGGCCGTCGCCATTCTCGGCAACGTGGCCTGGCTGGCCGGCGAGAAAATTCGTTACGACCCGGTCAAAGAGAAATTGGACAAAAGTGAAAAGGACCCCCTCCTAACACGGACTTACAGAGACAAATGGCCTTTACCGGTTGTCTGAGTCCATATATACTGTCCGATCTGAGGTGAGAAAACGGGTAGCGGTACATTCAGTATGGGCAATGGAATTGCCCATTCTACGAATCTGGATTTTATTTGCTGTGTTCTGTCTCCTGTCTCCGGTCTTGTGTCTTCCTTTTTCTGAGATTTTTTTCTTTCCGGCCGGAACAAGGGGTATAATATGAACCGGCAACATTGAGGAAACAGTAGAAAGCGGAAGTGATGTCATTCTCCACAGGACACCTTACGGTGCTGTGAAAACAGGAAAAAGGAGCGGGCTTTCCCGGAGAGAGATAGGCGTTGTAAAATCAAAAAAGTACTGAACACCTTTGATTCTCTGCAAAGTCAAATGCGTATTCTAAGGTGAAGTCATATGGTAAATTCCGGTTGAGTTCGGAGATATTGGTCATGATAGAGTTTCCATGCAGAAGTTGTGGGCAGAAGCTGAATGTTAAGGAAGAACAATCAGGCAAGCGAATAAAATGCCCCAAATGCGGCAGTGTGGGCGTTGCGCCCGATAGCTCAGACAAGATAAAGTTCCACTGTGAGAGTTGTGGCCAGAGTATTAGTGTCCTTCGAATTCACGCCGGCAAGAAAGGCAAGTGCCCCAAATGTAAAGCTTCCATTGTTGTCCCCTCTCCCACGATAGAGCCTGCTGGATCGGCAGCGTCCGGCCCGTCGATTCCATCGGGCGCTGACGAGGATCAGTATGAACACAAGTCTGATCTGACGGAGGAAGGCAAAGGTATGGATCGCAGACTCATACTTGTCATCTGCGCCACCGCCGCGGTCGTGGTTGCCGGACTTATCATCCTCGTCGCCGTTATTCTGCGCTCGGGGTCGAGACCGGTCGAAGAACCGGATATGTCGCGACGAGAAATGGCAGTAGATTCACCGTCCGGGCCGGTCGCGTCCGATTCCCAACTGACGGGGACTTCGACGCCGGGATCTGTGAAAGAAGACGTTGCCCCAAAAGAGCCGGCAAAATCTTCGGCCGCGGCCAGTGAAGACGCCCGGAATCACGATCTTAAACTCCGCCTGAAAACCGGCGAGCGACATCGCCTGCAACTATACAGAGAATACAACGGTGTGATCACGGTCAAGGGACAGCAACACGATAGCAGCGACATATACACTACGGGTTTGGAGTGTGAAGTCGAACAAGTTGACGCCAATGGTGTTACATTGCTAAAGATGACCTACCTCACGTTTAAGGCAATAAATAAGACGCCACGTGGACAAAGCGAGTACGATTCAACGAAACCTGATACGATTGGCGAATATGCGTACGGAGCGATATTATCCGCTATGATTGGCCAGAGCTTCGTGGTGAAGGTAACGCCTCAAGGAAAGATAGCCGAACTCGATGGCCTCGATGAAATGCATCAGCGAATGGCAGAAACGGTAGTGGAGAACGAGGACAAGGCTACTATGCAGAGTTATGCCAGAGAGCAAGCCGCGACGGCTGAGCAAGACGCGAAGCGTCGGATAGACAGCGTAAATCAGAAATACGGATCGAGAGAAAAGAGAATCGAAGCGACCAGAGAGAAGCTTGTAAACGGCCCGCACTCCGGCGAGAAATATGTCAAAGAGATGGTCAACAACGTGATAATGTCTTTCCCGGGAGGACTTGTGGGGATAGGTGATTCGTGGCAGGCATGGACCGCTCTATTCTCTTTGGGGGACACAGAGCTGGATGACTGCACTTATACTCTGAGAGAGAATAAGCAGGCCGCCGTGTCAGTGGACATAAGCTCAAAAGTTGAGGTGGACAAAGATGAGCCCATCGACAGCAAGGATGCCAGTGCCGGGTCGTCAAGAACAACTCTGTCAGGTTCTTGTCAAGGATCTTTGGAGATAGACCCGAGGACCGGTTGGATGCTTCACAAGAATGTGACCTTGCGTTGTTCGGGAGAGACCAAGAGATCTCCCACTAAACAGAGGCCACAGGGAAGCACAACGGCAATATCAATGGAGATCGTCACCACCGTCGAGCCGATAGATTAGAAGCTTCCTCTGGCGATGAGTTGAGATGTTAGTGGGATGTACCTGCTCTGAGAAAAGGTGTCAGGAGCCTTTTTCAGATGCGGGTTAAAAAGAGTCAGATGAAATGGGACCAGTCCTTTAACGGTCAGAGAAATTTCGCAGGGATTTCTATTATGCAGACATGTGAATCTAACGGCTATACGTACAAAGGACGGAAAATTACACCCATCGTCATACTACTGCACGTCATTGCGGTGAATGCAGCACTGGGACAAGCGGCGGATTTCGATGCCGGGATCTCGGGGCTGGCGCATCTGACGCCTGGGCGGACGGCGGCGCAGAACGCCCTGTGGATCGAGAATACGCTTAGTGCGCGCTTCAACTCGTCCAAGCGGGTCGTCGTTGCGGAACTCAAGGGTCCGGCGGAAATCACGATGATTCACTTCGCTATGCCGCAGACCTTAAAGCTCAATCGCGACGTGCTCCTGAAGGCGTATTGGGACGGCGAGGCCTCGCCAAGCATCGATTGTCCGCTCGTGGATTTCTTTTGCGACCCGGCGGGCCTGCGCGAGGAGGTCAACACGGCTCTGGTGAACAAGCGCCGCGGTTTCAATGCCTACTTCCCCATGCCTTTTCGGTCCTCGGCGAGAATCGAGCTGGTTTACGACGGCTCGCTTGAGCCGGGCGAGGAGCTATGGAAAATCATGCCGTGCTACAGCTACGTCATGTACCGAACCGCTCAGATAATCCCCGATGACGTCGGCTACTTCCACGCCCATTGGCGGCAGGAAGCACTTTTGCTGGGAGCGCGCGATTACACGGCGCTCGAGGCGAGCGGCAAAGGCAAGTTCGTCGGCTGGAACGTGACGATCCGCCGGCCCGGCCGCTCGGGCTATCCCGTCGATGGCAACGAGAAATTCTACATCGACGGCGAGCAGACCGCGTCGATCGAGTTCCAGGGACTCGAAGACTCCTTCGGATTCAGTTGGGGCTTCCCGCAGACGCAAAGCATGTTTCCACTGACCGGTTACTTCCCCTTCCTCAAGGGCGCCGTCGGGTACCGGTTCTTCGTTAATGACGCCATCCGCTTCGAGCAATCGCTGCGAGTGGCCATCGGCTTCGGGGCCAATGAGGACCCCATGTTCCGCCGGGAGTTCAGCAAGCCCGGCAGCACGCTTCAATTGTCGAGCGTCGTGTACTGGTACCAGGTGGAGCCGCACGCCTCGCTGCCGCCCATGCCCTCGGCGGTCGAGCGCGCGCCCGCGCCGGAAGTGGTGTTCTGGCCGGACCAGGAAAAACTGCCCTCCGCCGAAGACCTCAAAAAGCGAAAGGTACGTTTCTACATGCTCTGTGGCCGGCCCGAGAAAGAGGTGATTTACGCCGAGCCGGGATTCAGCGCCGCGCCTAAGTCCGGCTATACCTTCGATGGGTGGAGCATGCCTGTCTATCACTGCCGCGCCGATAATAAGGAGCTGAAAATCGAATTGACCGTGCCGAAAGGCGCACGCGGCCCGGTCCGATTGTACGTCATTGATCCCGACACCTTTGAGGGCGGCCGCAGGCAAACCCTGAGTGTGGCCGGCCAATCCCTCGGACTCATCGAGAGCTTCCAGGACGGCCGCTGGCTCGAACACCGCATCGGAGAACAGGATTCCGCCGACGGCACGATTTTGATCGAAGCCCGCAACGCACGCGAAGGCTCTAACGCCGTCATCTCCATCATTGAGTTCGCAGCCACCCCTTAGCGGGCAAAGGGCGAAAAAGGATCAGAAATGCTCTGTATAGAACATCGTATTGACGCCAGAGAATGGCTGTCCCTTACATCTCCCATACATGCGAGTTAACTACCGGCATTGGAGGGTAACGTTTGCCGGCGTCAGACCGTCGCTCTCTGCGGTTACGTGCACCTGGCCGGCTTGTCCCTCGCGCGTCCGGAGAATCAGCATGGCCTTGCCGTAAAACAGCTTGCGGCTGTTCGCTTGAAACGGCTCGAGCGACAGCGGATTGCCGTTGCCGACGCCCGCGATTTCGGCCGGCCCTTCAACTTTGAAGCGAATCAGATTTTCCACCAATGGGCAGAGTGTCCCTTTCTCATCCAGAGCTTCGACCAGGATGTAGCACAGGTCTTCACCCGTCGCGGCCAGCTCTTTGCGGTCGGGAGTCAGGCGAATCGCCGCCGGTCCGCCGGCTGTTCGCATAATGGCCTGGCCAATCTCGCTGCTGCCTTTGTAGGCTACGGCTTTAAGCTCGCCCGGCTCATACACCACGTCATTCCAGCGCAGCCGGTACTTGTAGGTCACGTCGTAGTAGGATGACTCTGTCTTGGCCGGATAAGCGCCGAACTCCCTGATCCCGGCCCATGCGCCCCCCTGCAGTTGTGTAAACTCGATTCTCAGGTACCGAGCCGGGGCGTTCACATCGTGAAACGCCTGGGTCGGCCCGCCCCATTGCGGGAACCTGCTCGTGTCCTTGCTCGCAATGACCTGCCACGTGGAGGCATCGGTAGAGGCTTTGATCACGTAGCCGTAGTTCTTTGCCTCTTTCTCGAACTCGACGGAGAGAAAGCGAACCGGCTGAACCTGGCCCAAATCGACCTGCCACCATTGAGCGGCGTCGGCGTTGGCCGCACACCAGCGTGTGGCGCTGTCGGCGTCATTTGCATTCGCGGACACGTGACCATTCTGGGATTCGACGGAACTGGCCGTAGCCGCTTTACCCTGCGCGAAGTTAACCGGCCTCTCGGGCAATTGTCCCTTTGTCCTGCGGCCAAGCGATTTTCCGTTCAGAAACAGTTCGGCCGAATCACCGTTGGTATAAACGAAGACCGGCACGTTCTGGCCGACGCGATCCGGCCAGTTCCAGTGCGGCAGGATATGCACGGTGGTCGCCTGCGGCCGCCAGTAGCTGCGGTACAGGTAAAACCGGTCCTTCGGGATGCCGCACAGGTCCACAATGCCGAAGTACGAGCTTCGTGCCTCCTGGGCAAAGGGCGTCGGCTCGCCCAAGTAGTCAAAGCCCGTCCAGACCAATTCGCCGGCCACGAAGCGGTCGTCCTCCATCAGTTGAAACTCCGCATCCGCAATGTCCGACCATGCCGCGGCATTCAGGTCGTAGGAGTCCACTTGGAGCTGTTTGGAGTACTGGGTCTTCTCGTTTGGAAGCGGCAGCTCGTAAAAGCCGCGCGTGCTGAGCGCCGAGGCCGACTCGCTGTAGATGATGGGCTTGTCGGGATAGCGCTGCCTGTAGGTAGCGTATCGCCGGCTGTAGTTCCACCCCGTCAGGTCCAGGGCATCGAAGTTCGGCCGCTCAGCCATGCCAGGTATATGGCAGGACATTCCCACGGACCGCGTCGAGTCATATTTGCGGACGAACTCGCTCATGAACTTCACACGCTCCATCGTTACTCCATCCCTGCCGCCCTCGCCAATCTCGTTGCCAATCGACCACACGACAACGCATGGATGATTGTGGTCGCGCATCACCAGGTTGCGAATCTGCTTTTCGCCGTACTGCTCCAGCGGCGGCTCACCCTTAACGCGGTCGGCCTTATCGTCCCACTTGTCAAAACACTCGTCCCACACGACGAATCCCATCCGGTCGCACAAATCAAGCAGCTCCGGCGCCGGCGGGTTGTGACTGGTACGGATGGCATTGACGCCCATGTCGCGCATAATTTCCAACTGGCGCTCCATGGCGCGCGGATAAAACGCGGCCCCGAGCGGCCCCTGGTCGTGGTGCAGGTTCACGCCGTAGAGCTGCACGCGCCGCCCATTCAAATGAAAACCGTCGTCCGCCGTAAACTCAAACGTCCTAATACCGAAGGGCGATGCAACGGCATCCACGACCTTGTCGCCGACTTTCAGAACCGCTTTAGCCGTGTACAGCTTCGGGCTGGTAATATCCCATCGCTGAGGCCTGTCAACATTCATCGACTGATCCAATACACCCCTGCCGTCGCTCGCAACATCGAGCACGGTGTCGATGGCACCGACGGGAACGGTCCGGCCGTTGGGATCGATCAGAGTGACAGCCACACTCACCTTTTCATTCACCTGCCGATGGTTTTCGACTATCACCTGCACGCGGACTGTTGCCGATGTGTCGCTGATACGAGGTGTAGTCACAATCATCCCCCAATGGCCTACGTGCACCGGATCACAGATCGTCATCGTCACCTTGCGGTAGATGCCCGCGCCGGGATACCATCGCGTGCCATGTCGGCGCGTGTCGGCGCAGACCGCTATGACGTTGGTCCCGCCAAACTTCACGTATTTCGTGGCATCGACGCGGAACGACATGTAGCCGTAATCCCACTCGCCGGCCAATTGCCCGTTCACATAAACCTTTGGAAACGCCATCACGCCGTCAAAGTCGAAATAGATCCGCCGGCCACTGTCTGCCTTGTCAAGCGTGAACGTTTTTCGATACCAGCCCACGCCTTTCCAGGGCAGCTTTCCGGCGTAGCCGTTTTCCTGCGGATTGAAGGGCCCGGAGATGGCCCAGTCATGTGGGAGCCGCACCGCTTCCCATGCGGAGTCGTCGAAATCCGGCGCCTCGGCTCCGGGCTGGTCGCCTTTACAGAACTGCCAACTACTGTTGAAGTTCACCACGCGCCGCCCGGACGGAGACGAGACTGGTTCTGCTGCCTCGCCATACGAAGCCCCATTCCCACCGGACACAAAAAGGATTGCAATGACGTATAGAGAAGTTTTCATATCATACCTCCACAGACGTTAAATGATTAAGGAAGCTCACCTATGACACGTGTCAGGTCATTCGAACCCGCGATCTTTTTACCGTCGGCAAAGACGTTGAGGCCCTTGCCCTTGCGGTATTTCTGGCCGGTTCGGTCCCACAAAATAGTCAGCATACGCCCATGATAAAGCACATTGTCCAGGCAGAACCAGTCCCATGTGTCGGTAGGGACCAAGGGATCAACTATAATCGTATTATCCTGCCGGGGCACAAGGCCCGCCAGCCCGCTAATCACCAGGTCGCAGAACGTCGAGTGGTTGTAATAGCGGCTGCGGTCTGAGTCGGGCTTGAGCCACTGGCCGGTTTTTTCGTCGAGATATTCCCCGATGTACGGCTTGCCGCTGTACCGGTGAGAGCGGGCGTATGTCAGAAGGGCCTCGAAGTAGTCCGCCTTCTTTACGTATGGCTGCTCATAGTTTCGTAAGACGTTCGCCAGCGCGACCAGCGTCTGGCTCGTCGCGTAGGGCCAGACGGCGCCATCCCACTCGCACGTCCCCACGCCGTGACTTCTGAACTGAGGATGCCTGCGTTCGGCGGTGGTGATCCCCATCGGCGCCTTGAATCCTTCCGGATCCGTGAGCTGCCGCCACGCCTGCTCATACCCACTCTCCGGCAGGTCAAAATACCACGGGATGAACCCGATCTCCTCCCGAACGTCGGCCAGCTTGCCATCAGGACGCAGGACTTTGAAGAACTTCGCTGCTTCGTCCCACGTCAATTCCTGAACGAGCGACTTGAGTCTTGTTGCCCTTTGCACGTATTCCTTTGCCGTCGCCTCTCTGCCAGCCAGTTCCGCCACCTTCGATATCGCTGCGGCATTGCCATACATGTAGCTGTTCAAAGGAGGCCGGGCATTCTTGTCCTTTCGCGAGCCGCTGATGGATTCTTCCATCCCGTCGCGCACGTCAAATTGCCAGTACAGGCCGTTCTCCAGGCCCTGCTGCGCCGTCCATGCCTCGTAATCGTGTATGAATGAATCCAGCAGGCTCACCACAAATGTTTCGTCCCCGTTCACCAAATACCTGCGATAGAGCGCCCACGTCGCCCAGTTGCTGTACCGATGAAAATGCGGTTGCGGCTCGCCCTCGTTGCCCACGTACCAGAACCGGGCGTACTGGTCGATATACCGTTTGTCGTGCAGCCACGTGCCTTCGCAGATGTGATGGCCCAACGCACAGCTTATCGTATTGTACTTGCCGCTGTGGCCGACCTTGTCCAGGAACTCGGTGAAGACGAATCCGTCCGGGGTCTGCTTCAAATGCTTGCGGAACGTCCACCAGCGGAAATAGTAAATCTGCTCGAAGTCTTTGTCGGGACATTCGAAGAACGGAATGTTCTCTCTCAGCCACTGCCACGATTTGTCGTTTGAGATGTAATTGACGATGTATTCCGGCTCCATCGTGTTGAAAAAGTCAACGTGATGCTTGAAGGCGCCTGCATCCAGAACAAACATCGAGTCGTGCTGCTGAGAGCCGTTCGCACTTGGGGTTCCAGCCGCGACCACCGCTATCATCAAAAGAATCAGTCTGTTTATCATAAGAGTCTCCTGGAACATGGAAAGGAAGGAGAGGTAGGGTGTGCAACTTGTTGCACACGCGGTGACTTCTCCATTCTCAACTTCTCCATAGGACCTGAACCTGTATCTGCTGCTGTTCCTCTAATTGTTCGATCCCCTCAGGGATCTTAATCAGCGCATTTGCGTTTGCCTGAGATTGAAGGCGGCTCTTCAACTCAACGGGGCTGACAAACCACCGCTCATTACTCTGCCCCATCGCCGCATAGAAGAACTGCGTCCAGTCTTTTTGCCCTGTCAGAGTTTTCGTCAACGTTGCCTCTGCGGATTCAAAGGGAACCGGGGGCCTGCCGGCTAAGTGGAACAAGCCGGGCAGGGCGATTTGCAGGAAGGCCATCTCGTTGGAAGGAGGACCGCCGGGAAGGCAAAACACGGTTTTGTTATTCAGCAGAATCAGCGCGATGGCTTTGCCCGGCCCCATTCGAACACGGTGAAATACAACCTGCCCGCCCATATCCTGCAGGACTCGTATCGTCAGGTCGCGGTCGCTCTTCCAGGCCCCGCCGCTGGTGAGCAGAACATCGACGCGCTCTAACATGCTCTGTGCGGCTTTGGCAAGAGCGCCTGCCTCATCACCGACAATCGCAATTTCGGCCTCCATACGGAAGTGCTTGAGCCAGGAAATCAGCGTCACAAGATTGCTGGCGTAGAGCTGCCCGGCCTTCAGCGGCTCGCCGGGACTGACCAGCTCGTCTCCCGTGGCGAGCACACCGACGCGAGGCCGAGGATGGGCGCGCACGACGGAAATCCCGCCGGCGGTCAACAGGCCGGTCCTGGCCGGGGTCAGGACCTGGCCGCGCGACGCAACGAGTTCACCTGCCGCCACGTCATGTCCGCGTTCAATTATGTTTCTCCGCGAGTCCCGAAGGCATGATACCCAACCATCCTTCTCGCAGGTGCATTCCTCGGCGATCACGGCGTCGGCGCCGTCGGGGATTCTCGCCCCGGTCATAATCTTGATGGCCGTTCCCGATGCGACCGTCATCTGCGAGCCGCCCCCAGCCACAGACGTTCCACATACCTTCAGCCTGACGGGCCGATCTTGCGAAGCGTTTTCCAGATCACTCCAGACCACGGCGTAGCCGTCTTTCGCAGACGCCGGTGCGGAGGGGCAATCGGCCTTCGCCAAACAGCTCTCCGCCGCCACCAATCCTACCGCTTCATTTACTGCAAGAAATACCGCGGCAAGAGGCGTCAAACGCTCCAACGTTATCGAGAGGGCTTCTTCAAAACCAATATCGTATTGTGCACCCATGTCAGGTATTAGACATTAAAATCGCGGCAGAGGCAACCCTGTGAGGTTGCTTTCGACGGACTCCACAAAAGTCCAAGGTGCTGAGAAAATTTTACAGAAATTCGCAAATAAAAAACCGGCCCGAACGTCTATATAAGGGAAAGGATTAGATTTCGATCGTCGTGAGGATCGATAGCGAAGGACACAGACTATGAATTCGCAAGACACAATCAGGACAGGCTATAAGGCCAAAAGTGAGACAGAAGCTTTCATCAACCGTTACCTCAACGACCAGGCAAAAGGCTGGCCGAGAGCATGTCTTTGCAGCTCCGTTTATACGGGATATCCTCAAGGCTGTCAGGCGGAGCCGGACCTGCGCGCTCGCGTACGGCAGTCGTAAGTGTCTTGTGAGATCTTGAACGGCGACATCCGGCTAAATGATCACGAATCGCCGTATCTGCGTTCTCGCTATCACCGTCGCCGCCGTGGCTCCGCAATTCGGTTTTGCCGGCGAGCCTGTCACCCGCCAGGAGGCTGCACGAGCATTGCGGAAGGCGGTCGAGTTCTTCCGCTCCACGGTCGCCTGCCACGGGGGCTATCTCTGGCGATACAGCGGAGACCTCGCCCTGCGCGAAGGAGAGGGCAAGGCCGGCCCGACGATGGTCTGGGTCCAGCCGCCCGGGACGCCGACGGTCGGCCAGGCGTGTCTCGATGCGTATGAATCCACCGGCGATGAGTTTTATCTGAGCGTGGCCCGCGACGCCGCATACGTGCTGGTTCAGGGCCAGCTTCGCTCCGGTGGATGGTATTACCATATTGAGTAAGTCCGCGTGTGCAACAAGTTGCACATTCTGCCATCTTGTCATTCCCGCGAAAGCGGGAATCCAGAGCCGCTGGCATTCTGGATTCCGCATCATGTGCGGAATGACAGAGGGATAGGCAACTGATTAGCCCATGCTGTATCCGATTCCTCATCAAAACAAGCTCGCCTGTTGACTCGTACAAAGAATGAGTGCGAAAACTGCTTGTTCGCAGTATAGAGCGCCGCTACAATTTTGTCGGGTTATTTTTCGTGCGTGAAAAGAAAGGGGTTCAGCATGGTTCGAAAGCTCAAACGACGCGAATTCCTCGGCGCTGCGGCGGCGGGCGCACTACTGAGTTCTCATTCCCTGGGACAAGAGACAACTGGCAGCGGTCCTCCGGCCCAGCGTGAGGTGCGGCTCGAATTTCTTCGGCCCAAAGAGATTGACGAGGCCCAGGCCGCGTGCCCGACGATCTTCCAGCCGCTCGGAACGATCGAGTGGCACGGCGTGCATAACGTGGTCGGCGTCGATTCCGTGAAGGCCCACGCCTTGTGTGTCCGCGCGGCCCAGAAAGGAGGCGGCCTGGTCGCGCCGGCTCTGTACGGCGGCGTCGGGGGGCTGAATCAGCCGCACACGTTCGTCATGGAGCCGGAGAACAGCGTCTTTTCCAACTTGCTTCGGCCCTGGCTGGAGCAGCTCTGCCGGGAGATGGCCCGCGACGGATTCCGCGCGATCATCATTCTCACCGGCCACTACGGCGCGGCACAGCAGATCGTTGTTCGCGAGACGGCCGTGCGCATGAGCCGGGCATTGGCGATTCCCGTACTTGGCACGCCGGAGTATATGCTTGCGATGGACGTGAATTATACCGGCGACCACGCCGCGTGGGGCGAGACCTCGCTGATGATGCACCTGTATCCCGATACGGTGGACCTGACGCGGCTTGGCGAGCCGCCGCACCGGGGGGTCGGCGGACGCGACCCCAGAGAATCTTCCGCCGAAGATGGGCGCGCCATCACGGAGAAAATCGTCTCGCGGCTTGCGATCCTGGCGAAGAACATGCCCACGTGGGACGCAAAGAAGCTCGATGCGTTCATCGACGCCGAAGCGACCCTCGTCGCCAGGCAGCTCTCATCGCCCAGGGGCAAGGACGCTATCTGGATCGCGTGGCGGAATATCGGCAGCGCAATGCGCGACTACGGCAAACAGCTTGCAGAAGAGGACTTCGAGCAGATTAAGTCCTCTGTAGCGAAGTTATAAGTTGATGTGGAGGTACGGACAATGAAAGCGGCGGTTATTCACGAGCACGGCGGATTGGACTGCGTGAAGGTCGAAGACGTTCCGGAACCAAAGGCCGGCGAGGGCGAAGTTGTGGTGGAGGTTCGCTCGGCGGCGCTGAATCATCTCGATATTTGGGTCTGCAAAGGCCGGCCGGGCCTTACACTCAAGATGCCGCACGTGCTCGGCTCCGATGCTGCCGGCGTGGTTGCCGAGCTCGGTTCGGGCACGCACGGCGTAAACGTCGGCGACGAAGTTGTGCTGAATCCGGGACTAAGTTGCGGCTGCTGCGAAAGCTGCCGCCGGGGCCAGCAAAGCGAGTGCGTATCGTTCTCGATTGTGGGTACGACCAGACCAGGCACCTTCGCCGAGAAGGTCGCGGTGCCTTTTTACAATGTGTTTCCCAAGCCGGCACATCTGAATTTCGACGAAGCGGCGGCGCTGCCCCTGGCTTATCAGACCGCATGGCGAATGTTGATGACGCGAGCTGCTGTCAGACCGAGCGAGACGGTATTGATACACGGCATCGGAGGCGGCGTCGCGCTGGCGGCGCTTCAATTAGCCAAACTGGCCGCCGCCGAGGTGATAGTCACTTCCTCGTCCGATGAGAAGCTCGCTAAGGCCGCAGCCTTAGGCGCCGATCATACCGTCAACTACAAAGGTGCGGGCAACGTGGCAACGGCGGTCAAAGATATAACAGCAGGCCGCGGCGTCGATGTGGTTATTGACACGGTCGGAGCCGGCACCTGGGATACGAACTTAAATCTCGTCAGGCGGGGCGGCAGAATCGTCCTGTGCGGCGTCACTACAGGAGCCGAAGCAAAGACCAATCTGCGAGCCCTTTACTGGAATCAGTTGACGATTATGGGTTCGACGATGGGCTCGCACGAGGATTTTCGCCTGATGCTCAGGACCGTTGCCGCCTCCAGGCTCAAGCCCGTCATCGATTCGGTCAGCCCGCTGAAAGAGGCCCGAGCCGCAATGACCCGGATGGAAGCGGGCCAGCAGTTTGGAAAAATTGTTTTGAGAATTTCGCAATAGAATGTGGCCAATTTTCGTCGGAAGGAGCGTATCATGGCAATGACAGCTTCTACAATGCTCCCGTTAGGCACCGAGGCGCCGGATTTCATTTTACCCGACACCAAAGGCAAGCTTGTCTCGTTGGAAGACTTCAAAGACGCGCCCGCTCTGCTGGTTGTCTTTATGTGCAACCATTGCCCCTTTGTGAAGCACATTTTGGACGGCCTCGTTGTGCTGATTAAGGACTATCAGGTCAAGGGCGTTGCCGCCGTCGGGATCAATTCGAACGACGCGGCGGATTATCCGGATGACCGGCCGGAGATGATGGCGAAGGTGGCGAAACAGAAGGGGTTCACTTTCCCCTATCTTTACGACGAGACTCAGGACGTTGCGAAGGCGTATCACGCCGCCTGCACGCCGGATTTTTTCTTATTCGACAAGCAAAGAAAGCTCGTTTACCGGGGCCAGATGGACGACAGCCGGCCGGGAAACGGCATCCCCGTCACCGGCAAAGACCTGCGAGCCGCGCTCGACGCGACCCTCGAAGGCAAACCGCTCCTTGCCAGACAAAAGCCAAGCATAGGCTGCAATATCAAATGGAAACAAGGCGCCGAGCCGCAATATGCGAGGTAGTAGAATCCCCTGATTCGCATACCATGCGCGGTAGGACCGTCATCTGGTCAGTTACGTCACAATCAGCAACTGTCAGGTCAACATGATTGCGTGGGGGCAGCTTGGTGTTTTGCAGACCAGTATGAAGTGCAGCGCTCCATTCGGAGATGTCAATTGACAAGCGGCACCGCGCCGCGCGGAGCATGGGTTTTGAAGCAACAACGAGGCCGAGGGGATGACTATAAAATGTACCGGGCACCTTTAATTCTCTCCTGGACCCTGTCCTCTGCCGGTTCTTCCGGCACCTGCAGCGTTTTCCTTTCTGTTGAATAAAGCCCTGGCCGGAAGCCGTTGGATAAATAGCCTAGGCCTACCGCAAGTTACAGCACCACGACAGCTCCCCTGCCCCGCAGTCTCGCTGAAAGGCTATTTAGCTTACGATTATTCGCACAGCTTGTCCCTCCTTCCATCCGCCAAGGTCTTTGATTATCTTGTCCAGAGCAGCGCCGGGGTTCCTGGTCGAGCGCAAGTCCGCAAGTTCCACATCTTTCTCGTAGTCCCCCGGGATCATACACCCGGTTACATAACACGGACGCCCAGGAGTGGTCCCGTCTCCAATGCAGTGTATGTACTTGGCGTTCTTCGCCACGAAAATTGCATGTTGTGTCTTTTTGAAAAGCGCCATCGTGCCATTATGCTCCCTTGCGGGAATCAGCGGCATGACAGATTTATTCGTAGCGTTTTCAATCGTAAAGAAAGACATTGACTCGGTTTCGCTCTTGTGAACCTTGAGAATCCCTGCAATGCCTTTAACCGGGGACCAGTACTTGTCGTCGGCAGGTGGCGGGGCGACACACATTCTCTCCCGGTCGTCCCAACCCTCGGCCTTTCCTCCCCACTCTAGGCGGCCGTTCCTGAATCTGAACCATTGTGCGTTGCGTGTGCCTTGCCATCCTATGGGGACAAAAGGCTCACCATTCGCATCGTTTGCTTCAGCAGTCCAGCCTGGATCCGTCTGTATGAAGGTAGAACTGCATCTCTCCACTGTGATATAAGGAAAGCCATCCTTCCTTGCCTCCAGCGTCTTGTCTGCTGCCGCTTCGGCCAAGAGTCGCGATTGATCACCTAAGACCTCTTGATCCTTAGCGAGCGCCTCTTTCGTAAGGATATCGTTACTCATGGGAGACTCCTTAAGGCTTGGGGCTCGGCGCAGGCGCCGGCCTAAGCGTTGTAGCGTAGGCCTCCACCTTCTTTGCAGCATCGGCTGCGTTCACGACATCGATGCCGAGTTGGCGGACATCGTTGTCAACCTTTCGGGCCCGCACGTTCTCGTTCTGGAGAGCCTGAGAGTAGGTGTCCAGACCATCTCCACCACCGAGGATCGTATCTACGATGATGCCGTCCGTCCGCATCACGTTCTTTGTCACCCCCAAGATGACCCCCTGTATTCCGCTAATCGTGTTTCCTGTGGAGTCCTGATAGACGGAGTAGAGATCCCTTGCGAAACTCCAGTAAGAGCGGGCCTGCGCACCCGCCTGATTGACGACCGGTTTCTGCTCCACGAAAGATCTCGCATTAACTTTCTTGCCATCGTAGTCGTAGGGAGTCGGTGCTTTCCCTTGGTAGTCTTGGATGCTGGGGAGTTCGGCCTCAATCACCTTACGGACTTCATTCCTCTTGGCGGGAACGATCACATCGTTTAGCAGGTCTTGGAGTTCCGGTAGAGTATATTCCCGAGTTTTGGTGCTGTCACCATTGAAGAATGCAAGCCGTACATCCACTAAGTGGTGGATGGTAATAAATTCCTGATTCATCTGGCGAAAGACGAATGTGAGCGTCCGACTCACATTGATGTTTTGTATCTCTCTAACGGTCTCCTGTTCCGCACCTGTCTCCGTAGTAGTCTCATATGAGGTGTTGATCTGGATGTCCCTCTTAGCAGAAGCCTTCTGGGCGTGCTTGGTAGTTGCGCTGCAGGCGTTCTTCGAGAACTCTTCACGTGATGAGTTCGTGCTGCCCTTCATACCGCCACTGACGTTCGCTTTACCCCAACCCCACTTGGCTTCTGCCTCTGCCTCGGCATGGTACTCAAAGCTTTCAGATGACGCGTCCTTCTGGGACTGCTCGGACTGCAGGCAGCTCTCGAAATCGTCCGCACTTTCTTGTGTGAATGAATCCAGGATGCTAGCGGCCTGAGCCCTCTTCGTGGATTCCTTGGTGTAAGTCCGCACCGTGATGCGGGTTTTCTCGCCAGGAAGAAGCGAGGTCGTCGAGAGAACTCGTCCGACGCCATAGCTTCCGAGGTAGGATGAAAGCCGATGGGTCTCAACCATGATGATCCGGGGTCGGATCTTCGGTACCGCGGGAATGCAATTGACCTTTGCGGTTCCGAACATGGATTTATAGACGTTCATCTTCAGTCCGCCCTTGAGCATGACGGCGATCTTGTCCGGCGACACTTCAACTGGCGCACCACTACTCGCTCCGCTGGCAACATTGAAGACGGGAGGCTGCCCAGTCGTGGAGGCACCAGCGATGGGCACCGCGCGGACTAGCTTGAACGTCCCCCCAGGGCCGGTCTTGGAGTGGATGAGCGGAGAGACGCCAAGACCCAGATCGAGATCAGCTGTGATCTTCGCCACAAGCGTGGACTGATCCATCTTCATAGCTGCACCGACATCGGGAGGCGTCACCTGTTTGCACAGATCCGCATTGAAATAGTCTTCTGCCTTTCCACTGGTAAAATCGAGTTCGATGTAGTTCCTGCCAGCGTAAGACGATGGTTGGGGGACATCGTAACTGAGTAACGTCGGCTTCTTATTGGAATCAAAACTGGCAACTGTATTTGTCATGGTTGCAACTCCTAGCTAACATTGGTTTTTGTGGGAGATAAGAATCGATCTCCGTTTAACTGAGATTTCCCATTTAACTTCCTTCATAAACGGCATTTCTCCACACTTTGACACTCTTCCTGAGACACTCCTGTATAGTCCAAGCCCTATAATACCAACACTACATCGCAATTTCGATCGATGTTGGGCAGATTCCCAGGGATATTGTGATCGCAGCCCGCACAGAAAAGCATAGACACCATCGTTAGGTTCGCTATCGCTTTCATTTCTTGCCCTTTCCCTGACAGAATCAAGAAACCTACTGTTTACAACACAAACTTGTCACTAATCGGGTCAGTTTTGCTTCCTCGTCGTCGCTGACATGGCTCTCGACAAGTCCCGCTTATCTCATGGTGCTGGGCAAATCCCAACCCGTTCTAAGTCGCGCGTGGGTATGCTGCCGCTCTATGATCGCTTCAATCAACTCGCTCACGTAACAATCTGAAATTTCCTGAATTTTGCCGTGTATCACTGATGTCGTCAATTGTGGTGACTACGTATTTTGAAATGGGTAATATGGGAAATATAGGTAAGCATCTCTAAAAAAGAGTACCTATTGCCGAATTCGTTCTTTCTATTGCGTTTTGGCTTGAAGACGGTTATCTTCGGGGCGATTGAATGCTTGGTCGTCCAGCTTCCAGGTGCGAAAAGCGGACTTTAAATAGACTGCAGGAGAAATGCTATGAATCGTCGGTCAGCCATGTTTCTGGCGATATTCTCGGTCTTATGTCTTGCCGAAACGGTCCGAGCCGTCCCTGCTTTTCCGGGGGCTGAGGGATTTGGGGTTCAGGCGGTTGGGGGGCGGGGCGGGAAAGTGCTTTTCGTTACGAATCTCGACGATAGCGGGCCGGGGAGCCTGCGCGCAGCGGTGGAGGCAGACGGACCCAGGACGGTGATTTTCCGTATCTCCGGCACCATCGCTTTGAAATCGCCGCTGGTTATTAAAAAACCTTATATCACCATCGCAGGTCAGACGGCCCCCGGCGAGGGGATATGCCTGAAGGACCATGCCTTGGCCATCGACGCGGAACAGGTGATCGTTCGTTATCTTCGCTGCCGGCCGGGCGATAATACCAAGGCCGAGAGCGACGCGCTATCGGTCTCATCCGGCCGGGATATTATCGTCGATCATTGTTCGGCGAGCTGGTCCGTCGATGAGACGCTTTCGGCCTCGACGGGCGGAAAGCTCGGCAACGTCACCGTCCAGTGGTGCATCATCTCCGAGAGCCTCGACAACTCGACGCATCACAAAGGCCCACACGGCTACGGCTCGCTCATCCGCGGCGGCTGGGGCAACGGATACACCTATCACCATAATCTCTACGCCCATCATCACGCCCGGCTTCCCCGCCCCGGCAATTACAACAGCCGCGACAAGGACCCGGACGGTTTCATCTTCGATTTCAGGAACAACGTCATCTACAACTGGGCGGGCAGCGCCGCGGGCTATAACGCCGACGGCTCCAACGGCACCGACAGCATTACCAAAATGAACTTTGTCGGCAACTATTACAAGGCCGGCGTCAATTCCACCGGCAATCTCGCTTTCTCGGAAAGCACGCGGTCGGCCAAAGCCTATTTCATCGGCAACAGCATGAACGGCGCTTATCCCGGCGATCCGTGGCTGCTTGTGACCTGGAGCAAATTCTCGCCCAAGGACCTGGAAGCGTACATACAATCGGAGCCAATCCCGGTTCCGCCGGTCATTACCGATGACGCCCTGACCGCTTATACGCGAGTTCTGGCGGAGGTGGGGGCCGTACTGCCCAAGCGGGATGCCGTGGACGAGCGGATTGTGAACGAGGTAAAGACCGGGACCGGAAAGATCATAGATCACGAGGAGCAGGTCGGCGGCTGGCCTGAGTTGAAATCCGCCGAGCCGCCCGCAGACCGCGACGGGGACGGCATGCCCGACGAATGGGAAAAGCAGCATGGACTTGACGCCGCGACGGCTGCCGACGGCAACGCAGACGCCGACGGAGACGGCTATACGAATCTCGAAGAGTATCTGAACGGTATAAAGACGTAACTGTCTCAGGATCGGTCGGTGGGTTTCGGCAATCAATCTGACAAGGAAAAGGCGATGCCTAAAACCCTTGCGATGGCTTACGACAATCTCTCGACGATGCTGGAGGCGGGCGTGCCCCTGCTGCGGTCGCTTAATACCGTCGCCCCGGGCCTGGAGCCTTGCGTGAAGAAGGCCTTTCTCGCCTTAGCCGACGGCGTCTCCAAAGGCAATGCCCTCGCTGAGATGATGAGCCAGAGCCCCAAAGTCTTCAGCCCGCTCGATATCATGCTCATCAACGCCGGTGAAACATCGGGCAGCCTTGCGGAACTGATGGGCCTACTTGCGAAGTGGCACGAGATGTCCCGGCGGATGCTCCGGAAGATGCTCACGGGTTTGCTGCTGCCTGTTTTGATTCTGACCATCGCGGCGTTCATCGCCCCGGTTCCAAATTTTGTTCTGGGCGGCCAGACGATGGGAGGCTACGTGTTCAGTGTTGCGGGAATTCTTCTGTTGTTCTGGGTACCGGCGGCGATCATCGTCTTTATAGTTCGTCTGACGCCCAGGACGGGTCTTCTTCGCAGGGGGCTTGACCGCTTTGTGCTGCGCGTGCCTGTCCTGGGTACGGCGATGTATAAGCTGGCCTTATCCCGTTTTCTCTGGGTGTTCCATGCGCTGTGCAAAGCGGGCGTGCCGCTTGCCGATTGCGTCGGCATGGCCATTCCATCGGCGGGTAATGCCGTCGTGGGCGACCTGTTCCGCCCCGCCGCGGAACGGGTCCGAGCCGGCGAGCCGATGGGCGACGGACTTTCCTCAAAACTGCCCATCGAGCTGGTGGAAATGTGGAAGGTCGGCGAGGAAACCGGAAACCTCGACGAAGTGACAAAGCGCCTCGCACAACAAAATACCGAGGCGGCGGAATTCTGGTTCGCCGAGTTTGTCCGCTGGTTTCCGCGGTTCGTATATTTTCTGTTTGCCCTGTTGATGATTTACTACGTCTTCAAAGGCTGGAGCCAAATCTATTCAATGAGTTTCGAGAGCCTGGAATCCTGGAAGTAACCGTCTGCGGTCGAGAAAGGAGAAACGATGAAACTGAAAAAAATATGTCTGATTGTGTCCGTGATTCTGATGAGCTTCGTAGCTCCCGTCAGAACGCAGGAGAAACTGGGGGACTTCATTTCTGAGTACGGCTATGAATGGATCATCGGCAAATGGCTTGCCACCAGCGGGGATGGCGGGACGACTTATGAGCTGGAGTACAAATGGGGGCTCGATAAACACGTCGTTATCGTTGATGTCAAGATAGGTGATTTCAAGTATCATGGCATGATCATGTTTGTCCCATCCCGCGAGGAGATCACTCAAATCGGGGCCGACAATCAGGGCGCTACGTGGAAAGGCACATGGGACGAGGACTCCGAGGGCGCCGCCAATAGAAACGAACGCCTCAAGCCCGATGGCACAACGACTCAGATGGAACACGTTTACATTAAGATTGACGCCGACAGCTTCAAGGTTAAGGAGTATCCCGTTGAGGCCAATGGCTATCGCGCCTCTGGCTCCAAAGGCGAACTGACCTTCAAGCGGCAGAAAACGACCGAAGCCCAGAAGCCCAAAGAGAATAAATGATAGCGGCGCTTTGGCCTCTAAAATCGCAGGCGGGCGCCGAACATATAGGCCGGCCCGCTGAAGTCGTAGCCGGAGTCCTCTTTGCCCATGTGGTATTGCAGCTCGAAGAGCAATTCCAGGTTCGACCCGATCGGCACATTCAGGCCCGCCGTGACAAAGGGAAAGAAGCCGCGAGCGAGGTTATCCGTGCCCTCGTCGGAAGTTGCGTAGGTATGAAACAAGCCGGGGATGAACGGGTCTTCGGTGGTTTCAAAATAGTCCTCGTCCCACGAATCGAGAAACCAGAAGTAGCCGATGCCCGCGCCGATGTAGGGCCGGATCTGCTCGCTGTCACCGAAGGGATACAGGCGCGCCGCCAAGCCGACGTCGAATAGAGAAAAGTCCTCCGTAATGTATTGCTCGGTCAGCACACTGCCGTCGTAGTCCACGTAGTCGGTGGAGTACGAGTCGAGTGGCGAGCCGCCGAAGGTAAAAGCCACGTCGAAATGGTCGTCGCCGAAGAGCGGGCTGGCCAGCTCCACCTCGAATCGGGCGCGGGTTGTTTTGCCGGCCTCGAAGGGCCGGTCGATGGTTTGACCGCCTATCTTGAGTCCGAAACCGGGGCCGGAGCTTCCGGCGGACATGCCCGCCCATAAGAACACACTGAGCAGGGCGACTATTGCCATGCCGCGGGAGCCGCCTGAAACGGCGGGACGCCCGGAAAACGCGAGAATGGATTGCCGTGTTTGCTTACGCTGCTTTCTATGGATAGACTTTATCTGTAGCATTTTGTCTGACTCCTTCACAAAACCGGTGAGCATAAAAAACCGTCAATTCGTCTGAGTTTCTTCTCTACCCATAAGAGGCACTCGGAGCCGCGCCGGTAACGGGTTTTGTGCGGTGCCACAAAGCAACAGAGCAAAAATCTTCCGCTAAATGTTGTCCGGCGGAAACGAATTTGGTAAAACCTGCTGGATACTCGATACTCGATTCTCGTTGAGCATCGAGCATCCGGCATCGAGAATCGAAAAAGGAAAGTGAGGTGGTCACAATGCCGCGTTTCCAGCGTTCTTTCTCATTTCATCCGGCGGCCATTATCCTGCTGTCGGGAGCTGTTCTCAAATCCGTGGTCCTGGGCGGTTCCGTCACGCCGGCTCAAACGCCCCTGGTGAGGGTGGCAGACGTAAACGTGGGGGAGTCTCAAACTATCGAGCTTCACGATGGGTCACGGGCAACAATCAAGCTGTTGGATTTGACCGAAACGCGGGATAACGTCAACAATGCCGTCCGCCGGGCGGTGGTCAAGGTCGAAGTCAATCGGCAAACCGTCTCGCTGGTCTCTTCGACGTATCACCTGCCGACGACTATAGCCGGCGTACAGATCGATTGCCCCGTCACCAAAGGCTACGTGCAAAAAAGCAGCAAAGAGAATCCGTGGGGCCTGATTAAGAGCCTATCCCAGTAGGCGTGGTTTTGCCGATAACTCCTGAGGCACGTTGGTGTGCCGCAGGAGATCACGGATGACCAGAAAACGCAAGACCCAACGCAAGATGGCGTATAAAGACAAATGG